>ENA-OQEX01000174-OQEX01000174.1-human-gut-metagenome-genome-assembly--contig:-NODE-174-length-38047-cov-8.129536_pt1 | contig 38047 bp, 35 predicted proteins | sample MGYA00242802_ERZ504649 | MGnify/ENA primary metagenome ERZ504649 (study PRJEB26092, sample SAMD00036194) | human gut metagenome | host: Homo sapiens | study: EMG produced TPA metagenomics assembly of...
AATAATGACTAAGGAAAAAAAATTACATAAACAACATAAAAACTAGATAATGCAATAATATATGTTGTGTTGATACTTATAAGTATAATATGGTTGTTTCCATTTTTTTGTATAGTAATGCAGAGCTTACATCCTCTTTCAGAAGGTGGTGGAATATCAGGTAATATTTTCCCGACTAGCCATTTTTCGTTCGAGAATTACAAGTATTTATTTACTGCATCACCAGAGTTTTTGGGATGGTACAAAAATACTTTTATAATTGCTTTCTTTGTTGCGATAGGACAGACCTGTATGGTTCTTATGGTCAGCTACGCTTTATCAAGAATGAGATTTAAGGGTAGAAATTTTATCATGAGATTTTGGCTTATTCTGGGAATGTTTCCGGGATTCCTTTCTATGATTTGTTTGTATTTCCTTTTAAAACAGTTTGGTCTTACACAGGATGGAGCGGTTCCGGGGTTGATTTTAATTGGAGTTGCAAGCTCAGGAATGGGATATTATGTATGTAAGGGATATTTTGATACAATTCCAAAATCTCTGGATGAGGCTGCAAGAATTGATGGAGCAACACGTTCAAGAATATTTTTTACAATGATTTGTCCACTAGCCAAACCAATGATTATTTATACCGCTTTGACAGCTTTTATGGCTCCGTGGAATGACTATATTTTTGCTTCTTATGTTGCTTTTGGAAAGTCAAGCAAATACAATGTTGCCGTTGGTTTGTTCCAATGGATTAATAACAATGATTATCAGGGATTTTTTACCAGATTCTGTGCTGGTGGTGTAACAGTAGCTATCCCTGTAACCATACTATTCCTTCTTTTACAGAAATACTATGTTGAGGGCGTTACTGGTGGAGCTGTAAAGGGATAAAAATGATGTTTTATAATTACAGAAATTGCCATGCTGTAGCGTGGCAATTTTTGTACGATTTGATTATAAGGAGACTAAATGATAAAAAATAAATTAGAGAAAAATATAATATGCGTAATGCTTGCAGTGACAGTAATAATTAGTACGATTATGTGTGATTCAGATTATATATATGCTTCAACATCTGTGTCTGGAGTAGATAAAATAGCTGGGTTATCAGATGATTTTTATAGAGGTGCAGATATTTCTTCTGTATTGGCTTTAGAAAATAGCGGTGTTGAGTATAAATACCTGATGGAACAAAAGCAGATATATTTGATATTTTATCAGGGACAGGAATAAATTATGTGCGAATCAGAATATGGAATAATCCGTATGATTCGGAAGCACCATATAAAGGTTATGGTGGAGGAAATAATGACCTGTATGTAGCTAAAGTACTCGGTAAAAGGGCAACTGATGCTGGTATGAAGTTTTATAGATTTCCATTATTCGGATTTTTGGACTGACCCAGCAAAACATTATGCACCAAAAGCATGGGCTGATTATAGTTTAGCATATAAGAAAGATGCAATTTATAATTATACATATGATTCATTATCAGAGCTTATAAATTATGGTGTGGATGTTGGAATGGTTCAGATTGGTAATGAAACAAATGGTTCTTTGTGTGGTGTAGGAGGACAATTTGATGGAGTATGGGATTTAAGCACTGGAGTTGCAGAACTCATGCAACAAGGTTGTTATGCAGTAGACGATATAAATATCAGGTATAATAAAGATGTTTTAAAAGTATTACATTTTACACGTTTGATAGCAGATGGAGAATGGTTTGCAGATAAGGTTGATAAGTTAGGTGTTGATTATGACGTATTTGCAGCTTCTTTTTATCCTATGTGGGATGGTACAGTAGAAGATATGAATACAGTGTTATCAAACATTGCTACTAAATATAATAAGAAAGTTATGGTAGCAGAAACAGCTTATCCTTATACATTTGTAGATGCGGATGGATCTGTTAATAATATAAATGATGCTTCGGCAATGAGATATTCAAATTATGATGTCAGTTTGGCAGGACAGACACAGTCTCTTTATGAGGTTATTAAGGGAGTGTCGGATATAAATAATATAAAAAGTGGATATGGTTTAGGTGTATTTTATTGGGAACCGGCATGGATTGGTACAGATAGTTCTACATGGGGAACATATGGAAGTGGATGGGCTTCATCTGTTTCGGAAAACTATGAGAGATTATTTAGCTCAACAGCTAATGAATATTCAACAACAGATCAGGGAAGTTCTTGGGATAATATGACATTATTTGATGTTGATGGAAAGGCAACCAGTGCATTGTATGTATTTAATGATGTACTTGGAAAGAACAGTATACTAACAGGAAAGTAGAAAAAATATTTTATAATATAATCTTAATATCTCTCACATATTGTATATTATCAATTTGTGGGAGATATTTGTCATAAAGTATATGGAGGATTATTATGAATAAATTCAGAGAGCAGAAAGTAGAGATTAGACCTATAGACAACCTTAATAAAAATTTCATTTGTGGTATGGATGCTTCGGAGGTTTTAGCAGAAGAAAAAAGTGGTGTGATTTATTATGATTATGAAGGTAATGAGCAGGATATATTTAAGACACTTTCAGAATCTGGTGTGAATTATATCAGACTCCGCGTGTGGAATGATCCATATGATGAGGATGGACATGGTTATGGTGGAGCAAATGCAGATCTTAAAACGGCAATAGAACTTGGAAAACGTGCAACAGCTTATGGTATGAAGGTATGTGTTGATTTCCATTATTCTGATTTTTGGGCAGACCCGAACAGACAGCTTGCACCGAAAACGTGGATGAATTATTCGCCGGAAAAAAAAGAAGCAGCATTATATCAGTTTACGATAGATAGTCTGGCACGTATAATAGAATCCGGTGTAGATGTAGGAATGATTCAGGTGGGAAATGAAATCAACAATGGAATGTCGGGTGAGAAAGATGTATCTGTTGTTAATAAGCTGCTTAAGGAAGGTGTAAGGCTGTCAGAAATCTGGCTAAAAATACAAAAGGATATAAAAGTTGCACTTCATTATACACTTATCAAGGATGCTGAAGGTATTGCAAAAATTGTTGAAAAACTGAATCAGGATGAGGTTGATTATGATATTTTTGGAATGTCGTATTATCCTATGTGGGATGGAACTAACGAAAATATGCAGAATGTTGCGAGAAATATAATTGAGAACTATGGTAAGAATGTTATTATTGCAGAGACATCATACTGTTTCACAACTGAAACTGGGGATGGATTTAAAAATGCTTTTGTTGGAGATGAGAATCTGGTAGAAGGATATGATGCAAGTGTTGAGGGGCAGGCAACTATAATAAGAGATATATGCGAAGCAGCAAATGACGCTGGATTGATAGGGGTATTTTATTGGGGTGGTACATGGGTGCCAGTCGCGGAATATGATAAGAATGCTACTAATGCTGATGAAGTACTTGCGTCTAATAAAGAGAAATGGGAAAAATTCGGAAGTGGATGGGCATGTAAATGTGTTGGAGACTATGATGAATTTTCTAAGAATTATGGTGGTTCGGAATGGAATAATCAGGCAATGTTTGACTTTAATGGACATCCATTACAATCGTTGAAAGTGTTCAAATATATTCGTGAATGAAGTATAAGCTGGAATCAAATGAGAAATGACGAGGTTTGTGGAGATTGCTGACGGATATATTTAATGAGGAAAAGAAAAATGGGTACATTTGAAATTAAAGAAAATTTCTATTTGAATGGAGATTAGATACAAATAATATCAGGAGGAGTGCATTATTTTAGAATAGTGCCTGAATTTACAATTATTGGATAGGGGACACATCAATATCTATATGTTTATAGGTGGTACTAATTGGGGCTTTATGAACGGTTCAAATTATTATGATGAGTTGACACCTGATGTTACGAGCTACGATTATGATGCATTGCTTACTGAGGATGGCAGATTTACGGACAAGTATTATGCTTTCAGAAATGTTATCTTGAAATATTTAAGTACAGATAAGAAAAAAGAATGTGATGAGCTTCTAATCAGACTACAGGAAAATTCTGTATCCGCAAGGGAGTACGGAGCCATTAAGGTAAACCGTATTGCAGGCTTGTTTGATAATTTGGATAACATATCTAAAAGGATAGAGATGTTGTCGCCCGACATAGCTTTTTGGAAAATAGGCTGCACACTGATTCTTAGTGCGCAGCCCATTCTGTTATTTTTTAGTTGCACCATATTTCAAATATTTGAAAACCTTAAGGGATTCAAGAGGATGTCCATTAAAATCGAACATTGCCTGATTGTCCCATGAACAACCACCGTAATATTTTCCTGCATCGTCAGGATCGTAATCGCCGGCATAGCTGCTTGCCCAGCCACTTCCGTATTTTTCCCATATAGCTGAATTATCAGATGTAGCGGAGCCGACAGGAATCCAAGTTCCTTCCCAGTAGAAAACACCCGTTGCTCCAGCTTCATTAGCCGCAGCAAAAACATCTCTGACCATGTCAGCCTGACCTTGGACTGTAGCAGGATAGCCGTCCACAATATCATCTGTGCCGACCAGACTGTTTGCGCAACCATCACCATCCTCTGAGGTATAGCAGTATGATGTCTCGGCTATCATTACCTTTTTCTTGAAGTTATCTTTTATATCTTTCACAACACTTTTCATATTGTCCATTGTACCATCCAGAAAGGATAAAATGATAGGCCTATTATATCATAATCGAGCTTTTCATCCTGTAGATTGCTGACAAGTCCGTGGACTTCTCCAGAGTTTGAAATATTGGTATAATGAACTACTATCTGTATATCTTTACCATATTCCTTTGATTTCTCGCGTACGGCTTTACTTCCTGATTTGAGTAATTGTACTACAGCATCAGGCTTAACAGCATCGCACATGCCATTGTTTATTTCGTTACCAATTTGAACCATTTCCACATCAACACCGGCATCTATAATTTTATTCAGAGAATCTTTGGTGAAATCATAGAGTGCATCACTTTTTTCATCAATGTCCATGCCTTCCCAGGCTTTTGGAGTATGTTGTCTCTTAGGGTCGGCCCAAAAATCGGAGTAGTGAAAATCGATGCATACTTTCATTCCATATTTGGTAGCTCTTTGTCCTAGTTTTATAGCAGTATCCACATCATTATTGCCACCGCCGTAGCCGTTACCGTCTTTGTCGTATGGATCGTTCCAGACTCTGAGTCGGATATAATTGACGCCTGATTCGGCAAGTGTTTCAAATACATCCTGTTCTTTTCCATCATAATTGTAATATTTTACTCCACTGTTTTCGAGTGCCTGAACTGATGAAGCATCCATTCCACGGATGAAATCATTTGCAATATCGTCGATTGCCTTTACTTCAATTTCTGACGTTTCAGATTTTTTTGGCAGCTCAAATGTGGTTACATCACCAATATCTGTTGATGGTTTTTTGGTATTCTCTCCACCACAGCCTGTTAGTGATGTGATACAAAGGGCAGCACACAGACCAAGCGCCACAAGTTTACTGTGCATTAATTTCATATACATTCCTCCATTTGCATATTGATTTTGTTAATCGGTGTTTGTATTATCGCGCAACCGTTTACATTATTATATTCATAACTGCATTAATGGTCAAATGCTTAGCGTAAATATATAGAAACTGTGTAATGGCAGGAATTGCACACTTTGCATGAAAAACCAAAGAATAGTATGCAAAATAAAATATTATTTTATGAAATTGGACTTTATAACTATATATATAGGTAAAAGTGACGAAAATCACACAATTTCATGAAGCATATCCACAATCACTTCTCTGCAATGAGCTCCGAGATGCTTTTGTTCCTCTTTGCTGAGTGTTGCCGGATCAATAGGAGTGCCATAGCGGATAACCACATGATTCTTTTTGACCCATGGAAGGTGATCCTCGAATATTTCATTTGTTCCCATGATTGCCATTGGCACTATCTTGCATTTGCTCTTTGTGGCAATCTTGAAAGTACCTTCTTTGAAAGACGCTACATCTGTCAGGTCATCTTTGTTTTTGCAGCGTGTGCCCTCAGGAAATACACATATACTGATGCCGGATTTGACCTGATCTATGGCTGCAAGCACGACCTTTAGTCCCTGCTTGATGTCATCGCGGTCCAAAAACAGGCAGTGCAGACGCTTCATCAGAGTCCGAGCACCGGTATTTTTGTGATGCTCTGCTTTGAGATGTAGCCGGTCAGGCGTGGACATCTGGAGTAAGTGATTATGATGTCAAAGAAACTACGGTGATTTCCTATATATAGTACAGCCTCGTCCTTTGGCACATTTTCCTCCCCTATAAATTCAATGTCTGCTCCGCTTAGGAATATGATGACACGGAAAGCCCACTGTACCAGGCGAAGCTGTGCCATATCGGCCCATGCCGGGGCAAATTTGTGTATTATCCACATGGCTGCGAGCACCGGAAGACCGAGCAGCAGATAGAAAAATACGAATATTACGATTAAAACTGAACGCATATTTGACCTCTCTTTTTCATAATCTATATAAATTGTAGTTCAATATTTGATATTATATCATATCATAAGCGGTATGATAAGAAAGAGAGGAAAAAATGTCAGAAAAATTGAGAAAATTTCTGGTGATGGCTGCAGGTGTGCTTGTGATATTGGAAACGACAGTGATTTCGGGCTGCCGCGCAAATATTTCAGGCACGGAGAGTGACAGGATGGTTGAGTACACGGTGATTTGCGGGGATGAAATCCCGGAGGAGTTTAAAAAGCAGATAAATGAAAACAAGGCAAAGGCGATGAAGCTGACGTACAAGGATGATGAATATTTATACATAGCGGAAGGCTTTGGCACAAAGGAGACAGGTGGTTACAGTATTACGGTTAACCAGTTTTATGTTAAGGATAAGGCAATGTATTTTGATACGCGTCTGATAGCCCCGGATAAGGGCGAGAAGGTCAGCAATCAGGCGAGTTATCCGTATATAGTAATAAAGACGGAATTGAGTGAAATGCCTGTTGTGTTTGAGTGAAAATTTCGTAAATTGTATTAAAAGTTGCGAAAAAAACTGACAATCAGTACTAATGCTCTATTGCTATCACTGCAATACTTTGCTATAGTAAAGTTACTAGATATTGTGGTGACATATTTATATATTCAAATATATTGATTGATATAATTGTTGATTAATTTGACCTGTTTTATATTTATACAGAGACTGATTTCATATATATGACACCGTCGTTACAATACTGGTTACCATGAGGACTATAGTTATGTGCCAGTGGGCATACCCACAATAAGGAGGCTTAAAATGGAACAGACAGAAATCAGAAAAGTCAGAGCATCGATTCACCAGCAGTGTGGCAACAGGGTAAAAATCCAGCAGGATCTCGGCCGCAACAAGGTTGACATCCAGGAGGGTGTTATTCAGCAGGCATACCCAAGTGTGTTTACGGTTCTGATAGATGATGAGTTTGAGCAGAATCCGCCACAGCTCTTATCTTTCACCTACACTGATGTGATTACAAAGGATATAAGGATGCAGCTTTGCTAGTATCATGAAGTAAAGATGTTACATCTTTATTATAATGATCATGAATTTAAATATTTGCATCTGCATAAAGTTACTCCATCTTGAATATGTATTTTATATACATATTTGAAGTGGGGTATTTTTATGGAATTAATTACACAAAAAATCAGACAATGCATAGAAAAGGTAAAGGATATGTCGCAGGTTGGCTTCGACAGGGATTATGTCATAAAGGACAATAAGCCTGATGTTTCCAAAGTGGTTTGTCAGAACGGGCAGGTAAAGCTTGACGAGATAAAAGCGTCAGGCGAGAATATCTGGCTAAGTGGAAGCATTGAATTTGAAGTGCTGTATACGAGAGAAGAAGTTTTTGAAGGCGATGAGCCGGAGGAAAATATCGGCGGAAACAGAGTGGAGCATATAAAGGATGCAATACCGTTTCAGGAGAAGCTTGTGCTTCAAGGAGTCTGCGAGAAGGATACGGTTCGTGTGTATACCGGGCTTGATGAGCTTACGGTTGGGGTTATCAATTCGCGAAAGCTCTCGGTCAGAGGCATTATAAGCGTGGAGCTTTATGGAGAGAGGGAGGAAAATCTTGAGATTGCACAAAGGATTGATGACAAGGATGTGGAGCAGCTTATAGGACAGATGAAGGTGCTTAAGCTTGACAGTGCTGTCAGGGATATTGTCAGAATCAAAAATGTCGTCACCCTGCCAAAGACCAAGCCGAATATATGTAAGCTCATATCAAGTCTTGTAGATATGAGAAATCTGGAGTATACATATGAGCGTGATCACATTACACTCACAGGTGAGTGCCATGCGTGTATAGTATACCTGAGTGAAGAGCAGGAAATATGCTGCTTTGAGGTGCAGGAGGGCTTTTCAAATGAAATACGCTGCGAGGGCGATAATGCCGGAAATATCGCCTGGCTTCGCACACAGCCTGCCATGCATCAGGTTGAGGCGGAAAATGATTACGACGGAGAGCTCAGGCAGCTTTCGATTGAGGCAGCGCTTGCGGTGGATGGAAAGGTCTGGAGTGAGGAAACAGTAGAGGTGCTCAATGACATGTACAGCGTATCATGTCCGGTAAAACCTGTGTTTGAAAATATGAAGGTATGCAGCCTTCTTATGAAAAATGACACAAAATGCCGTATTTTGGAGCAGTTGTACAGAGAAAACAGCAAAAAGAGAATTTTAAGAATATGCGGTACAAAGACGCAGGCCGCTATTGCACAGATAAAAAATGCAGACACAGGAATTATTGTGTCAGGTGTATTGCAGGTGAACTGTGTGAATATTGTGGAGGATGATGGCTGTCCGATAGAGATGCATACAGACTCTGTGCCGTTTGAACAGTTTGTTGAGATACCCGGCATGGACGCCAACACCTGCTGCGAGGTAAATGTGCAGGTAGACCAGGTGCAGGTCAATCTTCTGGACAACAGCGAATATGAAATTAAGGGTGTTGTCAGCATAAACGCTATTGCCCTGCAGCAGGATGAAGTGTCAGTCATAACATCGGTGGAGCAGGAAAAGAACACGCCTGATACTGAGGAAGAAGCAGCTCTGGTCGGCTATATAGTGCAGAAGGATGATAAAATGTGGGACATTGCAAAAAGATACCGCACCACTGTTGAAAACATAATGGAAATAAATGCTCTGACATCCGATATCATCAAACCTGATGACAGGCTTATAATAGCGCGGATGTGAATCATAAATGAGGGTCAAAATGTGGAAAATTCTGTAAATTCACAAAAAGGTGTGGAAAAAAGATTCATTTTGTGCGATAATATATCCGAATGTATATTGAACGTAAATTGTGGAGGGTAAGATTAATCTGACCGTCGTATTACAGGAGGAATAAAATGAATCAGAAATGGACACGTGCTATATGTACTGTGTTAACATCGGCACTCGTTTTTACAGGACCGGCAGTAGAGGGCACTACATTTAGCGGATACATAAACAGTGGACTTGAGAAAGTATATGCCAAGACACAGAAGCAGAAGGATGCAGAGAAGAAGAAGTCACAGGCTGAGCAGGATCTCAAGGATAAGAAGAATGAGATTAATGGTTTAAAGGATCAGCAGCAGACTACTGCTGATGATATAAAGAATAAATCCGCAAAGCTTGATGAGATTCTTGCAGCACAAAAGAAGCTTCAGAAAGATATCACAAGCAAACAGGCAGAGATAGAGCAGAATCAGAAGGATCTTGCAGCTGCTCAGGAAAAGCAGCAGGAGCAGTATGACGCCATGAAGAAGCGTATACAGTTCATGTATGAAAACAGCGCTGAGGACAATATCTGGACAGCAATTATTGAGTCAAATGGCATCACAGATATGCTCAATCGTATAGAGTACGTGTCAGATGTATATGATTCGGATCGTGCTCTTATGGATTCTTATCAGGCAGCAGTTGAGCAGGTGAAGGAAATTGGTACTAAGCTTGACAAAGACATGAATGAGCTCACAGCCATGCAGGATGACTATGAGAAGCAGCAGGCAGATGTCGAGGCGGCTATAGTAGCCCTTGAAAACCAGAAGGAGCAGTATGCAAGCCAGATAGCTCAGGCACAGCAGCAGGCAGAGAATTATCAGAATATCATTACGGCACAGGGCAAAATCATTCAGGAGCAGGAAGCAGCGGCAGCAGCTGCAGCCGCTGCCACTGCCAGAGCGAACAGCTCATCAGGCAGTTCGAGCTATGATGGTGGTGGAGCCGGCAAGGGCGGAAGCATTGCCAGTGACTATGCAGCAGGCGGTGGAAAGAACCCGAGTGCTTCAACAGGAGTTTCAGGAAGCTCTGTAGTATCATACGCTATGCAGTTTGTGGGCAATCCATATGTATGGGCTGGAAACAGTCTTACAAACGGTGTAGACTGTTCAGGCTTTGTACATGAGGTATATGCACATTTTGGTATCAGCACACCGAGATATTCACAGGCATTTAAGTCTGTGGGACAGGCCGTATCCTTCGATAATATACAGCCGGGAGACGTAGTGGTATATCCGGGACATGTAGCTATATATGCAGGTGGTGGTGTGATAGTGGAGGCACAGTCCACAAAGGCAGGCATCACAGCAAACAGAAGCGTGCAGTGTCATACAATACTTGCTATACGACGTCTTGTATAGGATGGTTAGGAGCCGATAAGTATATTTATTATACTTACCGGCTCTTTTTTCAGGAAACAAACACATTGCAATAAACGATAGCAATTTCCATCCATAAGGTGTATTATAGAGACAGACGGCACCAATTCGCACAAAACGAACTAGCAAGCCTGTAAATAAAGTAAGAAAAGCAGGAGGAACAAGCCATGCAGATGGAACAATTACAAAAAGACATGATTGCAGCAATGAAAGCAAGAGACAAGGTAAGAAAGGATGCTATATCCTCACTTGTATCGGCAGCCAAAAAGGCGGCAATAGATGAGGGCTGCAGAGACAATATACCGGAGGAGCTTGTCAACAAGGTCATCCTTAAGGAAATGAAATCCGTGAAGGAGCAGATTGACACATGCCCTGCCACAAGAACAGATCTGCTTGATGAGTACAATACCAGATATGCAATCTTTGAGGAGTACGCTCCTGCAATGATGTCGGCAGAAGAGGTAGAAAAGGAGCTCACAGAGCAGTTCTCGGATGTAATCGCAACAGGAAACAAAGGACAGATAATGAAGCAGTCATGCCGCATTTCAAGGGTAAGGCTGACGGAAAGGTCATAAATCAGGTGGTTGCAAAGCTTTGCGCAAAATAAGAAAACACATCACAACAATTATACTTGCAGTGCTGGCTGTCATAGCCGGTGTGTATGCATATAATTATCATGATATGAAGCAGAATATTGTATACAATGAGCATCTGGATGACGTGGCTGTTACCGTGAATGGGAAAGAGCTGACACTGCGCGATATGGCATTTTATGTGGCATTTGAGGAGATGAATGTCGAGAAGCAGGCCCTTGTGTATGATTCCGGTAATCCAAACAAGTATTGGAATATCCACACAAACGGTGAATTTGTCCGTGTTACAGCGCGTAAAGCAGCTATGTCCATGGCCATTCACGATGAGATTTTTTATGAGATGGCCAAAAAAGAGAGCATTACACTTACTGACGACGAGAAAGAAGCTTTGAAAAACTCAGAGAAGGACTTCTGGTATGATTTGTCTGATATAGATGGTGCAAAGAAGCTTGGAGTCGAAAAAAATGACATTTACTCGTCCATGGAAAAGTCTGCAATAGCCCGGAAATATCAGGAAATATATGCAGGGCTTGACAATGCCGATATAACGGATTATGATTTCTCGGGAGGCAGATATAAGAAGCTGCTGGAGAAAAATAACTATAAAATAAAAGAAAAAGTGTGGAAAAGAGTCGATATGGGAAACGTTACTCTTGATCACTAGAAAGAAGATTTTATGTCAACAAAAATTGGAAGAAATGACCCTTGCTGGTGTGGCAGCGGAAAGAAATATAAGACCTGTCATGCGGCATTTGATATGAAGCTTGAAAAGCTTGCTGAGGCACATCATAAGATACCGAGCCATTCAATCATCAAGACACCTGACCAGATAGCGGGAATAAAGGAGAGCGCCAAGATAAATGTCGCAGTGCTCGACTACATAGGAGAGCATATCCACGAGGGTATGAACACAGCAGAGATTGATAAAATAGTCTATGATATGACCACCAGCATGGGCGGCATCCCTGCACCACTCAACTATGAGGGTTATCCTTACAGCGTATGTACATCGGTAAATGAGCAGGTTTGTCACGGATTTCCTTCAAAGGACGTCATCTTAAAGGATGGTGACATCATAAATGTAGACTGTTCTACAATTTTAAACGGATATTTTTCGGATTCATCAAGAATGTACTGTATCGGAAATGTAAGCCCTGAGAAGAAAAAGCTCGTTGAAGTCACAAAGGAGTGTGTGGAGCTTGGACTCAAAGAGGTAAAGCCGTGGGGCTTCCTCGGAGATATGGGACAGGCGGTGCACGACCATGCATTTGCAAACGGTTACACAGTAGTGCGTGAAATCGGTGGACACGGAGTGGGACTTGAATTTCACGAGGATCCGTGGGTAGGCTACAACACCAAGCGCGGCACCGACATGGTTATGGCACCCGGCATGATATTTACCATCGAGCCAATGGTCAACATGGGCAAGGCCGATATTTATGTAGATGACAAGAACAACTGGGAAGTATACACCGACGACGGACTTCCATCAGCCCAGTGGGAAATCATGGTACTCGTCACAGAGGATGGACATGATGTGCTGAGCTGGTAAACCGGTAAGTACCCTAAATTTACCGGAGAGTATGCGGTGTGTTCCGAAGAAAAATATAAACTGCCACGGCGTTCCATAAAATGAGGATATGATAATTCATAGCAAACTATCAATAAACTATCCGCAAATGATGCCGTGGCTGATTTTATATTTTTCTGAGGAATATACTGCATGCTAGGCCGGTCCTCACAGCCTGAATATGCGAAGCCCCATAAGCGATGGCGTCCCTACAGATTTGTATTCACCCCATTTATGGTCGCATTCTCATTCTCCCTCATAGGAATGACGAGACACTTCTCCCCATTGATGACCTGCGCATGAATCTGTGAAGCCTTCTCCGGCTTTACATGAAGCACCACATCATAAGTCTTAATTTGGGCAGTGTAATTATCAATCTCCTCCTGCTTCTCAAGAAGCTGTGAAGTGCGCTCCTCAATCTGATTATTTTTCTCCTGTATAACAGAATCCTTCTCCTCAAGCTGCGCATTTTTCTCATTGAGCTCAAGAGTTAAATCGCCGACCTGGCTCTCAAGAGCAAGCTTTTCCACGCGGATTTCATTAGCTGCAAGAGCCTTTGAATCAATGACATTGGCTGCGATAGGCGGCTTGTCACCGAAGGCCTCATTGACGGATTTTTCAATGCGTGAAATCTTTTCCTCAGAGACATGGCAGTCACTAAGCACCTTGTTCATAGCCTCGCTGTCGAGAATGAACGGATCATCGTCATCATCGTGAGTCTCAGCGTAGTCATCGGCCATCTCGGACAGATTCTGCTGGATATCAAGCAGCTTGTCATCAGTGCTTTCGTCCTCAGCACCTAGCACGTTTCTGACGATTGAATGAAAAGCCATCTTCTGCTCAGTAGCTGTGCGCTCCACACCGCAGCCGAGACCGTTTGTCATAAACTCAGAGTGAGGCTCCTTGGTATTTTTCGTATAGAAAAGAGTGGAGTGTATGTCAGTGCTCCTATCATTGAAAGCAGGGAATAAAAAGCCCGTCTCAGGTGCACCGACCACCCAGTCCCTTATGCGGGCTCCGATACGCTGCTCCTTTTCCAGATAGCCAAGGCCCGGCTTTGAAAGTGTGACAGGCAGATGGCGCAGAGCATGTATTTGTACACCTCCTCGGACTCATCCACGTTGATGTTGTCCTTTGTGCGTGTCATGACATCGTAGCTGTCGAGATACAAAAGAATCAAGTAGTTTCCGGCCTCATCGTAGGTGTCGATGACCAGATCATAGTATGTATCGAGCAGAGTCTCATCATTAAGCTCGCTGTCGCGAAGCGCCATGAGAATCTGCTGGCGGCCTCCGACCTCTTCCTCTTCAAGAGGAAACTGCAGATTGAGCAGGTTGTTTCCGAGAGTGCCGGAAAGCACCTTGTTTGAAATCTCCAGATATTTGTAGTATTCATCCTCCTCCAGAGTGAGAAATTTGCCACCGAATTTGCAGACCTTTTCATGGTTGCAGTCCACGTAGCAGCCGACCAGACGACTGAAGGTTGCCTGGTCTTTTTTTAATCTTCGTTTTAGTTCCAATACTTCTTTTTTGTTCATATTATCCTCGCATTATTTCCATGAAAGCTGGAGTTCTCTTTTTTGTGTGACACAATCTGATAGATATAAATTAATAAGTGTCTGGTAAGGAATTCCCGAATTTTCAGCTTGCACTTTAAAATAATCTATTGTATTTTCATCAATATTAATTGTAATTTGTTTTTTTAGTTTTTTTGCGTAAGGATTGCGTTTTGCGTTGGAAAAGTCGTATTCATCTCTCATGATTGATCCTCCTAAAAATCAAAACACTTTTTGCCTCTTCAAATGAAATTTTGTGTTTTTGTTTATTAATTGTATTTTTATTTTCATCCCATTCAAAAATTATATTCTCCATAATTACATTATAAGTACGAAATAATTATTTGTCAATCAAGAAAAAAGATGACAGAGCAACCACAAAATGCTATAATTTAGGAAATCAACGGATTATGATATAAAGGCTGACACAGAGACATCCACAGGTGTCTCTGTTCTTGGATTGAGGCATAAATGGAGCAGAAAATGACAAACAATCACATTACAATAGGCATTCTCGCACATGTAGATGCGGGAAAGACAACCCTGTCTGAGGCCATGCTTTACAGCACCGGGCGGATTCGCTCACTCGGGCGCGTGGACCATCAGGACGCGTATTTAGACAACGATGCGCAGGAGCGTGAGCGTGGAATAACCATTTTTTCAAAGCAGGCAAGGCTTGATATTTCGCGAGGTACAAATGCAGCAGATACAGCAGATGCAGGACGCACAGCAGGTAGAGCAGATGCAGCGCGCACAACAAATGCGGCAGATACAGCCGGTGCATGGCATGTAGTGATGCTTGATACACCGGGGCATGTGGATTTCTCGGCAGAGATGGAGCGTACCCTTCAGGTGCTCGACTATGCAATACTTGTAATCAGCGCAACTGATGGAGTGCAGGGGCACACGCGCACACTGTGGAGACTTTTAAAGCACTATAACGTGCCGACATTTATTTTTGTAAACAAGATGGATATGCAGGGCACGGATGCGGAGAAAGTGCAGGCAGAGCTAAAGAGCGAGTTGAGTGATGGCTGCGTGGATTTTTCTTCACAGGATTTATTTGATGAGCTTGCCATGTGCAGCGAGCCTCTTTTAGATGAATTTATGGAATCGGGAGAGCTTGCGGATGCACATATTGCGCAGGCGGTGGCGCAAAGGGAGGTGTTCCCCTGTTTTTACGGCTCAGCGCTTAAGCTTGACAGAGTGGATACGCTGATTCAGGGACTTTCGCGGTTTATGTGTGAAAGAAATTACCCTGACGAATTTTCTGCCCGCGTATACAAGATAGGCAGGGATGACAGAGGCAGCAGGCTGACATTTTTAAAGGTTACCGGAGGCTGTCTTAGGGTCAGGGACAAAATAGAGTACAAAGCGCATGGCGGTGACGAGGCGAAAGACCTTCTGATTGAGAAAATCGACCAGATAAGAAAGTATTCCGGTGAAAAATATGAGATAGCTGATGTGGCAGAGGCGGGTGAGATAGTTGCTGTCACAGGTCTTAGCTCGACATTTCCGGGGCAGGGGCTGGGTAGTGAGCTGCAGTCCAATATGCCAATACTTGAGCCGGTACTAAACTATAGGATGATTCTGCCGGACGATGTAAATCCGGCGGCATTTATGGAAAAGCTAAAGCAGCTTGAGGAGGAAGACCCACAGCTTTACATAGTGTGGGTGGAGGAATTTAAGGAAATCCATGTGCAGCTCATGGGACAGGTGCAGATGGAGGTGCTTGTACGTCTCATAAAGGACAGGTTTGGTGTTGTTGTCACATTCGGACCGGGCAGCATTGTATACAAGGAAACGATAGCAAGGGCTGTCGAGGGAGTAGGACACTTTGAGCCGTTGCGCCACTATGCAGAGGTGCATCTGCTTTTGTCGCCGGCGGAGCGTGGCAGTGGAATCACAGTCACATCCACCTGCAGTGAGGATGTGCTCGACAAAAACTGGCAGCGCCTTATAGCTACACACGTTGAGGAAAAGGAGCACAGGGGCGTACTCACAGGCTCGGCGCTTACCGACGTGAAGGTCACGATTCTTACAGGAAGAGCACATGTAAAGCATACGGAGGGAGGCGATTTCCGGCAGGCTACATACAGAGCAATCCGGCAGGGGCTTAAATCCACAGAGAGCGTGCTGCTTGAGCCGTACTACAGCTTTATATTACAGGTGCCGATGGAGTATGTCGGCCGTGCGATGACAGATTTAGAGCAGAGATTTGCAAGAGCCGAGAGCCCGCAGTTTGCCACAACCGCTGCGAGGGAGATGGCAACAATTACAGGAAAGGCACCGGTTGCGACAATGCAGGATTATGTGAGTCTGGTGCATGCGTATACAAAGGGGCTCGGGCACCTGACACTGGAGCTGTGGGGTTATGATGAGTGTCACAATCCTGCGGAGGTGATTGCGCAGATGCACTATGACAGCGAGGAGGATTTCCGCAATCCGACAGGCTCGGTATTTTGTGCGCACGGCTCAGGCTACGTGGTGCCGTGGGATGAGGTCCCGGAGCATATGCACCTGCCGTATGTCTACCACGGAGATGAGTCTGAGGAGGCACTTGCAGCGAGTGCCCGCACGCAGAATGCATTTTCAGCGGAGGATGCGCAGGCGCTTGCCGGAAACCGCCGCAGGACGAGCTTCGAGAAGGCAGTTTCTGGTATGTCATCAGTGGAGCTTGATGCGCAGCTTGCAGATGTTTATGCCAGGGAGTTTGGCATGGGCAAAAATGATATCGCAGAGGATCAGAGGCGCAAATGGTCCGGTAAAAAGAAAAATGAATATGAAGGCCTAAGTGGTAAGCCGCGCACCGTAAAGCACGATAAGCATGGCAATCCAATTTATCCGAAGAAATCCCCGGGGGAAGAGTACCTGATAGTTGACGGATATAATATAATATTTGCATGGGAGGATTTAAAGGAGCTCTCGCGCATAAACATAGATTCGGCGAGAGACGCACTGAAGGATGTTTTATCGGATTACCAGGGCTATAAGGGATGTCATTTGCTGCTGGTGTTTGATGCGTACAAGGTGAAGGGCAATGCCGGAAAGCGCGAGACCTTCCACAACATAGAGGTCGTGTATACAAAGCAGGACGAGACAGCCGATGCATTTATCGAAAAGACTGTGTTTGGCATACGTGACAGGTACAAGGTAACAGTGGCAACCTCTGACGGACTGGAGCAGCAGACGGTCATGAGCCTAGGGGCACTGCGAATGTCAGCCCGCGAGCTTAAGGAGCATATTGAGATGACGAAGCGTGCCGGGATGGAGGCATTCATATCAGGATAAACCCTCATATCATATTATAATAGTAAACATGCAAGATCATCAGAGACAAGGAGACAAGGAAAATGGTAGTAAACGAAAGCATGTACCAGCTCGGAAGCGTGCGCTCAGCAATCAGGGAGCTTTTCGAGTATGGTAAAAAAAGAGCAGCAATTGTAGGTAAGGAAAATGTATATGATTTCTCAATAGGAAACCCGAGCATACCGGCTCCGCAGATAGTAAACGACACAATAAAGGAGCTTGTGACAGATTATGATTCCGTTGCGCTGCACGGCTACACCTCAGCACAGGGAGACGTGGAAACGAGAGCGGCAATAGCTGAATTTTTGAACAACACACACGGCACACATTTTAATGCAGACAACCTTTACATGACAATGGGAGCAGCGGCATCGCTGTCAATCTGCTTTCGTGCGTTGACAAGCGACGCATATGATGAGTTTATTACCATAGCGCCATATTTCCCGGAGTATAAGGTATTTGTGAATGCAGCAGGAGCAAGGCTTGTAGAGGTGCCTGCAGATACAGAGCATTTTCAGATAGATTTTGAGGCTCTTGAGGAGAGAATCAATGAGCACACCAGAGGCGTCATAATCAATTCACCAAACAACCCATCCGGCACAGTATATTCTGAGGAGACCATCAAAAAGCTCTCAGACCTCCTTGAGAAAAAGTCTAAGGAGATAGGAAGACCGATATTCATTATCGCAGATGAGCCGTACAGGGAGATAGTATACGACGGAATCAAGGTGCCGTTTGTGACCAAATATTACGACAACACACTGGTATGCTACTCATACAGCAAGTCACTTTCGCTGCCGGGAGAGAGAATAGGATATGTCCTCGTGCCTGATGAGGTGTACGATAAGGCGGAGCTGTATGCAGCAGTCTGTGGTGCGGGAAGAGCACTCGGTTACGTGTGCGCACCAAGCCTGTTCCAGAAGATGATAGTAAAATGTCAGGGGGCAACCGGTGATATCAATGCCTACAAAGAAAACAGAGACCTTTTGTACGAGGGACTCACAAGGATAGGCTATCACTGCTTCAAGCCGGACGGAGCCTTTTATATGTTTGTAAAGGCACTCGGGGATGACAGCAATGCATTCTGTGAGAAGGCAAAGGAGGAGGATGTGCTCATAGTAGCAGCAGACGGCTTCGGCTGTCCGGGCTGGGTGAGAATATCATACTGTGTGGACAGGGAAATGATAAAGCGCTCTATGCCTGCGTTTGAAAAGATATACAACAAGTATAATAAATAATAGTTATAAAAAAATAATCCGAAAAAGCGCCGAAAATTGCCTAAAAAATATGCAATTTTCGCGCTTTCATTATGCAGTTTTCACAAAGTTGTCTCCGTGTGGCCGCTGTGTGACCGTTGTGTGACCATTATTTTGTATAATGGAATAAAGAGTGGGAATATAAATAAAATCATAACGGAATAGTTATAAAAAATACAATAGAAAAGGAGATATGAGAGTGTTTAATAAAAAACTTAACAGGTTACTAGCAATCATGCTAGCTTCTGTAATGGGTGCGACATCACTTCCGGCAACACCGGTAAGTGCTGATACACCCTCTTCAGAGTATGATATATCTAACGACGCAGCTTCGGATGATATATCTGACAGTAAAATTCCAGATGAACAGGATTCGGATAATAATGCCACCGAGGAAAAACAGCCACAGCAGCTGACGGTAGAGTATACACCGGCGGATGATATTTATGTGGGTAACAAAGTTGTTCCGGTGGTAAAATCCGACAGGGCGGATGCAGCCGTTGACAATTTAAAATACACTGTTGTAGAAGGCAAAAATCTGATTGAAAAGGATACAGACTTTGCATCAAACGGTATATGGACAGCAAAGGATACCGGAACTGTAAGGATAAAGGTGACAAAAGCAGAAGATGACAAATATAAGTCAGCAGAGGCAGAATATACTGTTACCATCAAAGAATATGATTACAGCAGTATGAATAACAGCCTGACAGGGACAATGCTGCACGGTACACAGTTTTATGTAGAAGCACCTACATTATCGCTGGCAAGTGACAATCAGGCGGTATATGTGGTTAGAAAAGGTGATGAATGGATTGAAGCTGATAAATATCAGCTTATGCCACAGCAGGGTGATAACAGACAGACTCTTGTAATAGCACGTAAGGACAAGGAAAGCGGAGCTATCACAGATATTGGAAGTCTGCAGCTCGACTACAAATATGATACACAGCCTCCAAAGATAACATTGAATCCAAAGGAGGATGATAAACCTGCTTTCACAAAGGATGCTGTGGATTATTATGGAAATGTCAGAAAAGTAGACATGAATATCCACGATGTCTCTTTGGATGATGGTTCCACACAGCTTTGGGTAAAGGTTGATGACCGGGAAGAATTCGATGTATTTGATGTCAATAATGCCCAAAAGCTGATTGATACAGGAATAGAGTATAGTGACTGGACCGTGACAGGGGCTGATTATAGCAGCTGCATCACATTCGGCACAAAAGCGGATGAGGAACACAAATATCAGATAATCAGAATGTATGCGAAGGATCAGGCGGAGCATGAGTGTAATGATACAAGCTCAATAGAGCAGCCGTTTTATGTGGATAGAAAAGCACCTTCAGGTACGATTGGATATGATGCTGATTTAATAGACGAGCAGAATATGGTTAGTCAGCAGGCATCAAAGGTATATGGACAGCTGGAGGATATCAGCGGAATAAAGCAGGCATTCTACTATGTGAATAAATCAGATGAAAGTGGCAGTATTTTAAATGATGAGCAGGTAAAAGCGCTTGATGATTCAGCATGGAAGCCGTTAGAGCTTATCGAGGATACATATGATGCCCGATATAAGTACAAGATTAATACATCTGATCTGAAGGATACTTCATATAACGTATACGTAAAGGCTCAGGACAATTGTAATGGCGAGGCAGCATTTTTCTCCACATCGAAGCTGGTTGTTGATACCCTGCCACCGGAGCTTACAGTGTCACAGGATACCATGACAGCAGCCAATGAAAAAGGCTGGCATAAGGATGATATAAGCTATATCGTTAAGGCAGCTGACAGCTTATCAGGAATTAAGAGTGTTGAATACACTGTATTTGACGGGAAAAAGAAAATTGTATCAGGACAGACTGTTGAGCTTGACGCAAGCGGGGAAGGAAGGATAACCATTCCGGCAGCAGAGCAGTTTAACGGAACGGATCTGATGCTTTCAGTAAAGGCAACTGATTATGCCGGACTTAAGACAGAGGTTACAGGTGACAGCTTCAAGTTCAGCATGGACAGTCAGTCACCTGATGTCATTATAGAGCCGGAAGCGGGCAAAAACAGAAAATATTTCAATGACGATGTCCGTATAAAAACAAGTGTAACTGACAGCATTTCAGGTGTTGTATCAGCAAAATACCAAATAGTGACAGATGATCAGTCAGTATCGGATGATGAAGGGGCATGGAAGGAGCTTGATGAATCAGGAATCATAAATGTATCGGCTGAGGCTTATCTGGATAAAAAGGCAGATGTATATGTTAAAGCTGTTGATGAGGCAGGAAACGTGACTGTAGCGGATTTGACAGCAAGCGGCAGCCAGCATTTTATATTCACAAGGCAGCGCCTGCAATAACAGTGACATATGGTACACCTGAGCAGCCGGATCCACAGTGCATCAGCAGTGTAAAAGGCACTGAGTATTACAGGGAAAACAGGATTGCAACCATTTCGGTAAAAGAGAATGAGCTTTTCTTTGACCCCGATGAAACAAAAATCAATGTAAAGGTTGATGGAAATGAACAGACACAGTCAGATGCATGGTCTGAAAAGTCATACTGGGTAAAGACAGGCGAGGGAGCAGAAGCTGTTTACAGTAAGCAGCTTGTATTCAATGCAGGACACAAGTATGAGCTGAGTGTCAGTGCAAAAGATTTGTGTGGTAATTCAGATAATGGATTTGAGATAGAAGGAGACAAATCAGCAGAGTTTGTAATTGACGTACAGTCGCCGACAGGAAATATCAGGTTTGACGGACTTTCAACAGGCATGGATACCGTGTGGGATTTATTGCTGCCAAAAGACAAATATGAGATTTCAAGCTTTGCTGCCAAGAAGGTCAATATTGCCGGACAGCTTGGAGATGAGCATGGCGGCATCAAGTCAGCAGAGTATTTCGTTTCAGCAGAGGATGCAATAATTGACGTAGACAGTATTCAGGAGGCTGACTGGAAGACACTTGACAGCCTTAATGAGGATGGCACCTTCAGTGAACCGATAGAATGCGAGAACAAAAACTGCGTGGTATATGTCAGGGTTACAGATTTAAGCGGTAATGTTTCATATATCAGCACAAATGGATTGGTAGTTGATACATGCGCACCGGCAATATCAGTCATCACACCTGAGACAGCATCAGGAGTGTACAGTGCAGATGTGCCGGTAAGTATAGAGGTATCAGATGAGAATGCCACAGGAGTTGCATCAGGAATAAAGAGCGTAAACTATACGGTAACAAATATGGGACAGCCGACACAGGATGGAACATTATATAGCTATGATAAGACAGCAGCGGGCTTAAAAGATCTGGAAAATCATGTAACAGAGCAATTTGACATAAGCGCGGCTTCAAACAACAGTAATGAAGTGCGTATAGATGTTACCGCAACAGACAATGCAGGAACGGCATACACAGTAACAAAATACATAAAAATAGATACAACAGCACCAACAGTGCAGGTAAGCTATGACAATAACAGTGCAGATACATCATTTGGAGACACAGCATACTTCAAAGCACCGCGAACAGCAACCGTAAAAGTAACAGAGCGTAACTTTGATGCATCAAAGGTAGCAGCGGAAATAAAAGCCGCAGCAGGTAAGGCACCTGCTCTTTCAGACTGGAGCACAGAAGGTGGAAGCGGTAACGGTGATGATACAGTACATGTTGCCACAATATATTACGGACATGATGACGATTACACATTTGGAATCGGAGTAAAAGACATTGCGGGAAATGCCGCAGCAGGAGTGGATTATGCAAATTCGCTTGCACCGACAAAATTTACAATTGATACGACAGTACCTGTTATTTCGGTAGCATATGATAACAACAGTGCATCAAACGGAAACTATTATAATAACAAGAGAACAGCAACTGTGACAATCACAGAGCACAATTTTGATACAAGCAGAATAGCACTGAGCATGACTGCGCAGGATGCAGGAAAATCAGTAGCAGCACCGGCATTTGGAAGCTGGTCAGATAATGGTGATATACATACGGCAACATTAAGCTTTGATGCGGATGCCACATATACATGGTCACTTGCATATACAGACAAAGCCGGCAATAAGGCAAAAGACCTTGCAAAGCAGGAATTCTGCATAGATACGACAAAGCCTGTTGTAACAATCAACGGAGTAACCCCGGGCTCAGTAAACAATAATTCAGGAAATATGTCATTTGTAATAGAGTGCACAGATACTAATCTTGAATACTTTTCCCCGGTGCTTACAGTTGAGGTATATGAAAATAGCAGATTCGTAAGAAAAACGATTACCGGAAATGTGATATCAATTACAAACGGACAACGTGTAGAGTTTAGAAATCTCAATGAGGATGGAGTGTATTCACTGACATGCCATGCACAGGATAAGGCCGGAAATTCTTATGAAACAGTCAATATTATAGATGCAGGCGGAAAGCAGGTGACAGAGACTGCAGGGCAGGGAGAAAAATTGATGGATTTCTCCATAAACAAAGGCGTTCAATCTTCTCGCTGGATGACAATACGATGAAGCTTGTAAAGGATTACTATGTGCAGAAGGTATACCATGATGTGGTAGTCAGAGAGATAAATCCGGATGAAGTTACCAGCTGTACTGTCAAAGTAAATGGAAAAGCACTTAAGCAGGGAACAGACTTCAGTGTGAATAATGTAAGTGAAAGCGATGGTTGGCATAAGTACGAATATGTGATATCAAATGCGGTATTTGAAAAAGAGGGTCAGTACAATATCGTTGTGGAGACAAAGGACAAAGCAGATTCAGTTGCCTACAGTGATGTGAAGAGTGTAAATATTGAATTTATTGTGGACAAGACAGCACCTACATATACATTGACAGGTGTAGATAAAAACAATGAAAACTATATTGGCTCAAAGAATGCAGTATTGATGCCGAAGGATGATGGCGGAAAGCTTGGACGTGTAAAGATTACTGTAGTGGGCAAGGATGACAAAGAAAAAAAGGTTATCAAGGAAATGTCGGGAGACGATATGCTTGACTATCTGGACAAGCATGACGGAAAGATAGAGTTTGAAGTACCTAAGGAGGTGCTCTCTGCAAAAGACGGTGATTCAAGGCTTATGGTAGAGTGTGCAGACTGTTCTGTTGACGAAGGTGGAAAGACCAATGAAGTGAAAAAAATATATGGTAAGGATACAGAAGCAGATACAGAGATTGCCGAAGATGATGTACCTATGGAATCAAATTCGTCAGATGTCAAATCAGTAGAAACAAACAATGATAAGGCAGTATATATAATTGGAGCAATATTATTATTTGTACTTATAATTGCGATATTGATAATCGTTTATTATATGAGAAAAAAAATGAAAGAAAAGAAAGACAATGATGAGCAATAAGATAATTACCTATGTATTTACATTACCATGTGGTGGTGTGGGAAAAACAACAATGTCTGTGGCATGCGCGAAAGCGCATGCCCTTCAAGGCAGACTTGGCAACGAAGATTTTGAATTCTGGGAGGAGTGAGTATGAGATTTGAAATAGCAGCTGACACGGACAGAGGAATCGTAAAAGAAACTAATCAGGATAGTCTGCTGGTAAAGTGCTTCTCAACATGCAAAGGAGACATGGCATTTGCAGTATTATGTGACGGCATGGGCGGCTTATCGAAGGGTGAGCTGGCCAGTGCCACTGTAGTCAGAGCATTTGACAGATGGAGTGACGAGCAGCTGCCTAAGCTTTGCAAATCGTCGAACCCGGATATTGACAGTCTGATTCTGGAAAGACAGTGGATGAAGTAATACAGCAGCAGAACGAAAAAATAAAAGCATATGGCAAAGCACATGCAGTAAACATGGGAACAACAGTGGTAGCGCTGCTTGTCACGCAAAAAGCCTATTACATTATAAACGTGGGCGATTCCAGAATATATAGCCTTTCAGACCATATAGAAAGGCTTACGACAGACCAGACATATGTACAGCGGGAAATTATGAATGGAAATATGACACAGGAGCAGGCTATGAGAGATCCGCGAAGGAATGTACTGCTGCAGTGTGTCGGGGCATCAGCAGAAGTAAAGCCGGAGTACAGGACCGGGGCAATGAAAAATGGAATGTCACTTCTGCTTTGTTCAGATGGCTTCAGGCATGAGGTATCAGAACAGGAAATCTATGAGATGCTGAAAACGGCAGCAACTGTAGACGGGCAGAATATGCACGACAGACTGGAGCAGCTCATCAGACTCAGCATGCAAAGAGGAGAGCGCGATAATATAACAGCAGCGCTCATAAAGGCACAGTAGGAGGAATAGATGCTTGAAATAGGCTCTTTAATTGACGGAAAATACAAGATACTAAACGAAGTTGGACACGGCGGAATGAGCGTTGTGTACCTGGCTATGAATGAAAGGGCAAACAAACAGTGGGCAATAAAAGAGGTCAGAAAGGATGGAGTAAAGGATTTTGAGGTGGTAAAGCAAAGTCTTGTTGCGGAGACCAATATGCTCAAAAAACTGAGCCATCCCAGTCTTCCTGATATTGTCGATGTCATAGATGAGGATGACAGATTCCTTATCGTAATGGATTATATAGAGGGAAATTCTCTCAAGACAGCATTGCAGGAGTACGGAGCTCAGTCGCAGAAAAATGTGATAAAGTGGGCCAAACAGCTATGCGACGTTCTTGGGTATCTGCACTCACAGAACCCGCCAATCATATATCGTGATATGAAGCCGGCAAACATAATGCTAAAGCCGGATGGAAATGTGGTGCTTATAGATTTTGGAACAGCAAGGAATATAAGGAAAATAACATAGAGGATACGACATGTCTTGGCACGATGGGATATGCTGCACCGGAACAGTTTGGTGGAATGGGGCAGACAGACGCGAGAACAGATATATATTGTCTGGGAGCCACAATGTATCATCTTGTTACGGGAATGAATCCCTGTGAGCCACCTTACGAAATAAGGCCGATCAGAGAAATTGACCCAACATTGTCAGGTGGTCTTGAACGCATTATTACAAAGTGTACACAGCCGGATCCAAACAACAGATATCAGAGCGCAGCTGAGCTGATGTATGACCTTGAGCACTATACAGAGATTGATGACATGTATAGGAAGAATCTAAAGAGAAAGCTTGCGGTATTTATCACCACATCAGCTTTGACGCTGCTGCTTGGAACAAGTACAGTATTAAGCTATTGTGCGGCAGAACACAAAAAAAATGAAAACTATAATAGCATATTAAAAGAAGCGGATACCTATGACAATTATGACAACGGATATTACACGGCTATAGTAACCGACCCGACAAGGACGGAGGCGTATCTTAAGCTGAATGACAAACTGACAGACGATTTTGTACTGAACAGGGATGAGCGCAGATATTGAACAGGCTGATGGTAGGTATAGATTGCAAGGACCACAATGGCCGGGTGCATACATATGATGTCATGGCAAAGCTGAAAGAAAAAAATCCAAAGGGATATGAGGATGTATGCTATAAGATTGGTGAAAGCTTTTTATTCTACTACGAAATCAATGTGGAAAAAGACAGATACTCCAGTGCGGCGCAGTGGTTCAAGGAAGTAAAGGAGAATCATCCGGAGGCAGGAATATACTGTGAGATATCAGATTGTCTGACATTGATTAGCCAGTATGATGGAGCAAAGATAAAACAGACAGAAAAAACATATGAAGAATACAAAAAGCTATGGAAGCAAATAAATGAGCTATATGCAAAATCAGAGAATTTTGACAGCTTAGACGCAAAGATTCAGGTATGGAATGAGATAGATGATATAGTTGACACAAATATCACATCATTTATAGCAGTGACAGATAAGGATAAAGTTATGGATTTATTACAGACAATAAAGGACAAAACAGAAAAGCTGGATAAATCCATAATGCGCGAGCAGATAACAGGATTGCAGGATAATATAGACAAAACAATTGAGAAGGCACAGAGCGTGAAGGAGGAAAACAAAGATGACTTATAATCAGTACAGGATGATATTTTACGTATCCTTCACCGCATTTGCCATAATGCTTATAGCTTCAATAGTCATACTTATAGTGCTTGAAATACCTAAGGTCATAGGTGCACTTACCGGAAAATCTGCCCGGAAAGGAATTGCAGCAATTGTACAAAAGCAGACAGCGGGACATATTGACATAACATCGTCCGGTCCGATAGCACCGTCATATAACCTGGCAGGGGAGAATAAGAAAAAGCCGGGATATACACAAAATATAGATGAAACTACTGTGCTGGATGCACCGACAGAAGTATTGCAGGATGAAACCACAGTATTGGAAGATATAACCGAAAAGCTGCAAAAAACCAATATCAGGTTCGAAGTAACAAAGAAAATAGAATTTTTACATACGACAGAATGTATCTCATAAGGAATGGAAAATAGCGAATGTCTAAATTAAAAGTAAGCATAAAAAAATCGACCGTTACTGCCATGATGAAGGCAGGACGAAAGGAAAGAATAAATGAAACCGAACTAAGCCAGCTAGCCAGAATAAAACCATGTGGAATCATGCATGTGACAAAAACAAAAAAAGACAGTGTCATATATACGTGCCCTGCAAATATAAATCTTACCGATAGATTGAAAAAAGCCATAAGCAAATATGATTTCTTTTTCATGATTGAGCAGATAGTAATAATGGTTGAGGATGTATACAATAACGGACTGAACGTAAACAGTGTTCGTTTTAATATGGATGACGTATACATAAACGAGATGACAAAAGAGATGTACTTTATATATTTTCCGATAGTAGGAGGACAGGAAAGTGCAGATATTGTCGGGTTTATAGAAAACATAATTTATACAATGACACCTGTTATCAATGAGGATACGAATTATATATCCAGATTTATGTATTATGTCAGAAGCTTCCATGGCTTCAACGGCAATGCAATAGAAAAATATATCTCACGCGAAGAGCGTGCAGTTGTGAACGTGCTGAAAAACAAAGCAGTGACAATGCAGCAGACAATGCAGCAACAGATAATGCAGCAACAGACAATGCAGCAACAGATAATGCAGCAGGTAATGCAGGGCAGCATGGATGGAACTACAGTGTTGTCAGATGATGGCATATCCGTACAGCAGATACAGCAGATGCAACCGGTGAACTATCATTTTGCAAGTCTTACAAGGCAGGTAACAGGTGAAAAGATAGAGCTTGGCAAACCATCGTTTGTGCTGGGAAAGAATCCGGAAAAGTCAGATTATGCGGTAGCAGACAATACGAATATCAGCAGGGTGCATGCAGTGATAACCATGCGAAACGGACGTTATTATGTAATGGACCAAAATTCTACCAATGGCACATTTATCAATGGAAGGATAATAAAGGCGGGGCAGGAAACAGAGATATTACCGGGAGACTGTCTGATGTTAGCTAATGAGGAATTTATATTTAATGAATAGCTTTAAATATAAAAGGTGAGGAGAATAATACTATTATGGAACTAAAAGAATTAAGTCGCAGAATATCAAGGTACCGGGCAAATGTAGAAAATCTGCAGCTTGAGAAAAACAGGCTGCTTAATGAAATAGATGCTTTGGATCAGGAAGCATTGAAAATAAAGGAATATAAATGGCAGGCGCAAAACCGGTTTAAATGCAGAGTTGATAATATAGCCGGCATGGACAGATATAGCAGTCGTAATATAACAAATCTGAAGGGCAGACTTAAGAGTATTAATTCATTAAATGATGGAAAATCGTATGTAGCCAATGCGATGAATGCTATAGATTCAATGCTGAGAGATGTAGAGAATGCAATCAGGAGCAGAAATGACAGGATATATGAAATAAATCAGCAGCTGTGTACATATGAGGACAATATAGAGCAGCTGAGAATAAAAAAAAGAAGAATGGAGAGTAAGTAATGGGACAGTACAATTTAAGGTTTGAGCAGGAGGAATTTACAGAACTTGTGCGTTTATACTCAGAACTTGCAAAGATTGCAGATAGACAGATGAACGAATATCAGATGATACTTGATATTATAAACACAAATGCAGTTATAAGCGGTGAATTGCACGATAAGCTGGAAGTGTACGAGGATGCTGTTCATACATATCAGAGTATACTGGGGGAATCCTTCAGGGAAATGTCAAAAAAACTTAATGAATTTGTGAGAGATGTAGATGAGGCAGATGGAGATATATATGGTATAGGAACATATGAAGCGTATTAGAAGGATGGGTGACGCATAATGAAATTTAAGGATTTTACGCAGGAAGCATACGATGACATACAAAGCTATATGGGAGGAGAAGAACAGTGGGAGGAAATAAACAAAACCTACGGTGTAGTGGAAACCAAAGGTATATTTCAATATGATTATGAATCACAGCTAAGAAATGCGGCAACAGAATATCAGAGACAAAATGAAGAGGCAAGCAATAGTGTAAGAAGGATGTTTGATAATGTAAATGGAGTGGATGATCTATATGCAGCCAGGTTTCGGGACGATATATGGACTTGGAAAGATTCAGCACTGCAATTAAAGAACTGGCAGCTCTTATTAATGTAAGATCCGTTGAGAATATATATACTATGGATTGCCAGACATTGAAAACAAAAGCTGGTAATATACAGGCAAAAGTGGACTCGAAGATAACAGAGTATTATAAAGAGCGATTCTATTCAGTGGATTCTAATGGAAAGACAGTTATGAACTGGGACGAAATAAACTATGAGATGCGGAAGGAATTTGTACCAGATGCAGAGCTGCAGGCACTTGTATCAGTATTTCCAAAGCTGTCCACAGATGATGAGGAAGAAACCATAGCAAATATAGAGAACATGCTGCGCGCAGGTTATGGAAACGCCAAGGATGATGAGTGGATAGATAATGCAGATCTGGAAGACCCTAAGTATTACAGTGTGAGTGTCACGAATACATTTAAGAGGGCGGTGGATATATATAAGACAAGTATGGATATAATTGACTATTACAGCGAAAAATGTGCATACAGAAACGACGAGATTAGTGATGAAGCGCTTGAAGAGATGAAAGAGCAGTACAGAGTGTCATCCCTGTTTAAAGCAATGGTTGATAGCTGCCCGACAATAGGAGTTGCATATAATGGAAAAAACGATGGATTTACAATACATTCCGATAGAGAGAAAAATGTGACCGTATCCGTATGCCTGAAAGAGCTGCCGTTTGATGTAAGCATATGCAAGATTACAGATAGCAATGACAGGGAGATATTGGACAAATATTATAACGTCAAGGTAACAAATGGAACTATCAATGAAAAAGTAGGAAAAGAAAATGAGAAGGTCAATCAGATAGATGCGTATGGAATGGTAGATAATCAGATTGTAAGCCATGTACTTCCACACGGCATGATTGAGAATACAAAGCAGAATCTTGAAAATCAAAAGGAAGAGGAAAAGACTGAATGCAGGGTATTTTTTGATGTAACAAGTAATACTTTAAAAGGTAAGATTATTGATGAAGCTATAGGCCTTTCAGGAGTAATAATAAAGGAAACCGTAGGAGATAAGATTAACAAGGCTAACGCAGCAATAAATTATTTGAATGACTTAAATGCGGCATATGATGAAAATAATGAAAATGTACAAAATAATGCAGAAATTGATGAAGCAAAAGACAGACTGACAGAAACAGACTTTACATGTCAGGACATGATAGAAGATGCCAATTATTTTGGCATGGATATGGAGATAACCAGGATAGGTGACACCTATATCTGTGAGAATATCACGACGGATGTGGAGAAAGTGACGAAGATGGTGGATGCATATAATGCACAGGCAGAGCCGAAACAGCAGGTAAGTATTAAGGACTTAAAAGACTATGCTAAGGGAGCAGGTAATAAAAATCAGAGAGATGATGACGAAAGTTATGATAAGTTGTGTCGAAGAGTATCAAACTATATTAAGTACGTTATAAAAAATTGAGATAACAATAAATAGGCATGAATGCAACGAATACAGGAAGGAAAATTATTATGAAGAAAGCAATATCAGTTCTTATGATAGCTGCATGTATGTTATGTATGGTGACAGCATGTGAAAAAAAGGATAAGAAGGAAAATGACACATCAGCAGCTCAGGCAACAGAAACAGATTGCACGGCAGCAGAGCTTGTGACCACAGAGCCGGAAGGTGAAATCACGATATCAGAGATGATAGATCAGAGGATTAAAGAGGAAGGAAAGATAATGATATATAGGATGTGTATTGCCGAATCAAATACACCTGTAGAAATAACAGAGGATTTAAAAGTTAATATTATCTCATATGATGGAGAGAAACTAAAAGGCTATGATAATCCTGATGATTTCCTTATGGAGACCAGACTTGGTGACATAATACATAATAAAGTGGATTATTCAACATATGATATAGGCGCATATGGTGGAAACTGGAAAAGATATGATAATGAGTTTGGAGATGAAAAATATGTGGAAGAAGAAGGCTATGTACAGCGCGAAATCACTACAGATGATTCGGGAAATAATGCCCAGCTGGAGACACTGTATTCGTATTCAAAGGGAACTCTTTATAGCAGGGATGCTGGAAGTAAAGAATGGAACCAGACAGAGAAAGAGGACAGTCTAGATATAGTATCATTTGGAACATTTGAGAGGATAAAGCTGGATGGAAAAACATACATGACATTCTGCGTAAGAAATAATCTGGATTTGATAGAGTATGATATAATTCCGGACAATAAATTCACAGAGAACAAGACAGTTGTATATGACACTCCGGGAACGGAGAAAACCACAGTCAATACAGTGGATTACCTCAAAAAATACCAGGCGGTTCCCCAAGAAGAACTGGAGCAGATGATAGTTTTCCCGGGCAGCGAAAAAGAGGAAAGCTCACAGGCTGCAGATTAAATACGGTATGATTGCTTATGCAGTTATATATAAAAATTATTTTAAGGAGGACATGAAAATGGCATCAGGACAGATCAGAATGACACCTGACACAATGAGAGAAAGGGCAGGAGAGTACAGGACAGAAGCAGATAATGTACAGAGCGTAATCGACAAGATGGACAGATTACTTGAAACCCTGCTCACAGAGTGGGAGGCTCAGCATCAGAGGCATATGCCAACAAGTTTGCAGAGCTCAGACCTTCATTTGTAAAAGGAAAAGAGCTGATTGATGATATCGCAATGGCACTTGACAAGACTGCAGAGGCAGTAGAGTCAACCGATACACAGATAGCAAATCAGTTCAGCATGTAAAATTCATTCAATGCCGGATTCCACACCACAGGCTGTGGTGTGGAATTGTATTGTATTTATATTGTGGCTTTATTTCAAGAGCAGCAGAGCTGCTTTTAAAATAAAGACCATAATTTTATACATTAACAGGAGGACAGAAAAGTATGATAAAAAGCGGAGACAGTAAAGAAATAAGACTTAAGGAATTTAGCTATGCACTGGAGAGAATGGAGAGTTTAAAATCAGGAAATGAGCTGACTAATAAGATAGTTGAAATACAGGGAACCCGGATATACAGCAAAGGAGACAGCGTGCCGGAAATAGAGAGCATAAATACTTTTCTGACAACGATTTCATTTGCCGTGGAGGATTTATTTAATAATACATATGAGGTATTGAATAATTCGTTAGAGCAGTATATAGCCTCTGATGAAGCGATTGGAAAATTATGGGAACAAATACAGAACGATAATGACGAAAAGGGCAGTTCGAACCCATTCAAGGATGTAGTTACTAATTTTCAGTCAGGATATGATAGTAGCTGCCAATTATTTCGGCATGGATATGGAGATAACAATAAATAGGTATGAATGCAACGTATACGGAAGAAAAATTTATTATGAAGAAACATTAAGTTAAAAAAAAGAAACAACTGAGAGGAGCATAGTAATGGAAGATAGTGAAAAGGTTATTGTTAATTTTGTGAATGAAAATAATGGAAAAAGGCATGAATTGGAAATCCCATTGAATATAACAGCCAAAGCTCTGGTGACTGCATTAAACAAAGCATATAATCTGCAAATTGATGAAGCCAATGAGAATGAATGTTATATGGCCTGTGAGCAGCCCATTGCATTTTTGAAAGGGAACAGGATGCTTGAGGATTTTGGTGTTAGGAATGGTTCGACAATTATATTTGGGAGAAAATGAAAATGGAAAATTATGGATGGTCAATAGAATTAAATCCGGGATATGTTCTGATAATAGGGAATGCACCTGATGCACATATACAGCTTGACAGTGCATATGGTAGAGCTGTGAGAGTAGGATTGCAGGTGAAAGATGATATATCATGTGCTATGTTATCGGAATATAGTTCGTCATACAACACATTAGTAAATGGAAAAAGTATTCAAAGGATTGCAACAGTAAAAAATCATGATTTCATATCAATAGGAGATTTTACTGCATATTACAATAATGGAAAAATTTTCTTTGATTATGGAGCTATCAGAACAAATGGAGTTGAGGTCAGACCGGAGAGCTTGGATATACATACAACATATCCTGTCTTTATTCGTAATACGCGAATACAGGCAAAAAGAGATAAAACTCCAATAGAAATATTAGATCCGGGCACTATTCCGACAAAACCGGAACTCAATCTGGTTACTTCATTGATGCCTTCGATTATTATGTTTGCTCTGGTAGTGCTGCTTAGAGGAGTGATGAGCAAGTCAAATGGAGCTTTTGTTGCATTTAGTATATGTTCCATGGGTGTTGGAGTCTTTACATCCATATTTGGTATTATAAATAAACAAAAGAAGTATAAGAAAGACCTTGTAAAACGAAGAGACACATATCTTGAATACATAGCAAAAAAACGTAATGAGATAGAAGCTGCAAGAAGAGAGGAGTTAGATTGTCTAAACGCTCAGTATTATAGCATAGAGCAGGATATTGAACATATAGAGAATTTTGATCCGGTATTATTTGATCGTATATCTACAGATGAAGATTTCCTTGAGGTGTATCTGGGGAGGGGAAACGTTGAGTCATTGCGGCAGGTAGACTATAAAAAACAAGAGAAACTTGAGGTTGGAGATGATCTTAGCAGTCTGCCTGAGCATGTGGCAGGAGAATATATGGATATTGAAAAGGCGCCGGTTGTGATGAGTCTGAAGGATGCTAATGCGGTGGGGGTTGTCGGAGATGCGGATTCGTTGTATTCGATGATGAAGAATATGATTATGGATATTATCAGCAGACAGTATTATGGTGATATCTGTATATATGCATTACTTGATGATAATATCGGAAAGTATAATTGGCTTAGGGGAATAAAAGCTTTGAATAGCTCGAATGGCAATAGAAATATAGTTTGCGATCAGGAAAGCAAAAACAGAGTATTTGAAAATTTGTATAAAGAGCTTTCTATACGAAAAGATGAAAAAGTACATGGCAGATTTAATATAATAATTGTAATGCAGGACTATGGCATAAAGAGTCATCCTATTTCAAAATTTATAGAGCATGCATCAGAGCTCGATACTGTTTTTATATTTTTTGAATCAAAGCCGTCTTTGCTACCATTATATTGTAGCAGAATAATTGATATATTCGACAATGAGAGTGCTATGATATATGATTCAGTCAATAAGACGCAAAAGAAATATTTTGAGTATGAGAATATACCTGATTGGCGTGTACAGAAGGCGGTCAGCATTTTGGAACCGGTGGAGTGTGAAGAAATAAGCCTGGCAGGCTCTTTGCGTAAGAACATATCTTTGTTTGAGCTGCTTGGAATCAACTCGGTGCAGGCATTGAATTTGAAGGAGAGATGGAATTCATCAAAAATATATGAAACAATGGCAGTTCCGTTGGGAGTAAATGTGAAGGATGAGATTGTTTATCTAAATCTGCATGAGAAATTTCACGGTCCGCATGGACTTGTGGCCGGAACAACAGGCTCAGGAAAAAGTGAGATTTTGCAGACGTTTATACTTGGGGCAGCAACGTTATTTCATCCGTATGAAATAGGTTTTGTGATAATTGATTTTAAGGGTGGAGGAATGGTTAATCAGTTTAGAAAGCTGCCTCATTTGATTGGTGCCATAACAAACATTGATGGAAAGGCAATAGACAGATCACTCAGGTCAATAAAGGCTGAACTGCTGAAAAGACAGAATCTGTTTGCACAGCTCAATGTTAATCATATAGATAAATATATAAAGGCATATAAAGAGGGACAAGCAAAAGTGGCATTACCACACCTTGTCATTATTGTAGATGAGTTTGCTGAGTTAAAGGCAGAGCAGCCGGAATTTATGAAGGAGCTGATTAGTGCAGCCAGAATAGGACGAAGTCTGGGAGTTCACCTGATACTGGCAACACAAAAACCGGCAGGACAGGTTAATGACCAGATTTGGAGTAATTCAAAGTTTAAATTGTGTCTTAAAGTACAGACGCAGGAGGATAGTAATGAAGTCTTGAAATCTCCTTTAGCCGCAGAAATAAAAGAACCGGGCCGGGCTTATTTGCAGGTCGGAAATAATGAGATATTTGAATTGTTCCAGTCGGGATATTCCGGCAGCCCCGAGAGCATAAATGGTGAAGATGATACACCGTTTGATATATATGAACTTGATTTTTCGGGAAAAAAGAATTTGGTATATAAGCATAAGCTCGAGAATTCAGAGCAGTCAAGGTCACAATTGGAGGCGGTTGTCGAATATGTAGATAAATACTGTAAAGCCGATGGAGTAAAAAAACTGCCGGATATATGTCTGCCTGCGCTGGAAGAAGTGATAGTATATGATGCCGAACTGGCACATAATGATACCCCTCTTTCCATGACTGCTGTAATAGGAATATACGACGATCCGGACAGGCAGAGACAGGGGCGGACAGTAATAGAGATAGGTAACAAAAATACTATTATCATAGGAGCATCGCAGTTTGGCAAGACCAATCTTCTCGAATTGATAGTGAGGAATCTGGCAGAAAACTATTCACCGGAAGAGCTTAGCATATATATTATTGATTTTGCATCAATGGTACTTAAAAATTTTGAGAAGCTGGCTCATGTAGGAGGTGTAGTATGCCCATCTGACGATGAAAGGTTGAAGAATCTGTTTAAATATCTGAGTGAACAGATAGAAGAAAGGCGTGAAAGACTGCTTGAAGCGGGAGTAAGCTCATACACATCATATCGCGAGGCGGGATTTACAGATATACCTCAGATAGTGGTACTCATAGACAATTATACTGCATTAAAAGAACTGTATCTGCAGGATAGTGACATACTGCTCAATCTGTGCAGAGAAGGTGGCTCTGTAGGAATAAGTTTCATTATTTCAAATTTACAGACAACAGGACTGGGATATAAGTATCTGGCAAACTTTTCTGGCAGAATAGCTATGTTTTGTAATGAATCAAGTGAGTATATGACTCTTTATGGAAGCTGTAAACTCAGACCGGATGAGACTGCTGGCAGGTGCCTGACAGAAATTGATGGGGAAATATACGAGTGCCAGACATTTTTAGCGTTTGAGGGAACTAAGGAAATTGAACGTGTTAATAATATGCATGCATTTGTAGATCAGATAAATGCTGTATATGGGGATATCACTGCTGACAAGATACCGGAAATTCCTGAATTGCTCACACCGGACTATGTGGATCACACATTCAGAAGAAAAAATGATGAGAACATTATAGGAATTGCATACGACACAGTCGCCCCGGTTTACACAGATCATAATAAATGCAATATCATAACTATCTCCGGAGCTGATAATATGGGCAGAACAAATTTTATAAAATATTTTGCGTTGCAGATGTTAAACAGCGAAATAGATACTCATATATATATAGCTGATGATTTCAGGCGCAAGCTGTCTGATATCGGTCAGGAAAATGTAAGCTATGATCTGGATCCGGATGAATTTATACAGAAAATAATAATGATAGAGGTGCTCTTAGAGGAAAAATATAAGAGACTCATCCATCAGGAAAATCCGGAAAAAGAAAACACCCTGATCATAATAAACAGTCAGGAGGTATATACAGCGATATCAGATAGCAAGGATGCTCTTAATGCTCTTAAAAATATTATGGGCAAATATAAGGTATTAAATGTGTATCTCCTGTTTGGGGCAGTACCAAATGCGCAGATAGCATATGGTTCGCCTGATATATATAAAATGATGAAGGAGACTAAAAGCATACTGTTTTTTGATAACCTGGATAATTGCAAGATAGTGGATATACCGCTGGCTATAAAGAGAAAGAATCAAAAGAAAATCGAACCGGGTGATGCATATTATATATTCGAGGATGAGGTCAGCAAGGTAAGGATACCACTGGTCACAGATTAAAACTGATATGATTGCTTATATGGGGATAACCAGGGTGGGTGACACCTATATCTGTGAGAATATCACGACGGATGTGGAGAAAGTGACGAAGATGGTGGATGCATATAATCAGGTAGAAAAGGTATTCAGAGACGGAAAGGGAAATTTATTATGAAGAAAGCAATATCAGTTCTTATGATAGCAGCATGTATGTTATGTATGGTGACAGCTCAGAGGCTGCAGATTAAATACGGTATGATTACAAAAGTTTATTAGAGCATGAGGAGAAGCAATATGGCAAGTCTGTTAGAACGATTAAAATATATAATAGAAGATATTTTTGGAAAGAAAACCTATGCAGAATCTCAGAGAGATAAATATAAAAAAGTAGTAAGGAATTTGGAAAAAGAGTTAAAGAAAACAGACAATTTAAGTGATGTTATGGCTCAATTAGCAACAGATTACAATACAATGGAGATGAATCCGGATTCTGCTCAGGGAAAACTCAGCGACACTTTTGTAACAAAGGAAAGTGAAAATCGCGAGGCAGTAGAAAAACTGGGGGCTGATTTTAAAGAAATAATTGCAGAAGTAAAATCAAAATTGGAATTTGCAAGAAATGAATATAATTACTGGTGTGACGAAGCAAAACGTGAAGATGAGGAGATGAAGATATATCAGCAGCAATATTATGAAGAGGAAGAGAGATTAAGAAGAGAAGCTTGGAGGAAGAGGCAAGGCGAAAAAGAGAAGCGTCATAGATTGATTAGTTATGGGAAAGGAGAATGTATGCAGGATTTAAA
>ENA-OQEX01000175-OQEX01000175.1-human-gut-metagenome-genome-assembly--contig:-NODE-175-length-37875-cov-5.485748_pt1 | contig 37875 bp, 47 predicted proteins | sample MGYA00242802_ERZ504649 | MGnify/ENA primary metagenome ERZ504649 (study PRJEB26092, sample SAMD00036194) | human gut metagenome | host: Homo sapiens | study: EMG produced TPA metagenomics assembly of...
GCCGCGCAGTTCTGGGCCTACAAGGACGACGCGACGGCTCGTGGGGTTCCGCGACCGACCTGAACAGCGTGAGCCGCGCCATGGCTGGAAGGCGTGACCATGGACGATTCGGCCGGCAAGGCCGCCAAGGCGTTGAGCGACGCGACGCGGAATGCGTGGCCGGCTTCCGCCAGAGGCATCCGGGCGAGAGCGACGGCGACTGCCGCGTCGTGGCCGTGGGCGCGGCGTCCGGCAACGGGTCCACCACCAGCGTGTGGAACGGGTCCGGCGTCTACGACGCGAAGATATGGAAGGACAACTGGTACAAGTACGTCGCACCGAACACTTACAACTACGCTGGATCTCAGTCTTATCACACCGGCGATGGCTTCAGCGACGATCCATCGAACAGCGTCGACAAGATCATGGAACGCCACGTCGACTCGACCCGCAGCATCGTCGTGATCGTGCTCGACAAATACCAGCCCGCCCCGCCGAACTACACGCTGAGCGTGGCCACGAAGGCATCCGGCACGACCACCAAGGCTGGCGACACGCAGAACGTGGCGGACACGGTCACCACCAGCCGTAACGGCAGCTCGATCAGCGAGAACGTGACCGGCACCAGCACGCTCCGCTGGGCCGGCGTGGACGGCACCACCCACAACACATGGAACGGTGATACCGAAGTCACCGCCGAAGGCTACTACTACGCATCCGAGGACGAAACCATCCTCCAGCCCGTCGCACGCAAAGACGGCGAAACCGTCGACCAGATCACCAGCACGCTGAGGTGACTGTGAACGTCCCGAATCTTCCAGCTACTGGAAGATTCTTCCCGCTGACGAGCACATGAGCGCACCAAATTCTCCAGTGGGTGGAGGAATCTGCCCATTAACGGTTACGATCGCATGGTCGGCACATGCGAGAAGAATCAGTGGCATGACTGAAGCCGCACATGATGATTATCAGTTGCCCGAAGAATTCGAACACTGTTCGAAACTTGCCCCTGTACGCGATGCGCCTAGCGCGTTGGACCGTGTCAAGCAGGTCGTACGCATTCTGCACGAACCAGGCGGATGCCCTTGGGACGGCGAGCAGACCAATACAAGCCTGCTTAAACCACTGTTGGAAGAAACCTACGAATACATCGACGCCGTGGAAACGAACGATCGCGACAACATGCGTGAAGAACTCGGCGACATGCTGCTGCAATCCGTTTTCCAAGCGCAAGTATGCGCCGTGGATGCGCAGGATCCATTCAATATCGACGAAGTGTGCAATCGTCTCGTCGACAAGCTCATCACCCGACATCCGCACGTCTTCCAATCAGACGACGCTACCGACGCTTCCGCGCCAGCACCGGAAAATGCGCAAGATACGTTGAAACTGTGGGAAGCGATGAAACAGAAAGAAAAGCATCGCAAGTCCATGCTCGAAGGCATCTCCCACGCGCAAGGCGCATTGCCGCGCGCCACGAAAATCGTATCGAGAGTACACAAATCGCAGTATTGCGATCAGCTTGAAACAGCATTCACAACAAGCGCAAGTCAAATGGACGAACAGCATGATGGCGATCATCCTTACGCTGACGAAATCATCGCCATCATCCGCAAAGCGCAACGTGACGGCGTAGACGTGGAATCCGACCTGCGTTGCCGCCTGCGCGACATAGAATCCGAAATCGAACATATCGAAAGGACCATGAACCATGAGTGACGTCAAAGCACTCGACCCTGCGCTGCTCAAACAGTATTCCACAGACTTCAACGCTGACCGCGCCAATCTGGTGGCAGCCAACGCGGCAGTATCATCCGGTGTGCTCGCCGCAGCCACCGACTATAAGGGCGAGCGCGTGCTGCAGAATGATTTCTCCATCGAGCTGAAGCAGGGGAGTATCACCAATCAGCGTAGTTCGGGGCGTTGTTGGATGTTTGCGGCGCTTAATACGTTGCGTTATGAGTTGATGCATCGTTGGAATTTGGAGGATTTCGAGTTTTCGGAAACCTACCTGTTTTTCTGGGATACGATGGAGAAGTCGAACACGTATTTGGAGAATGTGCTTGCCACGTTGGATGAGCCGTTGGATAGTCGTGTGTTCGAGGCGATTAATTATGGTCCGGCCGATGATGGTGGTTGGTGGCAGATGTTCGCTGATTTGGTGAACAAGTATGGTTTGGTGCCGAAGAGTGCTTATCCGGAGTCGGCTAATTCGAAGAGTTCGGATGCGTTCAAGCAGTATTTGAATACGAAGCTACGTGAGTTCGCGTCCGATTTGCGTGACCGTCATGCGGCTGGAACGTCGTTGGATGAGTTGCGTGCGTTGAAGAATGCGGATATGGCTACGGTGTATCGCATGTGTGCGATTGCATTGGGTGAGCCTCCGGAGCGTTTTGATTTTCTTGCGCGTACGAGCGATGACAAGGATGACGGCAAGAAGAAAACCACGGGGGAGGGGCCGTCTGAAAAGGCTGCGAAAACCGGTAAGGATGAGCGTCCGCAGATTCGTGAATTCGGTATCACTCCGATGGAGTTTTATAAGAAGTACGTGCCGGTGGATGTGAACGATCTGGTCACGTTATGCAATGTGCCGATGGAGAGTCGTCCGTTTGGCAAGCGGTATCGTATTCGTTTTTCCGCCAATGTGGCGGAAGCGGGTGATATGGAGTTTGTGAACGTGCCTCTTGACGTGTTCAAGAAGGCTGCTGTGGACCAGATCAGTGGTGGTCATCCGATTTGGTTCGCTTGTGATTGCATGCAGTTCTCGTTGCGTGGCGATGGCTATTTTGATTGCGATACCGTGCGCGTTGACCAGCTTTTCGGTACGAAATTCACGTTCGACAAGGCCAAGGGATTGGAGTATGGTGATTGCCCAAGCAATCATGCCATGACGTTGACTGGCGTGAATTTGGATGCTGACGGGCGTCCGAACCGTTGGAAGGTGGAGAACAGTTGGGGCAAGGATAATGGTCAGGATGGCTATTATGTGGCGTCCGATGCTTGGTTCGACCGTTATGTTACCGAACTGATCATTCGCAAGGAGTATCTCGATGAGACCACACGCGAAATACTGGCCGATCAGCCGGTCGAGCTTGAACCTTGGGAGCCGCTCACCAAGCGAAGCCGGTGAAGGCTTGCGCATATCGCGCATGATTCGGTTTGATTGCAATAAGGAATGAGATAAACAGTGGAGGGCGTCGATTGACAGATTCGGCGCCCTCCACTTATTGCAGTATTTAGTTATTATTTAATTGCTATTCGGCAGTACCAAGGCATGCTTCGAAGGAACGGCGGGTGAGGCGTCCACGGTTGACGACGCCCACGAGCTTGCCTTGTTCAACCACCGGCACTTTCTTGTACTGTTGATAGCCGAACATCTGGCAGACTTGCGCGATATTGGCATCCGATTGCACGGTGACGGCCGGCTTTGCGGCAATAACCATGACGTTCATATCAAGCAGTTCTGCGTGAGACAGTTCCGGGAATTCGCCGCGGGCCATGCCAGTGACCAGCGTGGAAATGTCGGAAACCGGCGCGTTGTCTTGTGCGAAGCGGCACAGTACGTCGCTATCGGAGATGAAGCCGACCACGTGGCGTTCGTCATCGACGATAAGCATGCCGCTGATGTTCTTTTCCAACATCATGCGCACTGCGTCACGTACCTCGCATCCGAGGCTACCGTGTAAACGTCATGCTGCATCACATCGGCAACGGTCTTGACATCCAAAGCGGGAACATGCTGTTGCGCGGACTTGTTCCATCCGGCGGCATCGCCGATGGCGTGAACTATCTTGCCGGACAATGGTGCGACGATCAGCATCTGAATCGGCAACGCGATGGTGAAATTGTAGGGGAACATGCGCCAGAATCCCGTGAACGCGCCGAATGTGAAACCGAATGCATGATGGCGCCGAATACGGTCATGAACACGGTCATCAGCACCACCATGAGGAATTTGACCGTGATGCCTTTCCATACCGCACGGTCGGTTGCCGCGCAGAATGTATTCATAATCGCGCGGGAGCTTGGCGTGCAGATGCACAAATCGCAAATCATGCCGACCACGTAGCCAACGGCCAGTTGAACAATGCGTAGCTTCACGCCGCCGCACCGACGTCACCGATACGTACGCCGTAATTGAGTGCCGCCATCACATAAATCATGATCGCGGACATGATGAAACTGAAGAGAATGCCCTCCTTGCCGTTACGTGGCATGGAACTTCCTTTCGCTATGCGTTCGATGTGTTGCTGCATCGGCCCCTCTGGTCTGTTCCGCACGTCATGTTCCAACAGGAGCGCGGAAGGCTAGGGGGCGCATAACGAAATCCGAAAAGGTTCGGACGATCGCAATGGCGACTTCCTGGCAAACGAATCGGCTCAAGCCCTCAATGGGCATGCAAGATGCGATTCATGAGTCGGGGCCGCTTGCAAATCACAGATTGTTCGCAGACCACAAGACAAATACGGAAATACCGAACGTGCTCGAAACGCATGTGGAAAGAAAAAGCCGGACGTTTTCGCGTCCGGCATAAATACAATCCGAATAAAACTCGAATTACTCGGCTTACTCTTCGGCGACCAATTCCAGATAGGAATCGTTCCATAGGTCTTCGTCGCCGTCGGGCATGAGCAGCACGCGTTCCGGGTTCAATGCCTGCACCGCGCCCTCATCGTGGGTGACGAGCACAATGGCACCCTCATACTTGGCGATAGCCTTGAGAATCTCATCTCGTGAGGCCGGATCAAGATTGTTGGTCGGTTCGTCAAGCAGCAGCACGTTCGCACGGCTCGTCACCAATGTCGCCAACGCCAAGCGGGTCTTTTCGCCACCGGAAAGCACGCGAGCCGGCTTCAACGCATCATCCCCGGAAAACAGGAACGAGCCGAGAATCGAACGCGCCTGCGTATCATTCAGTTCCGGAGCCACATGAATGAGGTTTTCCAACACTGTGGCATTCAGGTCAAGCGTGTCATGTTCCTGCGCGAAATAGCCGATTTTACAGCCGTGACCGTAGTCCACGGAACCGGTGTCCGGCTCTTCCAAATGCGCGAGCAGACGCAGGGTGGTGGTCTTACCAGCACCGTTGTATCCCAAAATCACCACACGCGAGCCCTTGTCAATAGCCAGATTCACGCCGCGAATACAATGTTCGAACCATACGCTTTCGACACATCCTTCGCCATGATCGGCGTGCGACCGCACGGAGCCGGCTCCGGGAACCGGATATCCGCCACTTTCTCCTGCTTTTGTGCCTCGGACGTGTTCTCGAGAAGTTTCTCCGCACGACGCATCATGTTCTGCGCGGCCACGGCCTTGGTCGCCTTCGCATGCAGGCGGATACCCTGCTGCATGAGGCGTTCCGCCTTCTTCTCGGCCACTTCACGTTCGCGACGGCGACGTTCCTCATCAACCACGCGCTGATGCAGGTAGGCTTTCCAACCGAGGGAATACATGTCGATCTGTCCGAGCTGCGCATCCAGATGCCATACCTTGTTCACCACTTCGTCCAACAGTTCGGTGGAGTGGGAGATGACCAGGAATCCACCCTCGTATTTCTTCAGGTATCCGCGCAACCATTCGATGGAGTCGGCGTCCAAATGGTTGGTCGGTTCGTCAAGGATTAGCGTATCCGCGTCAGAGAACAGGATGCGGGCCAATTCGATACGACGACGCTGGCCGCCGGAAAGCGTACCCAATTGCTGGCCCATGACCTCCTGCGGCAGGCCAAGCTTGCCGCCATTGCGGTCGCTTCGGACTGAGCCGCATAGCCGCCGGCCTTTTCGAAATCCTGCATGGCCTTGTCGTAACGGTTCATCGCTCGGGTCATGACGTCCGGATCCGGATCGGTCATTTCCTTTTCGGCCTTGCGGATACGACTGATGATGGAAGCGATGTCTCGCGCGCTCATCATGCGGTCGAGCGCGGTCTGTTCCGGATCGGCAGCATGCGTGTCCTGCGGCAGATAGCCGAGCTTGCCCGATACACGCACTTTGCCGGCGGTGGGCAGCATGTCGCCGGTGATCACGCGGGTGAGCGTGGTCTTGCCGGCGCCGTTACGTCCGACCAGACCGATCTTGTCGCCCTTGGCGACGTGGAAATTCGTGGGATGCAGCAACGTGCGCGCGCCGATCTGAATCTCAAGCTCCTGCGCTTCAATTGCCATGCCTCAACACCTCTGCACTTTCGTTACTGTCGTTCCAAACTGGCTGTGCCGCACATAACGGCCTGCCCATCATTTCATAAGGCCAAACGCCAATCGAACATCATACCGAACGCCTGTAACCACGTGAATCCCACCGCGTGGTACGCAATCGCAAATGGAATAGATTGCGCGGAAGCGTAACAATCAGATTATTCTGGTGAGCAGGCAAATTCGGAAGGGAGCAAACATGAAGAAAGCTTTGATCATTGTGGATGTGCAGCCGACATTTTGCGAAGGCGGCGAACTGGGTGTAGCCGGTGGCAATGCCGTCGCGGAACGTATCGCGGATTACGTGAATGCGCATCGCGGCGAGTACGAATACATCGCAACCACGCAGGATTGGCATATCGAGCCCGGCTCACACTGGTCGGAGCAACCCGACTATGTGGATACGTGGCCCGTGCACGGCAAGGCCGGCACTCCCGGCGCCGAACTTCATCCAGCGATCGCCGCGCTGCATGTAGAGCATCATTTCAAGAAGGGACAGTATTCGCCGTCATATTCGGGGTTCGAAGGATACGAGGATAATACGGATTCGATTCCTTCCCGCGAACAGGTCGCCTCTGACATGGCTACAGGGCGTACGCTTGCCGTTGCATTGGAATCCGCGGGTATCGAATGCGTCGACGTGGTTGGCTTGGCCGAATCGCACTGTGTCAAGGAAACCGCGCTGGACGCCCGTAAGCTTGGACTTGAAGTGCATGTCATCGAAAACCTGACCGAACCGGTCAGTGAAGAACTCGGCATCGCAGCCCGCCAGCAAATGCTCTCCGCCGGCGTCATCCTCGACTAGTTCTTGAGGAATGGGACAACGAATGGAGAAGGGATTGTTCAGCAGGCGTGTTTATGAGGTGGTGCGGCGCATTCCGAAGGGTAAAGTCGCCACCTATGGGCAGGTTGCGGCTTTGGCCGGAGCGCCACGCAACGCGCGTTTTGTCGGCTATGCCCTGCATTCGAATCCTGAGCCGGGTGTGATTCCATGTCATCGTGTGGTGTTCCGAGACGGCTCGTTGGCGCCCGGATTCGCGTTCGGCGGTCCGGAAAGACAGCGGCTTCTGCTCGAAGAGGAAGGCGTTGTCTTCATCTCTCCGAAAGGTATGCCCGAACTAAGCGAGTCAGGCAAGATGAAAGACTCGAACGCCGGAGCTCCCGGACTGCGAGTCGATCTCGCCCGTTGTCAGTGGGACGCCTAGTCGCTTTCAATCCGTGTCAACCGCTTACGCCCCCAACGACATTTGCTTTATCCGCCGCGGTTGGATAATGGGTGCCTGCCATAAGGCGAAGAAAGCAACGGGGACGCAAAGGTGGAACGGCAAGGCATGTGGCAACAGGACGCACCAGGGGCGATATCGGTCGGAATGCCGGTTGTATCGTTGGCACCGGCTCCGCGAACCATGGCATAACATCGGCTTAAGTCGTTGGAAAATAGCGCGACACGCCGCGATTTGCGGAGTTGGCATGCTTCATGTATATTTTCTACTCGTTGCCCACCACGGTGGAAACAACTTGCGGACATAGCTTAGTTGGTAAAGCGCAACCTTGCCAAGGTTGAGACCGCGGGTTCGAGTCCCGTTGTCCGCTCCATTCAAAAGCTTCCGGAAGGAAGCTTTTTTCATATCCGACCGCAAATCCGGGCGTCATCCTCAATTCATCCCGACCGAAATCCGAACTGGAATCCTCCTCTGTTGAGAAAACGTTTGACCACAATGTGAACGTTCTCTTGAAAAGAGATAATCCATGCGAGAGGCTAGGAGAAGTTCCGCCAAAACAGGCAACGATGCCGGGGGAGAGCGGAACGGACGGAGGTAAAACAAATGAACGAGAACAGCGACATTATTTTCGTGCCGGACGATTCCGCCAGCCACGAGTGGACGGAACGGGACAGCGAACTCGTAGAGGAGTATGCGGCCCAGCTTATGAGCATGAGCATCTAGCCGGAAATTAGATGGGGCCGGGTTCCCTCTTCCATGACAGGAAAAGACGTCGCATTCGTACTGTAACTGCGGCGTCTTTTCCTTGTTTTCGTTTAGAATGGAGACTTGCCGCCAAGGCATCGAACACATGGAAAGGCGTATTGTTGGCTGAGATCAGACGGGAGATGGAACGGCTTCGACCCGTATACGAAACCGGTGTCCTACGGTTGCTGCTGCGTAACAATTCCATGCTGTACGTCGCGTTGTTGCGTTCCACGTTCGACCGCTGACGGGGGAGCTGCCGCGCGAAATCGTCGAAGAACGGTTCGCGCGCAGTCTCAACCGGCTCATCGAAACCGGCGATTACACGCTGAAAGACGGGCAGACTGCGCGCGAGGCCGCGCATTCGGTCCTGCTTGACCTCGCCCGCGAAGGGGAAGGCGACTACGCCTGGCTCGCCAATTCCATGGACGTGGCCTCGCACCGCTACCTGTACCGTCTCACAGCGCGAGCGCACCGTGCCATCGAAGCGCTCGACCGGCTTGAGGACACCACGAAAGCGCTGTCCGGCGCGCAGGCCAACAGCATCATCATGGAAATCGAGCATGCTCGCATGCAGTTGACCGCCGATCCGCGCGAACGCATCCGCCTGCTGAAGAGGGACATTGAGGAACGGCAGAAGGAAATCGACGAGCTGGAACATAGCGAGGCCTTGGAAAAGCTCACGTCCGAACAGGTCGGCGACATCATCGGCGTGATTCACAACACTCTGCGAGGAGTGCCCATCGACCTGCGCGAGCTCGCCCTTTCCGAACGGGACAACGGCGACGCGCTCCGACGGCGCATGCAGGCCGGCGCCATGAGCGTGGAAAGCATCCTCACCGCATACCATGACGAATACCGACGTGCGTTCCGCGAATCCGACAGCGGACGTCGTTTCGAAGACGCGTTCCAAGTCATCGTCACCGACGAAGGCCGGCGCGAGATCGACGACGCGGTGCGGGACATCGCCAGAAACCCCTATTTGGATGGCGAGCCGAGCGTGCTGCTCAACCAGGTGCGTTCCGAACTCAAACGCATCTATGAAGGCATCGAGGACGTGCGCCGGCAGATCCGCACGTCCGACGAGGCGGTCAGCCGTCTCGTACGCCAGCAGACCGACACGAGCTACCGGACCATGCTCGCCAAACTCAACCAGCTGTTCGCAAAGACCAGCGCCGAAGCCAAAGCCCATCCCAATGACCAAAGCCGGCCCTACCATACGGACGCCGGGCAGGCGAAATTCCCGACATTGCCATCTCTCCGGCCAGATCAATGGCGCGCGCCGCATCATCCAGCCTGAACGACGCCCCAGCGGCGACCATCGAAGCGCCGGACCTCAAGAACATGGTCGAAATATGCGGGCCGCGGCTGACGCGCATGATCAGGCTTATCCGCAGCAATCCGGTGACGACATCGGACGGCATGTTCGTGGACCTCGCGGCAAGCTTCAACCAGCTGCCGAAAGCCGAACGGAGGGAAAGCGAACTGGTCGGCTTCCTTAGCGCCCTGCGCACGCAGGACGACTCGTCATACGTGACATGGCGCTGCATATCGATCGACGGCAGCGAACGCGTATGGCGCACCAAACCCATTCTCATCACCGAAACGACGCTCGACGACATCATCGAGGAGAGATAAGCATGACGGACTATATCGAAGCCAACATCGAGGAAACGATCCTGACAGAAGGGGAGCCGGTATTGGAAGAGGCCGGCAGCCAGCAGGCCTCGACCGCGCTGTTCAACGGCGACACCGGCGACATGCCCGTCGAAGCGCGCATGGCCGCGATCGCGCTCAAACGCGAACGCTACATCGACGGCAGCCTGTATGACCTCGCCTGCGAGAACCGTGAGGTCGTGGAACGTTCGCTCAACAACGACATGCTCAGACTGGTCGACAACACGAAATACCGCATCATGTACGCGTCGCCGGTCACCGACTCGGAGACATGCATCCGTTCGTTGAAAACACGTATGAGCCTCACCCGCGAGGAGGCCGCCACGCTTGCCGCGCTACGCATCAAAGCGTTGGAATACGAAAACCAGAACGCCGAACCATGCGACTGGCTTATCAGCTTCGACGACATCCGCGCATTGCTCGCCACCGGCGCGGGATTCCTCACCGCCAGCAACGACGAGGAAGGCACTGCGAAGAAAATCACGTCCATCATCTCACGCATGCGCACCTACGGGTATCTCGCGCCGATCGAAGACGACGACATGTACGTCCTCACGCCACTGGTGCCCATGGTGCTCGACCGCGGCCTCGCCGACCAGTGGCTCGGATCCGAAACCACGGACGAGAACGCATTCGCCGACGGCCGCACCAACGCCGGCCCGGACGACAGGCCCATGGAAGACATAGAACAAGACGCATTCGATTTCAACACCGACGACAACCGTTTCGACGAGGAGGAATACTGATGGCAGACGGCATGAAGATCGTTTCCGACAAGTGGATGCTACAAAGCCGACAAATCGTCAACTGGGGCTCATACGGCGGCTGGCACGAATTCCGCCCATCCATGGACGAAACCATGCCGGTGACCCTGCTCGCCGGCGCCAGCGAATCAGGCAAATCCACACTCGTCGACGCGCAAATCTCACTCCTCTACCCATCCGGAACCCCCTACAACAAGGCGTCGAACTCCGGACGTTCGGAACGCAACGACTACACCTACCTGCGTGGCATGATCGGCGTAAGCGATAGCGAAAACGGCGAAACGCCGATCTTCCTGCGCGGCAAAGACGCCGACGGCACCCCACAGAACATCTGGGGCGCAATCGTCGACACCTACGTGAACAAAACCGACGGAGGACTGCTCTCCTGCGGCAAATTCCTCTACCTGAACGCCGGAGACGGACAAGACGGACTACGCCGCCGCTACATCACCTGGAACCGAACCATCGACCCACGACTCATGGACCAGTACCGCAACACACCATTCACCCGGTCCATGTTCGAAAAAACCTATCCGGAATGCACCACGCACACCAACGCCGCGGATTCCACGCCTCCATCTGGCAGGACATGGGCCTAAGCGCCGACGCCTGCCGCCTCCTGCACAAAATACAATCGGCGGACGCCCCCTCAAAACTCGACGACATCTTCAAGCAAGGCGTGCTCGACATACCCGAATCCATCCGCCTCGCCCACGAAACCGTCGACGACTACAACCGGTTCAACGAAAACTTCCACAGCATGGAAGACAAAATGGCCCGCGTCGCCATCCTGCAAAACATCCAGACACGCTACGGCGAATACGCAAAGCAAACCACCGAACGACGCGAATACGAACCCATCAACCCCGACAGCGAACATGGCAACGCAACACTGTCCGCATGGGCGCGCTCGCGCATGGCCAGCGAAGTGCGCGCTGGTCTGCCGGCCGCGCAGCGCAAGGTCAAGGAGTCGCAGGAGGCCATCGATCGGGCGATGCAGCGCGTCGGCGAGCTCAACACGCGAATCGACGCCGTCAAGGAACGTATCCAAGGCATCGACGGCGCAGTCTGCAGCAGCTCGGCAAGGATCTTCAACGCGTGCGCCAGGACATCGACGAGGCGAGCAGGCAACGTCATGCCATAGCCGAACGATTCGAACAGGTCGAAGGCAGGCTTCCCGACAGCGAGCAGACATGGGACGCCAAACGCGCCATGCTCGCCGAAACGCTCGACACATACGAGGAACGGTTGAAGGACGCGAACGCCAGATTCCAGCAGCTGGTAGGGGAGCGTCACGACCGCCAGCGCGACCGTGACAGCCTACGACGGGACTATCAGCGCAAACTCACGCACAGGACGCGCATCAGCGATGACATGGACGACGCGCGCACGCTTATCATGCGGGCGACCGGATTGGACGCGTCCGAACTGCCGTATGTGGCCGAACTGATGGACGTGAACGAACAGGACGAACAGTGGCGTCTGGCAATGAACGTCACCTACGCGCCCATCGCGCAGACCATCCTCGTCGACAAACGCCACGAGCAAGGATTCGCGGCGAAAATCAGCGCCATCGACCCGAAACTCATGACACGACGCACGTGGCGGTTCATCGACACCGGCATGCAATACGAATCCTCTGCCAGCGAAGGCTGGATGTCGTCGAAACTGCAATACCGGGAGGACTCTCCGTTCGCCGGATGGCTGAAAAACCAGACGACGTCGCCACGGTTCGACGCGCGTTGCGTGCACGCCATCGACGACATGAACCATGACGAACGACAAGTGCAGGCCGACGGACAAATCAAATCCGGCGACCGTGGATTCCACGGCAGCAAAGGACTACACCAGGTCATCGGCTTCATGAACGAACAATACCTGGCCGAACTGAAAAACCAACTCGACAAGGCGGAGCAGGCGTTGCAGAACGCCGACCGTCGAAGCGAACAAATGTCCAACGCCATCAGCCTGCTGCAAGACGAGCACGAGCTCGCACGAATCGTAGCCGACATGCCATGGAGCAAAATCGACGTGAACGGACTACGGGAACAGGAAACGCGAATCCGCAGGCAGATCGAACGCATCGAAAACGACCCGGAACTCGGCCAACTGCAAACCGAACTGAAACAGCTCAACCAACAGGCCACCGCCGAAAACAGAAACCAGTACCAAGCCGAAGACGACCTCGACAAGCCCAACACGCCGTCCAAGCCGAACAAGCATGGCTCGACGCCTACGGCAACGACGACTTCGACGATGCCACACTATCCAGCATGGTATCGAACCTACTCGCCGACGCATACGAGAACTGCTTCGGCGCATCCGTACGCGCGCAAGACCGGCCAAAACTCATCGCAGGCCTCTTCGACCATGAAAGCGAAACACCATTCCACGCGCGCGCGCTACGCAACATCGCACGCATCGCACGCACACGAATCCAAGAAATCGACGCCAGATCCAACCAACTGCGCGCCGACACGGAACGCATCATGGACGACTACCTCAACAACCACTCCACAGATGACAACACCGTCATGGCAAGCGTGGAAGACTACCGATACTTCCTCGACGAACTCGACGAACTCAACATGCTCGTCACCCGCGCCGCAACCGACGAAGAATACGCCAACAGCGTCAAAAAACTCTACATGAGCTTCCAACAGCTCAACCGCGCGCTACGCACCGACGAAGAAAACATCAAAGAACAACTCAACCGCATCAACAGCATGCTCAAAGGACAACAATTCGGCCCACAAGGCGGCAGACTATCACTCGACGTGACCTTCAGCCCAATCGACCGACAATTCGAAACAACCCTCAGCCGCATCCTGTCAAAACTGGAAGACTGGACGCGCAACGCAAGCGACAATCCCACGGAAACACGCAAAGCATTCAACAACTGCGAAACATTCGTGAACAGACTGCACAACGAACTCGACAAAATACACGACACCAACGGCATCAAAGCATACGGCGCACGCAACCTCGACCCACGCGTACGCAGCTCATTCTACGCAATCGTGCACCACGACAACGCCCCCGACGAACGCATCAGCTCCACCGGCGGAAAATCCGGCGGAGCCCTCCAAGAACTCACCTCATTCGTCTACGGCGCGGCCCTCATCTACCTCCTCGGCGGCGACCTCACCGCACGCCCCACCTACACCACGCTCTTCCTCGACGAAGCACTCATCAAAGCCGACGGCCGCTACACCAAACGCGCGCTCGCCGTACTACCCCGACTCGGCTTCCAAATCATCGTCTCCGCCCCGGAAAGCAAAACCGCGGAAATCCTCAACGTCGCCAACAGAGCATACGTCGCATACAAAGACCCATCCACCGGCAACTCATACCTACAGGAACTCGACAGCGAAACCATCACACAGGACGAAACACAGCCCACCACCGCACCCGCGAAACCAACAACGGAGGCATAACCCATGGCAACGGCCAGAAGCACCACCAACAGCGACATCCACAGCCAACTCAACGGATACGTCACCGACTATCTCACCAAGCACATGTATGACGCCAACACCTCCTGGCCATTGCGCAAAACCATCCGACTACCCAAACAAGCCGAACTCGAAGCCCATTACACGCACATCCGCGCCCAAGACGAAGCCATCCGCAACTGGGCACAACAACACCACTGCGAAACCAGCGAAAAAACCAAAATCATCTCCAACGGAATCGTCCGACAAACCAGCCAACTCATCGACTCGGTAACCATACCCGACCTCAACACGGCCCTCAACATCACCACACCACAAACACGCAAACTCTACCAACGCGAACACCAACGCGCACACACCATCACCAACCAATTCAACCTCGACTCCAACACCTCCATAAACATCGCCAAAATCCTCAAAAACCACGACGACACCGACTTCAACCTCGTCATACAAGCCGCACACTACTTCGCCAACCACAACACCGAAAACATGACCCCACGCATGGTCCCCATCCCCGGATTCAGCGCAAAATGGCTAGGCAAAACAACATCAAACCGCTGCAAAGCAATCTGCAAACTCCTCAAACGAGAACAACTAGCCCTCAACGACCGCCACGGAGAAATCCGACTCCGACTCCTCGACACACAACACCACAACCAACCAGACCTCATCGTGACACAACCATGGACAGACGCGCGCCACACGACATCACCCACATCATCATCGTGGAAAACAAAGACACCTACCAAGCCATACCCACAACAGAACACGCCATCTGCATATTCGGCAGCGGACACGCGGCGACCCGAATCAAAACACTACTACCTTGGATCACAACCACACCCCACATCATCTACTGGGGAGACATAGACGCAGACGGCCTCGAAATACTCTCCGAACTACGACAAACCGGCATCACCTGCGACTCCATACTCATGGACAGCACAGCATACAAAACATACGAACCATACGGCACCAAACTCGACACCAAAAAACAACCCCTCAAAACACGCGACCCCAAACCAACACCAGGACTCACACAACGCGAAAGAAACTTATACGAACAACTCTGCACCGGGAAAAACACAACCTACCTACGAATCGAACAAGAACGCATCCCCATCAACGACGCAATGACAATACTCCACAACCAACACCAATGGAACACAACACACCACAAATAGAACACCTGTTCGAAATCATAACGAAAATGAGGTATCCTAAACAACTAGAACAAAGAACAACCACCAGCGGAGGCAAGCCGTGGCAACCAAACGCAACAACGCAGCAAACGGCGACGTCATAGTCGAACGCGTTCTCACCAGCGACGCATTCCTCGCAAGAGAAATCAAAAAAGCCCCTCTCAAAACGAAAAACGGTTCACTTACAGCCGACCTCAAGCACCTGCCCAACGACCTCAAAATCACCATCCAAGGCGCTCGCGAGCATAATCTGAAGAACGTGGATCTTGAGTTTCCGCGCAATCGCATGGTGGTGTTCACCGGACTGTCGGGTTCTGGCAAATCCTGCTCGCCTTCGATACGTTATTCGCCGAAGGCCAACGCAGATATGTGGAGTCGCTGTCGGCGTACGCAAGGCAGTTCCTGGGGCAAATGGACAAGCCCGACGTCGATTTCATCGAAGGTTTGAGCCCTGCGGTGTCGATCGATCAGAAGACCACGAACCGCAATCCACGTTCGACTGTCGGCACGATTACCGAGATTTACGATTATCTGAGATTGCTGTTTGCCCGCACTGGCATTCCGCATTGCCCGGAATGCGGCGCGTTGGTCAGCGCACAGACGCCGCAACAGATGGTGGACGCGTTGCTGCAGTATCCGGAGCGCACACGATTCCAGATTCTCGCGCCGGTCGTCCGTGGGCGTAAGGGCGAGTTCGAGGATCTGCTTGAACTCTTGCGGGGCGACGGCTACGCACGAGCGCTGATTGACGGCGAAATGAAGCAGCTGTCCGACGACATCAAACTCACCAAGCAGAAAAAGCACACCATCGAAGTGGTGGTGGATCGACTGGTGGTCAAGGACGGCATCCGTCAGCGTCTGACCGATTCCATTGAAACCGCATTGAAGCTCGCCAAGGGTATCGTGGTGGCCGATTTTGTGGATTTGGATGAGAAGGATCCTGACCGCCGTAAGCCTTTTTCCGAAAAACGCGCATGCCCGAACGGGCATCAGCTTGAACTTGATGAGATTGAGCCGCGCACGTTCTCGTTCAACGCCCCGTACGGTGCCTGCCCGGTATGCACGGGCATCGGATACAAGCTGGAGATTGATCCGGAACTGGTGATTCCCGATCCCAGCAAGACACTGAATGAGAACGCCATCGAACCGTGGGGCATGACCAAAGGCACCGGCGAATATTATCGCCATGTGCTTGAGGGGCTCGGCGATGAGATGGGTTTCGATCTCGACACCCCTTGGAAGGATCTTCCGGAAGAGGCCCGTCAAGCCATTATGTATGGGCGTGATTTCAAGGTGCAGGTCTCGTATCGTAACCGTTGGGGTCGTATGCGCGAATATTCCACCGGTTTCGAAGGCGTGGTGCGTACGCTGATGCGTAGGCATGACGAGACCGACTCCGATCAGATGAAGCAGTATTACGAATCGTATATGCGTGAAGTACCTTGTCAGGCATGCCAAGGCCGTAGGCTTCGTCCGGAAGTGCTGGCGGTGACCGTTGGCGGGGAATCCATTGCCGATGTGTGCGACATGTCCGCTGAGACAAGCCTCGCATGGATGGACGGCTTGCAGCTTGAAGGGTCGGCCGCGCAGATCGCCGGCGAGGTGTTGAAGGAGATTCGTGCCCGTCTTGGATTCCTCAACGACGTCGGACTGAACTATCTGACACTGTCTCGTGCCGCCAAAACCTTGTCTGGCGGCGAGGCGCAACGTATTCGTTTGGCGACCCAGATCGGTTCCGGTTTGGTGGGCGTGATGTATGTGCTCGACGAACCATCCATCGGTTTGCACCAGCGTGACAATGAGCGGCTGATCACCACTCTGCATCATCTGCGCGATCTTGGCAACACGCTGATCGTTGTGGAGCATGACGAAGACACTATCAAAAACGCTGATTGGGTTATTGACATCGGACCTGGAGCTGGCGAGCATGGCGGCGAAGTGATCTATTCCGGTCCCGCGAAAAAGCTCGTTGACGCTCCGCGTTCGGTTACGGGCGACTACATTGCCGGCCGCCGAAAGATCGAGGTCCCGCAGTCCCGTCGCAAAGTACGTAAGACCAAGCAGTTGCGCGTGGTTGGAGCCCGCGAAAACAATCTGAAGGATTTGACGGTCAACTTCCCACTGGGAGTATTCACTTGCGTGACGGGTGTTTCGGGTTCCGGTAAATCCACTTTGGTCAATCAGATTCTGTACCCGGTGCTTGCCGACAAACTCAACGGTGCGCGCATCGTGCCCGGCAAGCATACCCGTGTGGAAGGTGTGGGCCAGTGCGACAAAGTGATCCACGTTGACCAGAATCCGATCGGACGCACTCCGCGTTCCAATCCGGCCACCTATACCGGAGTATGGGATAAGATCCGCACGCTGTTCGCCAAAACCCCTGAAGCGCAAGTCCGTGGATACGGTCCGGGGCGGTTCTCGTTCAATGTCAAGGGTGGCCGGTGCGAAGCATGCCATGGCGACGGCACTTTGAAGATCGAAATGAACTTCCTGCCGGACGTGTATGTGGACTGTGAGGAATGCCATGGCAAACGCTACAACCGCGAAACGTTGGAGGTGAAATACAATGGCAAATCCGTTGCCGACGTGCTTGGCATGCCGATCGAAGAGGCTGCCCAGTTCTTCAAAGCGTATCCCTCCATCTCCCGCTATCTCGACACGCTTGTGCAGGTCGGACTTGTATATCCGACTCGGACAGCCTGCTCCAACGCTTTCCGGCGGCGAAGCGCAGCGTGTGAAGCTTGCGACCGAGTTGCAGCGAAGGTCTACGGGCAAAACCGTGTATATTCTTGACGAACCTACCACGGGTTTGCATTTTGAAGATGTGCGCAAACTGCTGCTTGTCTTGCAGGGATTGGTGGATAAGGGCAATACCGTTATTGTCATTGAACACAATCTCGATGTGGTCAAGTCGGCCGATTGGATCATCGACCTTGGGCCGGAAGGCGGTGACGGAGGCGGCACCATCGTTACCGAAGGTACGCCGGAACAGGTGGCTCAATGCGAACAGTCTTGGACCGGCAAGTTCCTTAAGGGCATGCTGTGAGCGCACCCATCGAGCGGCACAGCCAGGAGGTTTGGCGCAAAACCGCCGAACAGTTGAACGGCGACGGTTTCAGTGTCGGTGGTGATGATTCTCCCGGCAAAGACGTAAACAAGAACGGCGCGCCTCTGCTGGGGGATTCACGTGACCTGTTTCGTCCGAAAACATCCGACATTCCGGCGCAGCCAGGCGTATACAAGTGGCGAGATGGTGAAGGCAGGGTCATTTACGTAGGCAAGGCGAAAAACCTGCGCAACCGTTTGACCAATTATTTCCAACCGTTGTATCAGCTGCATCCCCGCACTCAAACCATGGTATTGACGGCCCGTAACCTGGAATGGACGGTCGTTGGTACCGAACTTGAGTCATTGACGTTGGAATACACGTGGATCAAAGAGTTTGACCCACGATTCAACGTTGTGTTCCGCGACGACAAAACCTATCCGTATCTGGCGATCTCATCCGGTGAACGCGTGCCGCGGGTGTGGGTGACCAGAAGCCGCAAACGCCGCGATACAAGATATTTCGGCCCGTACGCCAAAGTATGGGATCTGCGTCACAGTCTCGACCGTCTCCTCAAGACTTTTCCTGTGCGCACCTGTTCGCAGAACGTTTATCATAAGGCGGAAATCACTCATCGTCCATGCTTGCTTGCGTCCATCGGCAAATGTTCGGCCCCTTGCATTGGACGTATCAGCGTCGAGGAACACCGGAAGATGTGCGAACAGCTTATTGGCGTATTAACCGGTCGCATCGGCAAATCGTATATCGCACAGCTCACGCGTGAAATGAAGGAGGCCAGCGACGAGTTGGAGTTCGAGAAAGCGGCTCGGTTGCGCGATCAGATCCAGATGCTATCCACAGTGGGTGAGCAGAATGCGTGGTGTTCGATTCCGATGTCGATGCGGATTTCTTCGGCGTCGATTCGGACGAGCTGGAAGCTTCCGTGCACGCGTTTTACGTGCGTGCCGGTTCCATCCGAGGTGAACGCAATTGGAGTGTGGAACGGGTTGAGGATGTGACGGATGAGGAGCTGATTGCCGACCTTATTGTGCAGGTGTATTCGGAAACCGCAGGGGAGACGATTAGGGCTTCGCAGTCGACTGTTGTCACCGAACAACGCAATGCCATCGGATCGACGCAAATCGTGACGGCGACCGATGCGGTGGCACGCGCGCAAGCTACCAGGGAACGTAACGAGCGGCAGGATCAGACCGGTCGTGCGGATTTGTTGGCTCCTATCTCTCCGGTGCCGCGCGAGGTGATTGTTCCCATCGAGCCGGCCCGGCGTGAAGAGCTTGAATCATGGCTTAGCGGATTGCGCGGTGGTGCGTGAGCATTCGCGTGGCCAGCAGAGGGATAAGAGACGGCTTCTGGACCGTGCCAACGATAATGCCAAGCAGGCAATGCAGCGCAGCAAGATGAGTCGCATCAGCGATATGGGCGCCCGCAGCACAGCCATGAATGATGTTGCCAAGGCTTTGGGACTTGAACAGGCTCCATTGCGCATCGAATGCTACGACATTTCCAATACCGTCGGCGGAGCGTTCCAGGTCGCTTCCATGGTGGTATTCGAGGACGCGATTGCCAAAAAGTCCGAATATCGTCGTTTCGCCATTCGCGGAGCGGACGGACAGGGTGCACTCGACGATTTGAGCGCATTGTACGAGACGCTGACGCGACGATTCCAACATGGCAATATCGCCGGTGACTCCGGCGAAAGCATGGATAATGAACGTCGGGCATCCGAGCATGGTGACCAGACTCATGAACCGACTGTCCAGCAGAACACCAATCGGCATCATTTCGCATACAAGCCTAATCTGGTGGTGGTCGATGGCGGCAAACCGCAGGTCATGGCGGCCGCGAAGGCGCTTGAGGATTGCGGTGTGGATGACGTGGCCGTGTGCGGATTGGCAAAACGTTTGGAAGAGGTGTGGGTGCCGGATGACGACTATCCGATCATTCTCAAACGTCAATCCGAAGGCATGTATCTACTGCAACGCGTCCGCGACGAATCGCATCGTTTTGCCATCACCTATCATCGTCAGACCAGAAGGAAAGGCGCGTTGCGTTCCGCCTTGGACGATATTCCAGGCGTCGGCGAGGCATACCAGAAGCGCCTACTGAGCCATTTCGGCTCGGTTCGTGCCATGCGTGAGGCGGATGTCGAGGATTTCGAGCAGGTCAAAGGCGTCGGAAAAGCCAAAGCCGCAGCCATTTACCAAGCGTTGCACGCCCACGACGGGCAACCGTCGACGGAAAATGCCATTCGTCGAATAGTCCGAAAGATGAAATGGAATAAGATTGGGTAGCGAAAAAAAGACAATCGGATTGCTAGCATGATGACGGTGAATATATAGGGAGGGAATATGACCGAGGTCAACCACCGGTGCGCGGTTCTGGGCAAGCCCATCGCACATTCATTGTCTCCGGTGCTGCACAATGCCGCTTATCACGCGTTGCATCTTGACGACTGGTCGTACGACAAGCATGAGGTGGGCGAGCCTGATCTTGAGGGCTTTCTTGAATCGCTTGATCCGACCTGGTCGGGACTCAGCCTGACCATGCCATTGAAGAAAACGATCCAGCCATACGGAACACCGTGCAATACATGGGCCAAAGAGCTTATGGTTGCCAATACCGCGGTGTTTGATTGGACCAAAACCTGCGTCAATGGCAATTCGAACATCCCCTTCATCAGGCTATATAACACGGACGTACGCGGCATCGAACTCGCTTTCGAACACTCGTATCAGACACGTGCGATAACGCCGAAGACGGACCGTTCGGGAACGGCCGTGATCATCGGCAACGGCAACACCGCAACGTCGGCGTTAGCGGCATGCATGGAGATGTCTGCGATCGGACATGTCATCGTTGTGGCTCGCCATCCTGAGAAGAACGCCGATCTCAAGCCACTTGCCGAACGGTATATGCCATCGGAACAGCCGATCAGCATTGTCGGCATGGACCACGCCATCGAAGCGTTGCGCCAGGCTGATGTGGCGATAAACACCATTCCCGGATTGGCTGCGGACGGTATTGCCGAATCATTGAGAATGCCAGGTGTGCGCATGCATGGAACATTGCTCGACGTCGTATATGACCCACGCCCTACCAAGCTGATGCAGGCATGGCGCCAACAGAGGAATCGCCATTGGCGGCGAGCAGATGCTGTTGTATCAGGCCATGGTGCAGGTCTGGTTGATGACGGGAATCTGGGATGACGATCCGCCGAGCGGTATGGTTGATCAGGATTGCACCGCGCGTTTGGAACAAGCCATGCGCATCGCGCTTGAGGAGGCTCTGTGATGGCACAGAAAGACATCGACGTACAGGCGAATGGCACGCATGCCAGCGCCCCTTCGCCGGCTGAAGGTTTTGAAGTATTGCTGATCACCGGCATGAGCGGTGCGGGCCGTTCGCATGCTGCCGACAGCATTGAAGACATGGGTTGGTATGTGGTTGACAACATGCCTCCAAAACTGCTGGTGCCTTGGTGGACATGATGACCACGGGATCCAATATTCACAAACTCGCCGCTGTCGTCGACGTGCGTTCCCGCGACTATTTCGATGACCTGTCCGCGGTGCTCAGCCATCTGGACGATCTTGGTGTGAAAACGCGTATCCTGTTCCTTGATGCCAGCAACGAGGTGCTGATCAAACGATATGAATCCGTACGCAGGCCTCATCCGTTGCAGCAGGGCAATCGACTGATTGACGGCATTCTCGAGGAACGAGATCTGCTTGAGAATCTCAAAGAACGTGCGGACATCGTTATCGACACGTCATCATTGAGTATCCATCAGCTGTCCACGAAATTATATGAGGCCATGCTCGGATCCGGTCCGACCACGGTTTCCGTGCACATCTTCAGTTTCGGTTTCAAATACGGTATTCCCATCGACGCCGACTTTGTGGCCGACGTGAGATTCCTGCCGAATCCATTTTGGGTTCCCAGGCTTCGCTCGCTGACCGGACGCGACAAAGAGGTGAGTGATTACGTACTTTCCAGCGAAGGGGCCGCGGACTTCCTCGACTCGTATGAAAAGGCGCTTTCGATTGCGATTGAAGGATATGCGCAGGAAGATAAGCATTATGTGACTATTGCGATTGGTTGCACCGGAGGCCAGCATCGTTCTGTCGCGATGAGTGAGGCTTTGGCTAAGCGACTGCGTGCGAGGGGGTTGTCGGTTTCCGTTTCCGCACGCGAGCTTGATAAGCGGTCAGCGGAAAAATGACCGTATTATGAGAAAATAGTGTCCATATGTAAAGAAACCCGGCTGTGATTGTCCAAGATATTCGGTATCACAGTAAGCCGTGGCGGTGCGGAATGATTCCGCGACTCGCCTGAAATTTAGGGAAGAACAGCAAGGTAGGAGGTTGGCTCTTGGCTCTTCTGGATGACGTCAAAAGCGAGCTGGCCGCAATCGATAACGAACTGCCGATCGCCAAAAAGGCGCAGGCGACAGCGATGATTCGATTCGGCAATGGTTTGCACTCGGTGGATCACCACATTCTCGTGCAGGTGCAGCTCGACTCCCAAGATGCGGCTGCTTGGCTGCAGGACACCATCAAGAACCTGTATGGTCATGAAGCCACGCTTACTCCTGTCTCTAGGCAGACGCCAACCGGCACCGTGCAGCGTTATGTGATTCGCGTGCCGAAGGGCAGTACTGCGCTCGTGCTGCAGACCGGCCTGTACAGCCGTTACACCAAGAACATGGTGCTTGGTCTTCCAAGCGATATCATCAACGGCAAAATCGCGCAGATCAAGTCCGCATGGCGCGGCGCGTTCCTCGCCAACGGACGTCTGTCCGATCCAGCAAGGCCAGCTATCTTGAAATCGTGTGCCCGAACCATGAGCCGCTCTGGCACTGGTCTCCACCGCACGGCGTCTGGGCATCACCGCCAAGCCGCGTAAGCTACGCAGCTCCGAACGCGTCACCCTGCGCGATCCCGACGCCATCGAACGTATGCTCATTCTTATGGGTGCGCCGCGCTCCGCACGCGAGTGGACCGGAAAGCGTTCCGACGGCGAAGCTCGGGGCAAAGCCAACCGTCTGGCCAACTTCGACGACGCCAACATGCGTCGCAGCGCCAAGGCGGCTGCGGAAGCATGCGACAAGGTTCGTCAGGCGTTTGAGATTCTTGGAGATGACATTCCAGACAACCTCAAATCGGCCGGCCAGCTTCGTCTCGACCATGCTGATGCGTCGCTGGAACAGCTGGGACGTTTGGCCGATCCACCAATCACCAAGGATGCCATCGCGGGCCGCATCCGTCGACTTCTGCAGCTCGCCGAGAAAACCGAAAAGGCGCGCCGCCAGTCGGCTTGATTGAATCTTTTATGCAAAACACCATGCCTGTTTTCGAACAGTATGGTGTTTTTGTTCGTTTGGGCTTGTATTATTCGTAAATGGCAATATGGCCATTCCAGCTTACAAGCGGCTAGGAAAGGATATACATGAAGACACTCAAGGATCTTGGAGATCTCAAGGGCAAGCGCGTTCTCGTTCGCGCCGATTTCAACGTTCCGCTGGACGGCACCACGATCACCGATGACGGTCGTATCAAGGCCGCTCTGCCGACCATTAAGGCCCTGCGCGAAGAAGGCGCGAAGGTCATTCTGATGGCTCACCTCGGCCGTCCGAAGGGCAAGGTCGTTCCGGAACTGTCCCTTGCCCCGGTCGCTGCTCGTCTCGGCGAGCTGCTCGGCATCGAGGTCCCGCTGGCTGAAGACACCTATGGTGAGGATGCCCAGCCAAGGTCGCCGCAATGGGCGACGGCGATGTCGTTCTGCTGCAGAACGTGCGTTACAACCCGGAAGAAACCAGCAAGGATCCGGAGGAGCGCGCCGCTTATGCCAAGAAGATTGCTGCGCTCGGCGAAGCGTTCGTATCCGATGGCTTCGGCGTCGTGCACCGCGCACAGGGCTCCAATTACGACGTTGCTGCCGATCTTCCGGCTGCTGCCGGCCTGCTGGTCGAGAAGGAAGTCAAGGCTCTGTCCCGCGCTACCGTTGAGCCGGAACGCCCGCTGACCGTCGTGCTCGGCGGTTCCAAGGTCTCCGACAAGCTCGGTGTGATCGAAAACCTGCTCGACAAGGCCAACCGTCTGGTCATTGGCGGCGGCATGGTTTACACCTTCCTCAAGGCCAAGGGCCTCGAGGTCGGCACCTCCCTGCTGGAAGAGGATCAGGTCGAGACCGTCAAGGGCTACATCGAGCGCGCTGAGCAGAACGGCGTCGAACTCGTGTTGCCGACCGATATCGTGGTGAACCCGGTCTTCCCGAAGTCCGATGAGGACATCGCTCCGGAAGTCGTGGCTGCCGACGCCATTCCGGCTGACAAGATGGGTCTGGACATCGGTCCGGATTCCCAGAAGCTCTTCCACGACAAGATCGTGGATTCCAAGACCGTCGTTTGGAACGGCCCGATGGGCGTGTTCGAGGTTCCGGCTTTCGCTGCCGGCACCGAGGCCGTGGCCCAGGGTCTGGTCGACGCTACCGCAGCTGGTGCGTTCACCATCGTCGGCGGCGGTGATTCCGCTTCCGCAGTGCGTAACCTCGGCTTCCCGGAGGATGGCTTCTCGCACATCTCCACTGGTGGCGGTGCCTCCCTCGAGTTCCTCGAGGGTAAGGAACTGCCGGGCCTGAAGGTGCTCGACTGATTGCTTAACGCATAACCGGAGGTGCTCCCTTATCAACAAAAAAGGTGGGGGAGCACCTCTTGTTTTCACTAACCCGAAACCACGGCGTACGAACACTGAATGAAATAAGAACGGAGGCAGGCAAACACATGGCATCGCAACGAATTCCACTGGTCGCCGGCAATTGGAAGATGAACTTCGACCATCTTGAAGCCACCTATTTCGTTCAGCAGCTCGCATGGAAACTTCGTGACATCCATTTCGACTACCGCCATTGTGAAATCGCATTGATGCCGTCCTTCACATCGTTACGCAGCGTGCAGGTGTTGGTCGAATCCGACAATTTGAAGATTCACTACGGCGCACAGGCTGTTTCCGTAACATCGCAGGGCGCGTTCACTGGAGATGTGTCTGCCGATATGATCGCCCACCTCGCTGTTCGTATGTGATTGTCGGACATTCCGAACGACGAAAGTACCATCCGGAAGATGATGCGAACATCGTGGATCAGGTACGCGCTGTTTTGGCGGCCGGAATGCAGCCGATTCTTTGCGTCGGCGAAAGCTACGAGGAACGTCGCAAAGGCATTGAGCTTGATTTCGCCGTGGGGCAGGTGCATGACGTCACACGCGATCTTTCCGACGAGGAAGCGTCGCGTCTGATTGTGGCGTATGAGCGATATGGGCCATCGGCTCCGGAATGGTGGCCACTCCACAATCCGCTCAGGACGCGGCCAAGGCGATTCGGGATGATTTGGCTGAAACTTTCGGCACGCATGTAGGAGAGTCCGTGCGCATTCTGTATGGTGGCTCCGTCTCCTCAAAGAACGCCGAAGAATTGATTGGCGAGCCCGATGTGGATGGATTCCTTATCGGCGGTGCCGCGCTGAACGTGGATGAGCTCACCAGAATCTGCCAGCTCACCATGAATGCGACAGTATGATGCTCGCGGAGTAATGTTTTTATCGAGTTGGCCTTTCAAGGTGTGGTCATTATTCGGTTTTCTCAATACCTTGCGCTATTGTTAACAGCAGTGTTTACGAACTGGAGGTTCACTCGTGTCCGCTATGGCCATCGTCAAGCTTGTGCTGCAGATATTCTTGTTATTTTCAGCCTCTTGCTCACCCTGTTGATTCTGATGCACAAGGGTAAGGGCGGCGGTCTGTCCGATATGTTCGGCGGCGGTCTCACCCAGAATGCGGGTTCTTCCGGTGTCGCGGAAAAGAACCTGAATCGTTGGACCGTCATCATCGCGGTGCTGTGGGTTGCCATCATCATTGCCCTCGGTCTGATGACGAAGTTCGATCTCATCTGATTGGCTTTTTGCTTCGGCATGACTGGATTACAGTCATGGGCCGAAGTGTTTTTTATCGTAGTATTGTCTACAACATACGAGCTAAGGATTGATTTGACGTCTTTGAAAATCGAGAAAACCCAAGAAACCACGATGGTCGTCGCGGATTTGGACGGTACTTTGCTGCATGATGGCGAAACGTTCGAGGAACGTTTTCTTACACAACGTTCCATCGATGTGATTAACCGCATGCACGATAATGGCGTGACCTTCGTTGTGGAAACGGCACGTCCGGTCAGCACAGGCTTTTCGTTCGTGGAAAAACTGCCGGTTGATGCCGTTGCCTATCTCAATGGAGCATTGATCGATTTCAATCCAGCCTCATCAAATTATGAAATGCTCACTTCGCCGATGCTGCCGGAAGACGGCCATCTCAAGAAAATCGGATTCTCCTCACAGCGAGCATGCGAAGTCTGCAAGAATCTGTTGAATGAACTGCCCGGTATGGAAGTCGGCATTGTCATGGATGATGTGAGATACACCAATTTCGATGTTACGAAATATTGGAAAACACAGACCTGGCGATACACTGACTTTGACGATGTTCCTGAAGGCATCGCCGATAAGCTCATTATCTTCCCTAACGATGAGCAGCGGAATCAGGTCGGTTCTCTTGTGCCCAACGATTTTGACGTACATATCTCTGAGGGATCGCTGTGGATGTTGATGAATCCTCAAGCCAACAAGGAGCATGCGTTGGATTTGCTGGCAGAACATTTTGAGACGCCGATGAGCAATACCGTCTCATTCGGTGACGATTTGGTCGACATTGCCATGCTACGTAAATCCGGCAGGGGAGTGGCGGTGGCGAACGCCAATCCGGATGTGTTGAACATCGCAGATGAAATCTGTCCATCTAATAATGATGACGGTGTGGCGCAGTGGATTGAAGATAATCTGCTGTGATGTCTCGTGATATTCAAGAGTTACATGAGTTGAACTTCGTGAATTGAACTTTTGTCGCAAAAGGATGCGAAATAGTTACATTTGATATTGAACTTCCGCAATTTCGTTAGTTGGTTTGTGTTAGGATTTGAACTAGCGCTTGATGAAAATTGAACTGAAAGGACTAGTATGGCGGAATCGTTCTCCAACCGGTTGAACGTCGCTATGGCGTTCCGCAATGTCAAACAAATTGACTTTGTGCATGCTGCTGAGAAGTTCAATATCAAACTTGGCAAAAGTCATATGAGTCAGTACGTGAGCGGCAAAACCGTGCCGCGTGCCGATATCGCCCATTTTCTTGCGGCTTTTCTGCAGGTCAATGAGGACTGGCTGATGGGAAAGGACGTTCCCATGGAGCAGAACGTCGCCACCTTGCCCGCAATCAAGTCTGATGAAGCCCAACATGATAGCAATCCTGCATCAGCGCAATCAACAGAAGGAAAGACTATGCGCACCTTTACGAAATCTCATAAGCTCGACAATGTGCTCTACGACGTTCGTGGTCCGGTGGCGGACGAGGCAGCACGCATGGAAGCCGCGGGAACGCATATTCTGAAACTCAATATCGGCAATCCTGCGCCATTCGGATTCCGGACTCCGGATGAAGTCGTGTATGATATGGCGCAACAGCTCCCTGAAACCGAAGGATATTCACCGTCCAAGGGTCTGTTCTCGCACGCAAAGCCATCATGCAGTATGCACAGCTCAAGAATATTCCGAACGTCTCCATCGATGATATCTTCACCGGCAATGGCGTCAGCGAGCTCATCAACCTGTCGCTGTCCGCGTTGCTGGATGATGGCGACGAGGTGCTGGTGCCTTCGCCGGACTATCCTCTGTGGACCGCCTGCGTGAATTTGGCTGGCGGTACCGCCGTGCATTACATCTGTGATGAGGGATCCGAATGGTATCCCGATATCGACGATATCCGCTCTAAAATCACGGATAAGACCAAGGCAATTGTCATCATCAATCCAAATAATCCGACCGGAGCGCTTTATCCAAAGGAACTGCTGCAACAAATCGTCGACATTGCCCGAGAACATCAGCTCATTATTTTCTCCGATGAGATTTACGATCGTTTGGTCATGGATGGACTGGAGCATATTTCTATCGCATCGCTGGCTCCGGACCTGTTCTGTGTAACGTTCTCCGGTCTGTCGAAGTCGCATATGATTGCCGGATATCGCATTGGATGGATGATACTTTCCGGCAACAAGCGTATTGCGAAGGATTACATCGAGGGCTTGAACATGCTGGCGAACATGCGTATGTGCTCGAATGTCCCAGCTCAGTCGGTGGTACAGACCGCTTTGGGCGGGCATCAGAGCGTCAAGGATTACATCAAGCCAGGTGGCCGTGTGTACGAGCAGCGCGAACTGGTCTATCAGATGCTCAATGAAATTCCCGGCGTTACCGCAGTTAAGCCGAAAGCGGCGTTCTATATCTTCCCGAAGCTGAACGTCAAGAAGTTCAATATTCACTCCGACGAGCAGTTTGCGTTGGATCTGCTGCATGACAAGCATATTCTGATCAGTCATGGCGGTGCATTCAACTGGCAGAATCCGGATCATTTCAGGGTGGTATATCTGCCACGTATCACGATGTTAAAGGAAACCGTAAGTGAGATCGGTGATTTCTTGAGCACATATCATCAGGCATGATGACCTTGATTGCTTGAAGGGCTTTCATGGTGTGAAGTACGCGCAGCATCGCGACACTCCGTCCCCAAATACTTATAGTCATACTGACCATAAGTAGGGCTACGATGGCTCCGGCCTTAGGCCGAGCCATCGTTTCATTGTGAAAGGGGATATTGTGAACGATTTGCTCAAAGGAATCGGCAACGTCGTCAATCCGAAGCGTGTGTTCCGCGAGCTGACTGACTTCAAGCCGGGGGAGTTTGTCCTGATCGCGGTCATGCTGTTGGCGCAGTTGGTGTCATTCTTCGTGTCCAAAGATTTTCCGCGGCAGGTTGAATTGGTCTGATTTCCGGCCTATGCATCGTGTTCAATCTCATTCTCTCGACCGTGGGCGACTGACCAACTATCTGTGGGGCTTCATCGGTTGCGCCACTTGGCTGATCGTTGCCATCATGAACCATCTCGTCGGAGACATCTTCGCTCAGATCTTCTACGTCACCATGCAGTTCGTCGGCGTATGGGTGTGGCAGCGCCAGCTTGATCGTCAGGAAAAAAACGAGTATGAGGAAGTCAATGCCCGCATGTTCACATGGTGGCAAGGCATTCTCGCCGTCATCGCAACCATCGTGATCTATCTGATTGTGGTATTCGTGTCGAGCCATACTGGCGGTGTACAGGTTCGGCTTGACGGCACGCTGCTGCCGCTTGGTATCGTCGGACAGATTCTCATGACATACGGCTACCGCAGCCAGTGGGTCGCATGGATTATTCTTGACGTGATCAAGGTGGTTATCTGGTTCAACCAGCTTTCCGCCGGAGGTCCTGGCGCCATGTCGATGTTCGTTCTTCAGGTGGTCATGTTGGCCAACGGTTTTTACGGCGCATGGGTCTGGTTCCACAAGAGCAGCACTATGGCCGTATCGGATGATCTGCAATCAAGTATTTGCACGGAAAGCATAATCGCAAATGGTGGCCGCTGATCAATCAATCGTTCCGTCGCGAGTTCACAACGATCATATTGGTTGTTGGGCCGGCTTCCGTCGGCAAAACCACATTGGTGACACGCTTGTCGAAATTGTATGACGCTCCGATCGCGGTCGAGTATGCCCGTGAATTTGAGGAAGCCTGCAATGTTGACGATGATGAACTTACCGCTTTCGATTACGAGCGGCTGATTCTTTCCAAGTTCTCTCAGAACGAGCATGCAATAGCATCGCATGCCAATCATGGCATCGTTTTTCTTGATACTGATGCCATGGTTACGCGTGTCTATGCGGAACGCTATCTGCCGGCCGATGAGAACGCCAAGCTGCAAGCCGACATTCGATATGGTGATTGAACAGGAGAAGCCTGATCTGGTGTTGCTGATTCCTCCGATCACCGAATATGTGGATGATGGGTTCCGTGCAATGCGGTGGGCTTCGGATCGGTATCGGTTCCATGAGACTTTGGTACGCGTCATTCAGGAGTCACCGTATGCCGACCGTGTGGTGACGCTTGACAATCCAACTTTGAAGGGCGCAAAACGCAGGCGATTCAAGCGATCCGCCAGGCCACTGGTTTTACGCCTCGTACCGGAATAAGCTGAAAACATGTAGAGCAATAGCAGAAACCCCCTGCAGAATTCTGGCAGGGGGGATCCTTAGCTTAGATCGCTAACACTTAAGCAAGAAGCTCAGCCGTTGACGCGGTCGATGCCAGCCTGGACGTCAGTAAGGACGGAATCCCAGGACTTGATGAAGGAAGCGACGCCGTCGGCTTCCAGCTTGTCGGTGACAGCCTTGAAGTCGATGCCCAGCTCAGCGAGCTTGGCCATGATGGCGTGGGACTCTTCGTAGGTACCCTTGATGGTCGGAGCGCCGTTGCCGTGATCGGCGAGAGCGTTCAGGGTCTTCTCCGGCATGGTGTTCACGATGAGCGGGGCAACGAGCTCGTCAACGTAGACGCAATCGGAATAGGCCGGGTTCTTAGTGCCGGTGGAGGCCCACAGCGGACGCTGCTTCTTGGCGCCCTTGGCTTCGAGAGCAGCCCAACGCGGATCGTTGGCGAACTTGTTCTCGAACAGCTCGTAAGCGAGGCGAGCGTTGGCGATAGCGGCCTTGCCCTCGAGAGCCTTGGCCTCATCGGAGCCGATCTCCTCAAGCTTGTTGTCGACGGCGGTGTCCACGCGGGACACGAAGAAGGAAGCGACGGAACCGATGTGCTTCAGGTCATGGCCGTTGGCGTCAGCCTGAGCGATGCCTTCGATGAAGGCATCGATGACCTGCTCGTAACGCTCGAGCGAGAAGATCAGGGTGACGTTGACGGAGATGCCCTTGGCCAGGGTTGCAGTGATTGCCGGCAGGCCTTCGAGGGTTGCCGGGATCTTGATCATGGCGTTCGGACGGTTGACCTTCTCCCAGAGCTCGACAGCCTGCTGCTCGGTGGCTTCGGTCTCGTGGGCCAGACGCGGATCAACTTCGATGGAAACGCGGCCATCGACGAAATCGGTGGCTTCGGCGATCTCACGGAAGATGTCGGTGGCGTTGCGCACGTCGGTGGTGGTGAGCTCGCGGATAGCGGTCTCAACGTCAACCTTGCCGAGCTCCTTGAGCTGTGCATCGTACGGGCCGACCTGGCTCAGAGCCTTCTGGAAGATGGACGGGTTGGTGGTGACGCCAACGACGTTCTTGTCCTTGATGAGCTCCTGCAGGTTGCCGGATTCGATACGGGTGCGGGACAGATCGTCCAGCCAGATCGAGACACCGGAGTCAGAGGTGCGCTGAGTTGCTTCAGTCATTGTTTTTCTCCTTGATACCTTTTTGGATCAAATCTTTATTTATTGTGCGGTAAAAGGGGAGAGGCACATGCATCATGCCCCTCCCCGTCGAATCACTTGGCGGCTTCGACTTCCGCAATGGAGCCTTGGCGGCTTCGACAACATGCTCGGCGGTGATGCCCAGGTCGATCATGTTCTGAGCACCGTCGCCCTGCAGGCCGAACTGCTCGATGGAAACCGGCTTGCCGTAGGAGCGAGGTACTTGTACCACGGCATGGCAACGCCAGCCTCGACGGAGACACGAGCCTTGACGGAGGCCGGAAGCACAGCTTCCTTGTACTCGGCGTCCTGCTCCTCGAACCATTCGAGGGACGGAGCGGACACAACGCGAGCCTTAATGCCTTCACCAGCCAGGGTCTTGGCTGCGGAGACGGCCCACTGCACTTCGGAACCGGTGGCCATGATAATGACGTCAGGGGTGCCTCGGTGTCGACAAGCACGTAAGCGCCTTCTTGACGCCGTCCTTGGCCTTCTCAGCGGTTTCGGCAAGAACCGGAACGCCTGGCGGGTCAGCACCATGGCTGCAGGCAGAGTGTTCTTCTTCTCGAAGAAGTAACGGTAGGCTTCGGCGGTCTCGTAAGCGTCGGCCGGGCGGACGACCTCAAGCTGCGGGATGGCACGGAAGGAAGCCAGGTGCTCCACCGGCTGGTGGGTCGGACCATCTTCGCCGACGGCGACGGAGTCGTGGGACCACACATACAGGTTCGGAATCTGCATGAGGGCGGCCAGACGCACAGCGGAACGCTCGTAGTCGGAGAACATGAAGAAGGTGCCACCGAACGGACGGGTATGGGAGCCCAGCAGGATGCCGTTGGTGATGGTACCCATGGTGAACTCGCGCACGCCGAAGTGCAGCTGACGGCCGTACGGGCTGCAGACCGGCCACTGCTTGGTGGCGCACTCGGCAGGAGCGAAGGTGGCAGCGCCCTTAAGATCGGTCTTGTTGGAGCCACCGAGTCGGCGGAGCCGCCCCAGAGTTCCGGCATGACAGCGGCGATGGCGTTCAGCACGGAACCGGAAGCGCCACGGGTTGCAACGCCCTTGCCGACTTCGAAGGTAGCCTCGAGGTCATCGATGGCCTTGTCGAAGCCCTCCGGCAGTTCGCCGGCCTTGAGGCGGTCATACAGGGCAGCGTTGTCCGGGTTGGCCTTGCGCCATGCGTTGTACTTCTCGTCCCATTCCTTGTGGGCTTCGAGGCCGCGCTCGGCAACCTTGCGTGCGTGAGCCAGAGCCTCTTCGTCGACATGGAAGGACTCTTCCGGATCGTAGCCAAGCAGTTCCTTGAGGCCTGCGACGGCTTCGGCGCCCAGCTTGGAGCCGTGAGAGGACGGATCATTGGTCTTGCCCGGGGTCGGCCATGCGATCAGGGTATCGACCTTGATGAGCTTCGGCTGGTTCGGAGCGGCCTCGCGAGCCTTGGCGATGGTGTCGGCCAGACCCTCGACGTCCTCCTTGTAGGAGCCGTCAGGTGGATGAAGCTGAACTCGTCGGTGTACCAGCCGTAGGCTGGAAGCGCTTGAGCACGTCCTCAGCCAGAACCAGATTGGTGTCGCCTTCGATCTGGATGCGGTTGGCATCGAAGATGACGGTCAGGTTGCCCAGCTGCTGGTTGGCAGCGAGGGAGGCAGCTTCGCCAGAGATACCTTCTTCGATATCGCCTTCGCCGCAGATGACCCAGATGTTGTGGTCGAACGGGGATTCGCCTGCCGGAGCTTCCGGATCAAGCAGACCACGCTGGAAACGCTGGCCATAGGCGAAACCAATGGCGGAAGCGAAGCCCTGGCCCAGCGGACCAGTGGTCATTTCGATGCCCGGGGTCAGACCATATTCCGGGTGACCCGGGGTACGGGTGTCAGCACCGCCGCGGAAGTTCTTCAGGTCATCCAGAGTCAGGCCGTAGCCGGAGAAGTACAGCTGGACGTACTGGGTGAGGGAAGCATGACCGCCAGAAGGATGAAGCGGTCGCGACCTTCCCAATTGGGATCGTTCGGATCATGCTTGATGAAATGCTGGTACAGAGTGTAGGCGATAGCGCCAGGGAGACGGGGGAACCCGGGTGGCCGTGTCCCGCACGCTCAACCGCGTCGGCCGACAGGACCTTGGCCATCTTGATGCGCGCTCGTCCAGCTCGGTCTCCTTGAATTCGGTCATGGATTACTTTCCTTCCAATTGGTCGGGCCGCGTATCCGGCTTGTGCCGAGCGCTCGACGCCCTCACATTGCGTTTTCCATAGTAGCGATGTGAGGTGACGTTGTGGTGGATTTTTGGCGTGTTTTGGTAGTTTGTGTTCTGTTAACGCTCACAGTTAACATTCTCGTGCGATTGCTCTGTTCGATTGGTGGTATGACGAGCATTTCGGGAGATTGCTATCGGGAAAAACGAGAAACGAGTACTCTGGAAGCGAACGTATTAGCACTCGCGCCTCGCGAGTGCTAATACAATGGGAGAAGTATTTACGGAAGACGGTTTCTCCTAATATCGCAGATATTCCGAAAACCGGCTCCCGCTGAATCGTATCGTGTATACATAAAGAGGAGGCACGCATGACGCAGTCAAGACGTATGTTGGTGCTGCGTGCCGTCGTCGAGGACTATATTCGCTCGCAGGAGCCAGTCGGTTCGACCACCTTGACCAAAGATCATGATCTGGGCGTCAGCTCGGCCACCGTCCGTAATGATATGGCCGCCTTGGAAGATGAGGGATATCTTATTCAACCCCATACGTCGGCAGGGCGCATACCAACGGAAAAAGGGTACCGATACTTCGTGGACCGCTTGGCCACAGTGGTGCCGATGTCTGAAGCGCAACGCCGTGGCATCAACAGTTTTCTGTCGGGATCCGTCAATCTGCAGGACACCTTGCAGCGCGCAGCCCGCCTTCTGGCACAGATCACCGGTCAGGTCGCGGTTGTGGCGGCCCCGTCGTTGGCGAAATCGACATTACGGCATATCGAAATCGTTCCCGTATCAATCAACACCCTGTTGGCCGTCGTCATCACTGACACCGGCCGAGTGGCGCAACATATACTCAACGTTTCCGAGTTGCCGGACACCACAGTGCTGTCGCATCTGGTCAACGAAATCAACGCGCAGTGTGCCAGCGTTTCTTTGACACGAACCGCGGACTATGTCAGGCAGATGTCATCCCGCAAGGAATACCGCCCCATCAGTAAACTGGCGGAAACGCTTGCTCAAGCTTTCGATGGCATGGCCGACGACGAGCGCGCGAGCGAACTCTATATGGCAGGAACCTCACGACTCGCGCACCAGCGTGCCGTGGCCGATCTTGCACCATTGTTCGATGCGCTGGAAGAGCAAGTCGTGCTCATGAAACTCATGAGCACGTTGAGCGAAACCACGCAATCCGATGGAGTCGGAGTGGCCATCGGCTCCGAAACGCACACGCCCGGTCTGCTGCATGCATCCGTGGTGACCAGCGGGTACGGTCGAACCTCGGCAACCGCTGACGACGTAACAAAAGGCGAGACTGCGGAGGAGCAGGGGAGAGAGACAAGCAATCACACCACTGCAGCGCAGGATTCCACCGAGCCCATCGCCTTCGTCGGATCCATAGGACCGACGCATATGGACTATGCGGCGACCATGGCAGCAGTGCGTGCCGTTGCCAGATATCTGACCGCATTCGTGGCTCACGACGAAAACCAAAACAACAGCTGACCCCGCCTTATGGCACAATGACACGCGAAAAGCAATAGGGAGAAAGAACAACCGTGACGGACTATTACGAAGTGCTGGGCGTAGACCGCTCCGCAAGCGACGACGAGATCAAAAAAGCTTATCGAAAGATGAGCCGCAAATATCATCCCGATATCGCAGGTCCGGAATTCGAAGACAAATTCAAGGAAGTCAATAACGCCTACGAAGTGTTGTCCGATCCACAGAAGCGTCAGATGTTCGACGCCGGCGTGGACCCGAACGATCCGAACGCCGGCGGCATGCATGGCGGATTCAGCGGCGGATTCGGCGACATGGGTGACATTTTCAACATGTTCGCCGGAGGTGCTTTCGGCGGTGGCAACGGCGGTCCGACCCCTCGTACACAGCCGGGACGCGATGCACTGGCCACAGTGACCATCGACTTGAAGACTGCGGTGTTCGGCGACACCGCACATGTTGAAATCAAAACGTTCGGTCTGTGCCAGGAATGCGCCGGCACCGGATGCCAGAAAGGTACCCAGCCGGCACAGTGCCCCGACTGCCATGGTCAGGGCTACGCACAGCGCGTGGTGCGCACCATGCTTGGCCAGATGATGACCACCGCTCCATGCGAGCGTTGCGAGGGACATGGTACCGTTATCGAAAATCCGTGTCCGTCCTGCCTTGGTCATGGTCGTGTGCGTATCACCCGTAATGTCGGCGTGTCCGTGCCTGCCGGCGTGACGAACAATACCCGTCTGCGTCTCGCTAATCAGGGCGAGGTGGGTGAAAACGGCGGTGTTGCCGGCGACCTGTATGTCGACATCCGCATCGCTCAGGATGACACCTTCACTCGTGACGGTGATGATTTGCACTGCTGGATCCAAGTGCCGATGAGCTGGGCCGTACTGGGGCATGATCTGGAAATCGACACGTTCGATGGCAAGCAGTCTGTGAGAGTGCCTGCAGGAAGCCAGCCTGACGACACTGTGACCTTGAAGAATCTGGGCGTCACGCATCTTAACAACAAGAGCGAACGTGGCGATCTGGTGGCGCATATCGCAGTGAAGATTCCGACAAAGCTCACTGACGACGAGCGTGCCTTGATGGAACGGTTTGCCGAAAAGCATGACACAGATGCCCAACATGTTGCGGTAAGCGCACGCCCGACTTCCGGAACGAAGAAGGGCTTCTTCTCCAAGCTGAAGGATGCACTGCGCTGAGCGAGGGTTGGAAATAGCCGCTTTGCCTTACGGGAGTAAGGCTGAGCGGCTTTTCTTATTCCCGCCGATTCCTTCGTATTCCCTCGGTTTACCGGAATAATGTGGGCAAAATGTGGCAAAAAATCGGGCCCGCGAAGCCCTCTGCCACAACGCGAAATCGGCCCCGTCCGGCCGCAGTCAAGCTCATGGAGCTGTCTGCGATGCCGGACGGGGCCGAACTGTGTGTGGTGGTCATGCGGCGAGGTCGATGCGCTGTTTGATGGCGCTGACGCCGATGAGAGCGCCGGCGAGGATGCCGAGCGCGTTGAGCGTGGTCACTATCGCGTCCACGTGCGGCCAGCCCCATGCGGGGCCGACCGTGCCCACGAACACGGCGAGTGCGGGCAGGACGATGAGGCCCAGCCATTTGAGCACGTCATAGACGCGATTCGGCAGCAGCCAATCGGTCACGGTCGGCTCCGTGCCGGCGGTCTTGGGTTCGGTGTTTTCGTCAGTCATATTGTGTACTCGATTCTGAATATGAGCCTGGGGGCCTCGCCCGGTGTCGGGTTCGAGGCTCCTAGGTAGGGTTCGGGCTATCAGTAATGCAGCACTTCGCCCGGGTAGATAAGGTTCGGATTACCGCTGTGGTAGCCGGTGAGCTGCGTGTAGCCGATGCCGAGGCGTGCCGCGATGCCGCCGAGCGTGTCGCCGCTGCGGACGGTCACGGTGCGGGTGGCCGGTGGCGCGTTGCTGCCGGTGGCGATGCTGCCGCCGCCGTTGTAGGTGACGACCTGACCGGGGTAGATCAGGTTCGGGTTGCCGCTGGGCACGCTCCACGCGGACAGCGGCCACAGGCCGGTACGCGAGGCGATGCCGCTCATGGTGTCACCGGAAGCGGACGGTCACGCGCGTGGCGGCGGCGGTCTCTGCCGCTGCACGACGGTAGTGGTGCCGTTGAGTCGCTGGTTGACGATCGCCATGACCTGTCGTAGTTCGCGCCGAGCGCGTCGCGCCGCTGCTGGCCGTTGCCGTAGTCGCCACGGATGGCGGCGGTGGCGAGGGCCTGTAGGTCGACGGTCTGGGTCGGCGGCTTCTCGGCCTGCGGCGGGGTCGTGGTCTGGGTCTTGCCTGCGGGGTTGGAGTACAAGTCCACTGCCATGCCTCGCCACGGAAAATGTTAAGGTCGATGGGGCTCCACGTGTTGACCACGCCCGCACTACTGTACTGGCGCATGGCCTCGCCGTACACGCCGATCATCACGGGGATGCCTGATAGCCTGTCGGAGACGTGTTGGCGTACTGGGCAATCCATAAACC
>ENA-OQEX01000176-OQEX01000176.1-human-gut-metagenome-genome-assembly--contig:-NODE-176-length-37747-cov-8.697581_pt1 | contig 37747 bp, 57 predicted proteins | sample MGYA00242802_ERZ504649 | MGnify/ENA primary metagenome ERZ504649 (study PRJEB26092, sample SAMD00036194) | human gut metagenome | host: Homo sapiens | study: EMG produced TPA metagenomics assembly of...
GGAAGAAGCAGTATTGTATCTGCGTGTCTACTTTGTGGGGTTCCCGTTTCTATTCATGTACAACATTCTTTCCACCATGTTCACTTCCATCGGTGAATCCAAAATTCGTTGGGACTGCTGATATTCTCCTCTATCCTGAATATTTTTATGGATCTCTGGATGGTGGCTGGTCTTGGTCTGGGGGTGTTTGGCGCAGCCTTGCGACCTTGATCGCACAAGGAATTTCTGCCGTGTTTTCGTTTTTGATCTTTCTGTCTCGGACGCGGCAATACAAGAGCTCCTTTCGCAGGTTCGACCGGCAGGAGCTGTATTCCATGCTTCGCATTGCGGTACCATCGGTTTTGCAGCAGTCCACAGTGTCTATTGGTATGATGATCGTGCAGGCAGTGGTAAATCCTTCGGCACACAGGCACTTGCCGGGTATGCGGCAACGATGCGGGTAGAAAATGTTTTTTCGCTGATCTTCGTATCCATCGGCAATGCAGTTTCGCCGTTTGTATCCCAGAATTTTGGCGCAAAGAAAATTGAGCGTATCAAAAAAGGGTATCATGCTGCACTGGTGTTGGATCTATGCTTTGCAGTTCTTGCTTTCGTGGTCATTGAAACACTGCACACACAGATTTCCTCGTTGTTCTTGGGAAAAGACGGAACCGCGTTGGCCTATCAGGTGTCCGGTGATTATATGAGATGGCTTGGTTACTTTTTCATCTTCATGGGCATCAAGATGGCGACGGATGGCGTTCTTCGCGGACTTGGAATCATGCGGCCGTTTCTTATTGCAAATATGGTAAACCTTGCAATCCGCTTGTCTGTTGCTTTGATTTGTGCACCGCGTTTTGGCATTGCTTTTGTTTGGCTTGCAGTCCCGGCAGGTTGGCTTGCAAACTTCCTTATTTCCTATGCGGCGCTCAGAAGATCGTGGCCAGAGGATAAAGCAGCGGTATCTCAATGATTTCATGCAGTGGAGAGGTGCTTTGTTCTGACGGGCTTCACTTACAGAGAATGTGACGCGAAAAAAATTCGCCGGTGTTCCGTTCAGAAAATCAGATGCTCGCTAAAATATTTGTCAGTGTGGCGACAAATGCTTCATCCTGCTCCTTCGTCCGCTTTGGGCTCCCCTTGGGGTGCTTTCCGGCACGGAGGAGTTTTTTGTTTTCATAACGCCGCAGCATGAGAGCTTCCATGTTGTCGGCGGTGTACTCCAGCCCGTTCTGATTCAGCACTCGTGCGCGCTTGGCAAGGCACATACTCGCCAGCCCGTAGTCCTGTGTTACGACAATATCCCCCGGTTTTACCCGATTGACGAGAGCAAAATCTACGCTGTCTGCCCCTTTATCGAACACCAGCGTCTGCGCACCTTCCCGCTCGATTTGGTGGGCGGTGTCGCACAGGATGATGATAGGAACGCCGAACTGTTTTGCAATCTGCAATGTCAGGTCCACCACCGGGCAGCCGTCGGCATCAATCAAAATATTCATCGTCTTTCCTCCATCGCCCACCGAAATGCTTTCGCGGTACGCAAATCAGCGTCCTTAAAGTGCCCGCCGCTGTTCCATTCAAGGGTGCAGTCTGTGCCACGCTCTGCAAGTCGGCTGTGCAGGGTGCGGATGTTATCACCTACCGCAGCCATGACAGCGTTTTTCGTATGCTCTTCCTTGTCGCCAAGGCTCAGATAAACGCGCTGTGCCTGTATCGGGTGCCGCTGTTCAAACTCCATCCAGCCCGGAAACCAAACAGAGGGCGAGGCGGCAGCGATACCATAGAACAGATCAGTCTGGGTGGATGCCCACAGAGCAAACAATCCCGCCAGCGAGTAGCCGCCCAGAATGATTTTGACGTCTTCCGGGAGACGAAACTGCTGCTTCAGCGTGGGAATGACCTGTTCTGTCAGGAAGCTCAGGGTGTCCGCAGCATTGCCACTGAAACCCTGCTTTCCCCACACAGCAGGGGCTTCCCACGGAGAAAGTGCATCGTTCCAGCTTTCCACCGGGATGGCCGCAAACAAAAAGTGGTGCGCACTCTGTGCAATAGCGGCAATCTCGCTTTCCATGCTTTGCAGCTCGTGTTCGCCTGTCATTTGGAGCAGCAGGTATTCTGCATGGGGCTCGCCGTAAATGCGGCAAGGTCTGTTCCCGATTAGCATTGTCTGTGCGGTCATTGCAGCATCCTCCCGAAAATTTTCGATAAGCCCAGTATAGCAACCGAAAAATCATTTTGCAATTCAAAAGGCGTTCGCATTCGCAAGCAGTGTCTTCGTAAAAAAGCTGGCACCTGATTTGAAGTTGTGCGAGGCTTCCAGAGTGATGTATCAGCAGTTTTTGAACGATCATGCCGTAGCCCATAAGCGGCAGACGAACCGGGCACGTGGGATCTGAACAGGGCAGCGTTATTCAATACCGCTAAGCTCGCGGTACAGCGTGCGGGCATAGGAATCTGTCATGCCGCTGATATAGTCGGTGACCATCAGCAGCCGGAGGTACAAGTCAAAAGGTTCCGTGCCGGTTCGGGCGTTTTGGTAATCCTGCTTGTAATTGCCGGAGAAGATGGCGAGAAGCTTTTTGTCGGCCTTGGAAGGTGCCTGCCCGTCGGTGCAGTATGCAGAGTCATAGTACAGCACGGCGGGAACAAAATGATCCAGCAGAAAATCGAGAATGACCTGTCCGGACAGCTCCAGTTTCAGGATACCGGGCGTATCGAAGGCGAATTTCCGCATGGCCCCTTTCAGGATGTCAATGGTGATGGCGTGATTGGTTCCTTCAAACAGATCACCGCAGTAGGTTCCGGCCATGATCTCTTTATATTTGCAGGAAAAACGGTAGATGCTACATACATCAGCCACTGACGCGTTTGGGTGAGCCATTTTTTAAATGCAGCGCTGTCGTTTTCTGGGGTGTGGTCTGCACCGCGCAGCGCGGAAAGTTCTTGGATCCGCTCATCGGAGAAGTACTCAGGGCTTCTGTGGGGAACGATCTTTGAATGGTCATAAGAATTTGTGTAATATTCAATGAACTGGTCAAGGGTGAACAGGCCCTTTTTAAAGGCATCTTCCAGATCGGCAGTAGAGTATGCAATGTCGTCGGCCGCTTCCAGCAGGTAGGTCAGCGGATGGCGCACGATGCCTTTGTCGGGAGTGGTGGTCCCAACCGCTTCCGAGATCTGCTCAAAAGTCTCCTGTTCTGCAGCGAAGAAGCCGAGTTTGTGCTTTCGGATATCCGCACTGCCTTTATCAACGGAGCAGGAGTCGGTGGGATATTTTACCAGCGTGCTGATGATCGCTTTGGACAGATTGAGGCTGGAACCGTGTTTTGCTTTCAGCAGGATCCGCAGCGCCTGTGCATTGCCCTCAAAATTTTCCAGATCAGCGATCATCTGCGCGGATAACCAGCTGCGAAGGGGCTGTCCTTTGTATTTTACATGGTCGAGGTTCTCTTTGAACCAGTCACCGATCACGGTCTCGCCGAAATGCCCGAAGGGCGGATTGCCGAGGTCGTGCAAAAGGCCGGCGCAGAGCAGGACCGATGCGATGGCTTCGGCATCCTCCGGCACAGCAATATCAGTTGGCTTGTACGGTGTTGTGTTTTTGGAGATCATGATGCCAAGCTGCCGGGCGATCGTGGAGACTTCGATCGAGTGCGTCAGGCGGGTTCGGATGAAATCGCTCTTATCCAGAGGAAACACCTGCGTTTTATCCTGCAGCCTGCGGAATGCAGCGCTGGAAACGATCCGGCTGTAGTCCTTTTCAAATGCATTGATGGGATACTCCTTGAACGAATCGGGCTCAGGAGGTTCAGAAGAAAGCTTTTCAGTTGACAGCAATTTTGCCCATTCCATAATCAGTACACCTCGCTTTTGAAACGTCGTGATTAAAAACCTGCAAAAGGCATCGGCCTTCCATCACTGCCATTATACAAAAGAAACGCTGCTCCGGCAACAAAAAACGGATTCTCTGAAAAAAAACACAAAAACTGCAGCTTGAACATGTGCAGAGTTCCAATTTATTTCGGGATCCGAAAAAAGGAAAGCGGAGTGTTATGCTGCGGTGTACTACTTCCGTCAGATGCACCCGAAATTGAATCAGACAAAAGCTTCCCTTTTCGTGGGCTGCGTGCCTGCGGCGGGGAAGCTTTTTTGTATGCCTGCGGGGCAGGAACGGCGGGATATCAGCCAGATTGCACAAAACGCATTGCACAAAATTGAACAGCTTTTCAGGAAAAAATCTTGCTATTCCGCTTGCGCTCATGTATAATGGACTTGACTTGAAAGGTAGGATGTTTAAAAACACTCTGCCGTATGCTGCTGCAGATGACTTGAAAGGTGGAACATGGGATGTTGTATAAGAAAGCTTCTGAGATGAAACCCACTCCGATCCCCCATTGCATGGGCGGCGAGGGCACCGTGATGATGGAACGCCTGCTGGATGCGCCTGCCGAAATGCTGGGCAAGGGCCGCGCCTACGTGCGCCACACGCTGGCACCGGGCGTGACCATTGGCAGGCACACGCATGAGCACGAGATGGAAAGCATGGTCATCGTCTCCGGCCGCGCTGTCCACATCATCAACGGCGAGGAGCAGATCTTGGAGAAGGGCGACATCATTGCCGCCATGCCCGGCGACACCCACCAGATCGCCTGCCTGGGCGACGAGCCGCTGGTGCTGATCGCACAGGTGCTGTACGAATAAAGGAGGAGCTTCAGATGGAACAGATCCGTAGTGCCGATGTTCTGGCCAATTTTCCGCAGGTGGATGAGGAAAAACTGAACGCCGCCCTTGCCGCCGAAGCTGCCGCCAGCAACCGCAAGATCATTGTGCTGGACGACGACCCTACTGGCGTACAGACGGTACATGATATTTATGTTTATACAGATTGGACGGTAGAAAGCCTGCGCAAGGGCTTTGCTGCGCCGGAAAAGCTCTTCTTTATTCTGACCAACAGCCGCGGCTTTACCGTGGCCGAGACCACCAAGGCCCACCGCGAGATCGCGGAGAACACCGCCAAGGTGGCCCGCGAGTTCGGCATGGACTACCTTATCATCAGCCGCGGCGACTCCACCTGCGCGGCCACTACCCGCTGGAGACCGACCTGTTGCGCGAGGTGACGGAGGCTGAGAACGGTTACAAAATGGATGGCGACATCCTGTGCCCCTACTTCCGCGAGGGCGGACGCTTTACACTGGACAACGTGCATTATGTGCGCTACGGCGCAGAGCTTGTGCCCTGCGGCCAGACCGAATTTGCCAAGGACGAGACCTTTGGCTACCACGCCAGCAACCTGTGCGAATACATTGAGGAAAAAACCGGCGGCAAAGTCCGTGCAGGAGACGTGATCTGCATCTCGCTGGAAAGCCTGCGCGCCATGGACTTTGACGGCATCGAGGCCCAGCTGCTGGCGGTGCACGATTACGGCCATGTGATCGTCAACGCAGTGGCGGACTGCGATGTGAAGGTGTTTGCAGTGGCACTGTACCGCGCCATGGCAAAGGGCCGTCACTTCACCATCCGCAGTGCGGCCGCACTGGTCAAGGCCATCGGCAATATTTCCGACCAGCCGCTGCTCACCCGGGAAAAGATGGTCACGCAGGAAGCAAGGCAGGCGGCATCATCGTGGTGGGCAGCCACACCAAAAGACCACTGCCCAGCTGGAAGAACTGAAAAAGTACAGGGCATCGAGTTTATTGAGATGGACAGCGACAAGGTGCTGGTGCCGGGCGAGCTGGAAAAGGAAGCAGCCGCATCGTGGCCCACTGCTCACAGCAGATCGCAAAGGGCATCACCTGCTGCGTGTCCACAAAGCGCGTGGTGCTCACCCTGCCGGACGACACCCCGGAAGCAGCCCTCGTGCGCAGCGTTGCCATCAGCGATGCACTGCAGAGCTGCGTGGGCAGGCTGACCGCTTCCCCGGCTTTTGTAGTGGCAAAGGGCGGCATCACCAGCAGCGACGTGGGCGTGAAGGCCCTGCGCGTGAAATGCGCCAAGGTGCTGGGCCAGATCCGGCCGGGCATCCCGGTATGGCAGACCGGTGCCGAAAGCCTGTTCCCCGGCACTCCGTACATCATCTTCCCGGGCAATGTGGGCGAAGTGTCCACTGCGGGAAGCGGTGGAAATTTTGCTGGGCTGACACTCTGATGATTTAGAATGCCTCCGCTTCGCTCTGGGCATATTCAGCGGAAAAATTATTTTTAATGATTGCAAAACAGCCAGACCGCGGTTGCGCAGCAATGAAAGCCCCAGTGGGGCTTTCAAGCGGCAGAACGTTCTTGCGGGAGCAAGATGGAGGGGCCTTGCCCCGACAAGTTCCGCGGGTCTGGCTGTTTTGCTTTTTCACGGGGAAAGGCCGTGGCGGTAAACGGCATCTGCTCTTGCTCGTTTCCTGCGGAAACAGTCGCAAAGCAATAAAACTATGCTATTGCCCTTACGTTTCGTCGCGTAAGCGACTTCAAATCGGCGCAACACAAAATCCTTTAGCGAAGCGACTTGGATTTTTTGTATGGAGCCCATCTTCTTTGGGATTATTAAGGGCGAGTAGCCCTTAATTCGTGCCTCCCGCGCCTCGAAAGTAGCGGGTGCTTTTCTGGTTCTCTTTTGGCACGCAAAAGAGAACGTACCCGGCGGAGAAAAATTTATAAAAGCTATATAAATCTGCCCTACGCGAAAACGCTCTGCGCGGGAAGAAAAAAATCACTCTTTTTGGGCTTTCTTTTTCTTCTTTGCTGCCTTTTCCTCCGGCTTGTTCTTCATCAGCCTGCCGAGGGATGCGGCAGTGTATACGCAGAAGCAGCCCACCACCACGATCAGCACGACGGCGCTTGCGTCCAGCGCCACGGTGCCGGCGCGGACAGCGGCCAGATACAGTGCCAGCAGCACCACGCCGCCGCCCAGCCACAGGCTGCTGCTGCTCACCTGCTTTTGCCACTCCTGCTGCGGCGTGAGCGGATGCTGCTGCGCCTTGCCTGCCGGGCCTTCTTTTTCCAGATGTTATCACTTTGAAACGGATTCATGTTCCGGTGCTCCTTCCCTGTCTTTTTCTTTAAGGGTATTATACGCCGCAAGATGGGATGATGTCCAGAAAGAAGTGGATTTTTCACCGATTGCATCCCACATTTGTGCAGAACGACCAAAACCGGCCCGAAATATCGCTATTCGCCAATTTACTTTTTGCGGACCGAAGAGTAATCTAATGGTAGGATGTAAAGACGGACAAGCTGTTGAGATTGAACTAAAGGTAGGATGTAGCAAAGAGCCTTTGCTGCGGGCTTGTCCGGCACGAGAACACGAAAAACAAAAGGAGGCTTTTCCGTTATGAAGGTAGGTCTGATCTATACCAGCACCACCCCGGAACTGATCGAACTGGTGGAGCAGGAGGTCAAAAAGCAGCTGGGCGATGATGTGGAGCTGTACAGCCTGCAGGACCCCAGCATTCTGGCAGATGTTCGCGCGGCAGGCTATGTGACCACTGCACCGGCAGCACGCCTGATCGGCATGTACATGAAAGCTGCTGAGGAAGGCGTGGATGCCATGCTGAACCTGTGCAGCAGCGTGGGCGAAGTTGCCGACAGCGCACAGGACGTGGCAAAGTACATTGGTGTGCCTATCGTCCGCGTGGACGAGGAGATGTGCCGCGAGGCTGTCCGCAAGGGCCAGCGCATCGGCGTGATGGCTACCCTGCCCACCACGCTGGAACCCACCAAGGCACCATCCTGCGCATGGCCCGCGAGTGCAACAGACACGTGGAGCTGGTGGACTGTCTGGTGGACGGTGCATTCGGTCTGGATCAGGACCAGTTCAAGGCCCGCATGACCGAGATGGCCGGTACCATTGCCGACAAGGTGGATGTGATCGTGTTTGCACAGGGCAGCATGGCCTACTGCGAACAGTATATCGCCGATAAGTTTGGCAAGGTGGTCCTCAGCAGCCCCCGCTTTGGTGCAGCCGAGCTGAAAAAGGCGCTGGAAAAGAAAGGCACCATTAAAAAAGGAACAAGAGCCGGAGCACGAGACCGGCTCAGGAGAAGATATTTTTTTGAAGGAGAATTCTTATGAAAAAGATGATTTCCCGTCGTGACTTTCTGAAGGTGGCTGGCATTTCCGCTGCTGCTCTGGGTCTGGCTGCCTGCGGCGGCTCCGGCACCAGCACTGCTGCTTCCACTGCCTCTACTGCAGCTTCCACCGGTTCTTCCGCTGCCGCTTCCGGCTCGGCTGTCACCCTGAAGCTGGGCTTCTCCACCAACGAAGAAGACCCCCGTGCAAAGGGCGCAAAGCAGTTTGCAGAAGAAGTTGCCGAAAAGACCGGCGGCGCTGTGGAAGTTCAGCTGTACCCCTCCGGCCAGCTGGGCGGCGATGCTGACCTGATCAACTCTATCGCTCTGGATTCCGGCACGGTGGATATCATCATCACCGACGCTTCCAACTTTGCCACCTACGATGCAAAGATGGGCATTTCCGCACTGCCGTTCCAGTTCGAGACCTTCGACGATGCATGGGCATTCATGGACAGCGACATCGAGGCTGCCGCTGAGGAAGGCCTGCTGAGCCAGAATATGCGTGTGCTGGCCCACTACTGCAACGGCTTCCGCTGCGTGACCAACTCCAAGGGCCCCATCAACAGCCCTGCCGACATGAACGGTCTGCTGATCCGCACCCCCGAGAACCCCGTCATCATGGCTACCATGACCGCTCTGGGTGCCAACCCCCAGCCGCTGAGCTTCTCTGAGCTGTATCAGGCTCTGCAGCAGAAGACCTACGATGCACAGGAGAACCCCATCCCCGTTATCTACAACAACAACCTGTTCGAGGTTCAGGAGTACCTGAGCATCACCAACCACATCTACTCCGGCATGTGCTTTACCATTGCCGAGAGCAGCTGGAACAAGCTGAGCGCTGACCAGCAGCAGATCGTTTCCGACGCTGCAAAGGCATCTGCCGATTACGACCGTGAGCTGAACGAGCAGCAGACCAACGACTTGGTCTCCGCTCTGGAAGAGAAGGGCATGAAGATCAACAGCCCGGAACTGGCTCCGTTTGCAGCTGCGACCGAAAAAGTCCTGACCGACAACGCTGATACCTACGGCGACCTGCTGGATCAGCTGAAGGCATGGAAAGAAGCCCGCTGAGATCACTGACCAGAAAACCTTGAAATAAAACCGAAGCAAAGGGACGAGGGGCGTGCCCTTCGTCCCTTTGCATTTTATCTGAATCGCACTTGGAAAGGAGTTTGTACTGTGAAAAAACTGCAAACCACTCTGGACAAGATCACCACCCTCATTTCCGCCATTCTGTGCGCGGCTATGATGGTAATTCTGTTCGCAAACGTTGTGCTGCGCCTGATCCCCGGCATCGGCGGCTTCAAGTGGTACATGGAGAGCAGCCAGTATCTGAACGTCTGGTCCATGCTCATTGCCTGCATTGGCATCAACGCCATGGGCACCAACCTCCGCGTGGAGGTGGTGGATTCCATCCTCGGTAAGACTCCGCTGGGCAAAAAGATCGTTGTCATCATCCGTGATGTGTTCATCATCCTGTTCTACGTCATGGTCACCTACGGCGGCTACCAGCTGTGCACCCGCGCAAAGCAGGCCGTTTCCACCATGCCGCAGTTCACCATGGGTCAGGTGTACACCATCTTCCCCATTGCCGGTGTGCTGTGCATCCTGTCCGCCGTTCTCAATCTGGTGGTTGAGCTTACCACGAAACCTGAAGGAGGCGAATCCAAATGATCGCATGGCTGCTGATCTCATTCTTCGTTCTGCTGTTCCTTGGTGTGCCCATCGCCATGAGTCTGGGCCTGTCCGCCATGGGCGGCATCCTGTTCCTGGGCGGCGGCAGCACCGTCACCATTGCCCAGCGCATGTTTGAGGGCATGAACAGCTTTGCACTGCTGGCCATCCCTCTGTATACCTTTGCCGGCTTCACCATGTCCAAGGGCGGTATTTCCAAGCGCCTGATGGACTTCTGCTACTCCATCGTCGGCCACATCTACGGCGGTCTGGCTCACGTGAACGTGCTTTCCAGCATGATCTTTGCGGGCATCTCCGGTTCCGCTGTTGCCGATACCGCTGGTGTTTCCGGCATGTTCATGCCGGAAATGATCCGCAAGGGCTACTCCAAGAACTTTACCGTTGCCGTTACCGCCATTTCCTCCACCATCGGCATCATCATTCCTCCGTCCATCCCCATGGTGGTCATTGCCGGTATCTGCGGCATCTCCACCGGTAAGCTGTTCCTCGGCGGCATCATCCCCGGCATCCTGTGCGGTCTGGCACAGATGATCGTCAGCTACTTCCTCGCTAAGAAAGAAGGCGTGCCCAAGGAGCCCGGTCACTTCACCATCGGCCCTGTGCTGCACGGCCTGTGGGAGAGCTGGCCCGCCCTGCTCATGCCTATCATCATCGTGGGCACCATTACCATGGGTATCGTCAGCCCCACCGAGGCAGGCGTGATCGCTGTTGTTTACGGTCTGTTTGCCGGCGGCATCATCTACGCGAACTCAAGTGGGAGGACATCAAGTTTGCCTTTGCAGAGACCGTCCGCACCAGCGGCCGTATCTTCATCGTTATCGGCGCTGCAAAGCTGTACACCGTCATGCTGACCACCGCAGGCTTTGACAAGTGGGTGGCCAAGACCATGCTGGGCTTCTCCACCAACCCACCGTCATCCTCATCATGATCCTGCTGATCTTCTTCATCGTCACCATGTTCATGGAGTCCATTGCAACGCTGACCCTGTTCATGCCCATACTGTATCCCATTGCTCTGGGCGTGGGCATCAACCCCATCGTGCTCAGCGTTCTGATCACCGTGGTCATCGGCATTGGTCTGGTCACTCCCCCGGTGGGCATGTGTATCTACGTTGCCTGCGACCTGATGGATACGACTGTTGGTGAAGTGTTCCCCACATTGGTGCCGTTTATTGCGGCCACCTTCGTCTGCATTGCCCTGATGGTCGCCTTCCCTCAGCTGATCCTGCTGCCTACCTATTTGATGGCGTAACCGTTGCGTCCGCCCCTCCGATATGGTAAAATAGTGGCAAAGATTTAACATGTGATGTTTGGAGGCTTTCTGCCCCGGAACGTTCCGCGCTGAATGACCCCGAATATCCACCAAACCGGATTTGGAGGCGGAACCATGTCAATGGAACATCCTGAAAAACAGAAGAATGCGGTAAAGTCTGTAGTCGATCAGGTCATGGATGGGATCATCTCCCAGATCATCGACGGCACCCTGCATCCGGGCGACAAGCTGCCTACCGAAATGGAGCTGTGCAAGCAGTTCGGCGCGGGCCGCAACTCGGTGCGGGAAGCTGTGAAAAAGCTGCAGGCCTACGGCATCCTGTACATCAAGCGTGCCGACGGCACCTTTGTGAGCGAAAACTACAACCAGAAAATGCTGGACCCGATGCTGTACAGCATCATCCTGCAGAAGAACAGCTGGCAGGAATTTGTGGAACTGCGCTCCGTCATCGATATCGGTACGCTGAATATTATCATTCAGCGCAATGATATCACATCCTTTCTGCCGGACCTGTACCGCACCTTCGGCGAGCTTTCTGCCGAAATGCACTCGCCGGAGCCTTCGGTGGACAAGGTGCTGGAGCTGGACAGCCGGTTCCACACCCAGATCGCCAATGCGGCCCAGAACCCTATGCTGGCCACCATCACCGAGTATATCACCCGGCTGACGCTGCCCAGCCGTCTGGAGACCACCCGCAAGGTGCTGGCCAAGGGCGAAGAGGAGATCGAGCGGTTCGTAGAGCTGCACCGCCAGCTGCTCAGCGTGATCGAGCGCAGGCAGGTGGACGAGATCGCCGCTACAGTGCAGGATCACTACATCTTCTGGAAGAAGTAAGCATACAGGCCTCCTGCCTGCCGTAAAAGGCGGGCGGGGGACTGTGAGTTTACAAGATAGGATGTTTGTGCTAAAATGACGTTAGCATCCTTTGTTAAGCTTCTCCAATGCGACATGCAAGGAGTGTTCATCCAATGAAAAAAATCATGATCTCCGTGGCCCCCGTTGCGGCCACAGACATTCTCATCAATCCGCGGGCCATTGCCCGGGATGTGTATGAGTGCTACAAAAACGGCGCGTCTATGGTGCACCTGCACTGCCGCGACCTGAACGGCAACCTCACCCCGGATCTGAGCCTGCTGGAAGAAACGGTGGCCTACATCCGCGAGATGTGCGACATCGTGGTGGAGATCTCCACCGGCGGCGTGTCCAACCTGACCATTGAGGAACGTGTGCAGCCCTGCTACCCCTCCTGGTGGAAGCCAACAGCCTGAATGTCGGCTCGGTGAATCTGGGTACCTCGGTGTACCAGAACCCCATCAAGGATGTGGAGTACTGCGTCAAGACCATCATGGACAACAAGAAGATCCCGGAGACCGAGGTCTTTGAGCTGGGCATGATCAACACCGTGCGGGAACTGAACGACAAGTTCCACTTTGTAAAACCCATCCTGTTTGCACTGGTGTTCGGCCATGGCGGCGAGATGCCTGCCACGGTGCCGGCCCTGCGCCACATGATCCAGGCGCTGGAAGAGAACTTTCCAAACGGCGACTACCTGTGGGGCTACACGCAGGCCCACCGCGAGGACTGGGAAATGGTCAAGACTGCGCTGGATATGGGCGCTTCCACCGTGCGCATCGGCTTTGAGGATTCGGACATGATCGCGCCGGGTGTCCATGTGGACAACAACGCAGCGTTGATCGCAAAGGTGTCGGACATCGTAAAGTCCAAGGGCATGATGCCCATGACTCCCGACGAGGTGCGCGCCATGCTCAAGATCCCGCCGCTGCGCCGTTAAAAAGGAGGAAAGAAACGTATGGTGATTCAAGCGTTACTTACCTCTCAGACTTGAGGCAAAAAAGCCATCATGGAAATGGCCCGTCGGCTGGAAGCCAAGGGCTGGCTGGTGGCCGGTGACGGCAGCATGAGCGTCCGCGTCGGCCCGCAGGCCGTGTGGGTGACCGTTGCCGGTGCCGACAAGGCCGCGCTCACGCAGGATATGCTGGTGCGCGTGGATATGAATGGCAAGGCGATGCTCAGCGCAAAGCCCAAGCCCCTGCCCGAAGATCTGCCCATCCATCTGAAAATCTATCAGGAAAACGAGAACGCCCAGTGCGTGATGCACACCTATCCGGCCTGCGCGGCTGTGATGGGGATGCAGGGCCAGACCGTGCAGCCTGCAGCGTTCAGCCCCGCAGTGCGGGCGCTGGGACGGGTGCAGCTGCTGCCCGCCCAGAACGTGGACGCGCAGGCACAGGCTGTCAGCCTGTTGTGCCGCACCGATAAGGCTGTCCTGCTGGAAAATGACGGCTGTCTGACTGGGGCAAGACCCCGGCAGATGCGGCCCATCTGGTGGAAGCACTGGATTACTACGCAGCCGTCACCGCAAAGCTGGGCTGCGCAGGCTGCTCCAAATGCGGCAGCTGCGGCGGTCACTGCACCGGCTGCAGCAAGTGCGGCGCACCTGCCGTGCAGCCCATGGCTCAGCCCGCTGCACAGCCTGTGGCAATGGCAGTACCCGCCGCACAGCCTGCCCAGCCGGTGAGCCTGCCGGGCGTACCGGGCTGATCCAGCCGGGCATGGCGCTGCCGCCCTGCCCAAACAGCAGGCGGCTCCTGCCCCTGCCCTGGTGCCCGCCGCACAGCCTGCGGCAGTCCCTGCAATGGAAGCGGCCCCGGCCGCACCGAAGTCCGCAAATGCCCGCGATGCCGCAATGGCCGAGGTCATCCGCCGGACGCTGAAGAGCTTTCAATAACAAAAAGTTTCGTTTGATCCAACGGATATGACCTTTACGGAAAGGAACGAAAACCATGGATATCAGTTCGCAGGAAATTGAAGCGATCGTCAAGCAGGTGCTTGCCGGTATGGGCGGTGCACAGACAAGCGCCGCCCCTGCAGCCTATACCGCTGCACCCGGCGGTGCAGCAGGCGACCGCGGCGTGTTCGAGAACGTAGACGACGCAGTGGAGGCTGCATGGAAAGCCCAGCGCGACTGGGCGGCCAACTACAAGATCGAGGACCGCCAGCGCATCATTGAAGCCATCCGCCGCTGTGCCCGGGCACATGTGGAGGAGTGGTGCCACAAGATCGTGGAAGAGACCGGCATGGGCCGCTATGAGGACAAGGTGGAAAAACATCTGGCTGTCATCAACAAGACCCCCGGCCCCGAATGCCTGACCACCGAAGCCAAGAGCGGTGACGCGGGCCTGATGCTGGAAGAGTATGCACCCTTTGGTGTGATCTGCTCCATCACCCCCACCACCAACCCTACCGAGACCATCATCAACAACACCATCAGCATGATCGCAGGCGGCAACACCGTGGTGTTCAACGTGCACCCCCGCGCAAAGCGGGTGTCTGCCGACTGCCTGCAGGCGCTGAATACCGCCATCATCGAGGCGGGCGGCCCTGCAAACCTCATTACCATGACCCGTGAGCCGACCATGGAGAATGTGGACAAGATGGCCGCAAACCCCAAGATCCGCCTGATGGCAGGCACCGGTGGCATGGGCATGGTGAACGCCCTGCTGCGCAGCGGCAAAAAGTGCATCGGTGCCGGTGCAGGCAACCCACCCGTCATCGTGGACGAGACCGCAGACATCGAGCTGGCAGGCCGCAAGATCTACGAAGGCGCTTCGTTCGATAACAACATCCTCTGCTTTGCAGAGAAGGAAGTGTTCGCCGTGAACACCGCCTACGACGCCTGCTGCACGAGCTGCAGAAGCAGGGTGCCTACCTGCTGAACAAGGCCCAGACCGAACAGCTGGTGAACATCGTGCTGCAGCCCAAGAAGGGCGGCGGCCACGAGGTGAACAAAAAGTGGGTGGCAAGGATGCCGCCCGCATTCTGGAGACCATCGGCGTGCATGTGCCGGATACTTGCCGCCTTGCCATCTGCGAGGTGCCTGCCGACCATCCGTTCGTGCTGGTGGAGCAGATGATGCCGGTGCTGCCCATCGTGCGCTGCCAGAGCTTTGAACAGGCGGTGGAAGATGCCGTGGTGGCCGAGCACGGCAACCGCCACACCGCTTCCATCTTCTCCAAGGATGTGGACCACATGACCCGCTTTGCCCGGGTCATTGAGACCACCATCTACGTAAAGAACAGCGCCACCAAGGCCGGTGTTGGCATTGGCGGCGAGGGCCACTGCACCATGACCATTGCCGGCCCCACCGGCGAGGGCATCACCTGCGCAAAGAGTTTCTGCCGCCGCCGCCGCTGCATGCTGGCCGAGGGCGGGCTGCGCATCATCTGAGTTTTTGAAGGACGAAACCATCACATACAATTTTTTCAGTGTTCTGACAGGAGGAACAACTTATGAAAGCTCTGGGTTTTATCGAGACGAAGGGTCTGGTTGGCAACATCGACGCTACCGATGCAATGCTGAAGGCTGCTGATGTTGAGTTCATTGGTTCCGACACCATCGGTGCCGGTCTGACCACCGTGATCGTTACCGGCGAGGTGGGCGCTGTCAAGGCTGCTACCGAGGCTGGCGAAGAGGCAGCTTCCCGCGTGGGTGAGCTGTTCTGCGTCAACGTCATTGCACGTCCTCACGCAGATCTGGCCCGCATCATGCCCGCCAAGGCCCCGCTACCGGCAAGTCCGGCCTGCCCGCAGGCGAGCAGGTGCCGCTGGATGCCGCTCTGGGCATGATCGAGACCAACGGCCTGACCGCTTCCATCGAGCAGCCGATGCCATGCTGAAGAGCGCAGATGTCTCTCTGGTGGGTCAGGAGAAGATCGGCGCAGGCCTTGTTACCGTGTTCGTGCAGGGCGACGTTGGCGCTGTGAAGGCTGCTGTTGAGGCAGGCCAGACCGCTGCTTCCCGCATTGGCGAAGTGGTCAGCGCACTGGTCATTCCCCGCCCGCACGCAAGCGTGTCCGAGTGCATGCCTGAGCTGCGCTGAGAACTGCGCTGACGCTGCATAAGAAAGGAGCGCTGTGCCTTGGTTTACCATGACATCAGTCAGGAACAGCTGCTGCTCCTGATCACGCAGGCCGTGCAGGCAGAGCTGCAAAAGCGCAGCCGTCAGGTGCCGGTAGGCATCTCGGTGCGGCACATCCACCTTACCCGCGATGATGTGGACAAGCTGTTCGGCTATGGCTACCAGCTCACCCCCAAAAAGGCGCTGAGCCAGCCCGGCCAGTTTGCCTGCGAGGAATGTCTGGACATCATCGGCCCCAAGGGCGAACTGAAGCATGTCCGCATCCTTGGCCCGGAGCGCAGTGCCACTCAGATCGAGCTGGCGCAGACCGACTGCCGCAACATCGGCATCAAAGCACCGGTGCGCTCCAGCGGGGATACAAAGGGCACGCCGGGCGTGACCCTGCGCGGCCCCAATGGCACCCTGACTGTGCCGGAGGGCGTGATGATCGCCGACCGCCACATCCACATGACTCCCGCACAGGCAGCGGCCTTCGGCCTTGCCGACGGCGACCGCGTGCAGGTAAAGATCGACGGCCCCAAGCCGGGCGTGATGGGCGGGGTGCTGATCCGCGCAAACGACAAATGTGCACTGGATTTTCACATCGACACGGACGATGGCAATGCCTTCCTGCTCAAGCAGGGGCAGCTGGTCACCGTGCTGGGCAAAGAGGAGTAAGCTATGATTTTAGGGATCGTCAAGGGGACCGTTGTCGCCACCCGCAAAATGCCGGAGCTTGTAGGCTATAAGTTCCTGCTGGTGGAGCCGGTGTTCGGCTCCAAAAAGGATACCATCGTGGCGGGCGACAACATCGGCGCGGGTGTAGGCGAGATGGTTCTGGTCACCACCGACGAGACCACCCAGCATGGTCTGGACCATCCGTCGCCCATTGATGCTTTCATCGTGGGCATCGTGGACAATCCTCCCACCCTGAGTAAGTAACACCCTGCAAGTTTTGCCGCAGAGAGGGGCTTCCTCCCGGCGGGATCGTGAGGCTTAAACAATGAAAATTATTATCATCGGCAGCATTGCCGCCGGGGTTTCGGCCGCCGCCAGACTTGCCGCCGCCCAACGCGGAGCGCAGATCACCGTCTACGAAAAAGGCGGCTTCTACTCCTGCGGCACCGGCGGCCTGCCCCATTACCTGTGCGAGGATCTGGACAGCCTGAACAAGGCCATTCAGGCCAAGGAGACTGAGCTGAACGCGCAGGGCATCGCCGCACATCTGCGCCATGAGGTGCGCGGCATCGACGCAGCCGCCCGCAAGGTGACGGTATGTGATCTTGCCACCGGACGCGTGTTTGAAGACCACTACGACAAGCTGGTGCTGGCCACCGGTTCTTCCAACCGTGTGCCGCAGGTGCCCGGCAGTGACCGCGTGGGCGTGCAGACCCTCAAGACCGTGGAAGATCTGATCTTCCTCAAGGAGTTCGTCCGCACCCCCTATGTGCGGGACATCGTGATCCTGGGCGGCAGCTGGGCCGGTTTGGAGATCGCAAAGTCCTTCCTCAAGCTGGGCCGCAATGTGCGTATCATTGAAAAAGAGCAGCAGCTTTTGCCCCAGTTTGACCCTGAGGTGAGCAAGCTGATCCAGAAGGAGCTGGAAGCGCAGGGCGTGCAGTTCAATCTGGGCGAGCAGGTGCGCTCTTTCCCGGGCCGTACCTTCGTGGAGCAGGTGCAGACCAACCGCGGCACCTACCCCTGTGACCTTTGCGTGGTAGCCATCGGCGTTACCCCCAACACCGGCCTGCTGGCCGGTACCGGGGCGCAGCTGGCACCCAATGGCGCTGTGCTCATTGGTGCCGACCTTGCACCAGTGTGCCCAATATCTATGCCGTGGGCGACTGCGCGGCCTGCCGCGACGGCTCTCTGCGCACCAGCAGCCTGAAGGTGGCGGATCTGGAGATCGCCCGCACCGGCCTGACCGAGACCGAGGCCCGCAAGGCCGGTCTGCGGGTCAAGAGTGCAATGGCCACCGGCACCGACCGTCCGGGCATCTGCCCGAACCCCCACCGCATCACCATCAAGCTGGTGTATGAGGCCAATACCCGTCAGGTGCTGGGTGCGCAGGCATGGGGAGAAAAGAATGTTTCGGCCCGCATCAACGCCATTGCCGTTGCCATCCGCGCTGGCATGACCGTGGAAGCACTGGGTCAGGTGGATTTCGTCTATTCCTCCTCGTCCTGTTCCATTTGGGACCCGGTGCAGATCGTCTGCGGTCAGGCACAGTAAGCGGAGGGTGAACACATGGCAGAACGCATCAACGCCGTCAAGACCAGCTTTTTTGGCAAGGGTGCCATCCGTCTTCTGGGACCGGAGCTTCAGAAGATGGGCATCCGCCGTGCTTTGCTGGTGACGGACCGCTTTCTCTATGATTCCGGTGCCGCTGCCCGGGTCGGTCAGGTACTGTCCGATGCCGGTGTGGAGTACGCTGTGTACTACAATGTGCAGCCCAACCCCACCGTACAGGTGGTGAACGACTGCATTGCCGCAGCCCGCACCCTGCAGGTGCAGCTGCTGGTGGCCCTGGGCGGCGGCAGCGCCATCGATACCGCTAAGGCAGCCAGCATCGTGGTGGCCTGCGGCGGTACCGTGGAGCAGTACGAGGCGAGAACAAGTCCTCCAAGCCCGGCCTGCCCATCGTGGCGGTGAACACCACCGCCGGTACCGGCAGCGAGTGCACCTCCTTCTACATCGTCACCGACCTGTCCGCCACAGCAAAATGGCCATGGTGGACCCCAACTGCATGGTCAGCATTGCGGTGAACGACACCGACTTCATGTCCTCCATGCCGCCCAAGCTCACCGCAGCCACCGGTATGGACGCGCTGACCCACGCCATCGAGGCGGCGCTTTCCAAAAACGCCAACCCGCTCACGGACAAGGATGCCTACTGGGCCATGCAGGCGATCGTGCAGAACCTGCCCCGGGCCGTTGCCAACGGTCAGGATGAAGCCGCCCGCACCATGATGGCCTACGCCGAAAATGTGGCAGGCATGGCTTTCTCCAACGCGGGCCTTGGCATGGTGCATGCGATGGCACACGCGCTGGGCGGACACTACAACCTGCCCCACGGTGTGTGCAATGCGGTGCTGCTGCCCTACGTGCTGGCCTTCAACAGCCGCAGCCCGGTGTGCCGGGAGCGGTTCATGACCATTGCCGCTGCCATGGGCCTGCAGGGCACTTTTACCCCGGACACTGCCGCACCGGCAGTGATCCAGTTTGTCCGTCAGCTCAGTGCAGGCGTGGGCATCCCCGCAAACCTTGCGCAGCTGAACAAGGTGGACCCTGCAGATTTTGCCGCGCTGGCAGAGCTTGCGCTGCACGACACCTGCATGTCCACCAACCAGATCACCCCCACCCGCGACGAGGTGGTGGCGGTATATACCGCTGCTTTCCGCGGATAAACTTTGAGACCTCCTCCATTTTCTCCATACCCAAACAAAGCCGCCGCTCTCCCTCTGCAAGGGAATGCGGCGGCTTTGTGCTGTAAAAAGGGGTGATGGGATTGTTTTTAAAGAGGGTTTTGTTATAATAAAATAAAAATGCGGCGCAGAAGTAAGAGGAGAAAGCGATGGAAACAAGAGAAAAACAGGCGTACCTGATAGAAGCACATAAATGTGATGAGATGCTTCTGACCCTGTTGCGGATGCTGGATGTACCGTGGAATGATATATTCATCCACATGGACAGCAAAAATACGGACTACCAGCCGGAAACGGTGGAGTGCCGCATGAAATATGCGAAAGTGTTTCACGCAAAACGGCACAGTGTTGTGTGGGGCGGTGTCAGTCAGGTAAAAGCGGAGCTTGTGCTATTGAAAACAGCAGTGGCCCATGGCCCGTATCAGCATTACCACCTGATCTCCGGTGTGGATCTGCCCATTCAAACACAAGAAGATATCCGTGCATTTTTTGAGGCAAACCCAGACGTGGAATTTGTCCATTTCGACCCGCACCCGTTCAGCCCATTCAACGATGAGCGCGTTTATTACCGGCACTTTTTCCAGAATATCGATCTGCGCCGCCATCCGGTGCTCGGCGTGATCAATGGAATCCTGCTGTCGGGCCAGAAGCTGCTGAAAATAAAGCGCAATCAGGACGTTCACTTCACAAAGGGCAGCAACTGGTTCAGCTGCACGGACGGCTTTGCACGGTATCTGTTGACAAAAGAAGAGTGGGTCCTGCAGGTGCTGGACAAGACCTTTTGCTCGGACGAGTTCTTTGTGCAGACACTGATCGCGCAGTCGCCGTATCAGGATAAGATCTATCAGGGCTGGGTGATACCAGTGCCCGTGCCATCGATTGGGACAGAGGCAATCCGTGGGTCTGGAAATACGCTGATCTGGAACAGCTGAAAGCATCGCCCTGCATGTTTGCCAGAAAATTTGATATCGAAAAAGAACCGGAGCTTGTGCATGAAATAGAACGCCTGTATGCACCTCATATATAAAAACAGTGCCGGACAGTTTTCAGGCTGTCCGGCACTGTTTTTTACTGTTCATTCTTTTTCGCCAGATCCTTGGTGTACAGGGCACGGGTGGCGTTGAGCACAGCCAGCACCATCACGCCCACATCGGCAAAGATGGCGGTCCACATGCTGGCCATGCCGATCGCGCCCAGCACAAGGCAGGCAAACTTGATGGCCAGTGCAAACACGATGTTCTGGTACACGATGCGTAACGTGCGGCGGGCAATGCGCATGGCCAGTGCGATCTTGGCGGGGTCGTCGTCCATCAGCACCACGTCAGCGGCCTCAATGGCAGCGTCAGAGCCCAGAGCGCCCATTGCAATGCCCACATCGGCACGGGACAGCACCGGGGCATCGTTGATGCCGTCGCCCACAAAGGCAAGGTTCTCTTTGGGCCGCTTTGCGGCGAGCAGCGTTTCGATCTGGTCTACCTTGTCGCCCGGCAGCAGGCCCGCATGGTATTCATCCAGCCCAAGCTCTGCGGAAACGGCCTTTGCAACCGGCTCGGCATCGCCGGTCAGCATCACGGCCTTGCGCACACCGGCATCCTTCAGGCCCCGGATGGCCTGTGCGCTGTGGGGCTTCACCACATCGGCAATCAGCAGATAACCGGCGTACATGCCTCGATGGCCACATGCACGATGGTGCCGGTCTCGCTGACGGCGGGAGCTTCAGGCCCAGCTTTTCCATCAGGCGGGCGTTGCCGGCAGCAACGGTCCTGCCGTCCACCTTGGCGGTCACGCCGTGGCCGCCAAGCTCCTGCACATCGGTGACACGGTTCGGATCGATCTCCCTGCCGTAAGCGGCCTTGATGCTGAGGGAGATGGGGTGCTTGGACCAGCTCTCGGCCAGCGCGGCAGCTTCCACCAGCTGCTCCTCGCTGGTGCCCTCTGCGGGGTGGATGCCGGTCACTTTAAAGGTGCCCTGGGTCAGGGTGCCGGTCTTGTCGAACACAACGATGCCGGTGCGGGCCAGCTCTTCCAGATAGGTGGAACCCTTGACCAGAATGCCGCAGGCAGATGCACCGCCGATGCCGCCGAAGAAGCTCAGGGGAATGCTGATGACCAGTGCGCAGGGGCAGCTGATAACAAGGAAGGTCAGGGCACGGTAGACCCAGTCGCCAAAGCGGGCGGGCTGGCCCATGAGCAGCAGCACGATGGGCGGGATAAAGGCCAGAGCCAATGCGCCATAGCACACGGCGGGGGTGTACACGCGGGCAAAACGGGTGATGAAGTTCTCGGCGCGGGCCTTCTTCATGCTGGAATTTTCCACCAGATCGAGAATTTTGGAAACGGTGGATTCGCCGAATTCCTTGGTGGTCTTTACCTTCAGCAGGCCGGTCATGTTCACGCAGCCGCTGATGACCTCATCGCCGGTCTGCACATCGCGGGGCAGGCTCTCGCCGGTCAGGGCGGCGGTGTTCAGGGCAGAAGCGCCCTCCACGATCACGCCGTCGATGGGCACGCGCTCACCGGGCTGGACCACGATCACGGTGCCGATCTCCACGTCGTCCGGGTCCACCTGCTCCAGTTTTCCGTCCTCGCCCTCAATGTTGGCGTAGTCCGGGCGGATGTCCATCAGGCTGGAAATGCTCTGCCGGCTCTTGCCCACGGCCACGCTCTGGAACAGCTCGCCGATCTGGTAGAAGATGATAACGGCACAGCCTCCACGTAGTCGCCCAGTGCAAATGCACCCACAGTGGCAACGGCCATCAGGAAGCACTCGTCAAAGGGCTGACGGTTCTTGATGCCAAGCAGTGCCTTGCGCAGCACGTCCCAGCCGACCACAAGATACGGGATGCAGTACAGTACCAGCTCCACCGGCGTGGGGAACTGGGGCAAAAGCTTGAGGATGAGCACCAAAATCAGCGCAATGATGATGCGCTGCAGGTTCTTTTTCTGCTTTTTGTTCATACAAAACGCTCCTTTTTGCGGGATCCATGGGCCGCATCACGCTGCGGCGGGCGGGGATTTCAACAACTTTTCCCCATAAAAATGGATATTCCACGGTTTTACCCGTGTTTTCCACACAGTTTTTCAGGCGTAAAAGCGCTTTTCCACGTTTGTTTTACGTTTTTTCCGCAAACGGTGTTGAAAACTGAGTGGAAACTGTTGAAAACTGTCTGATTTTTCAACAGAAAAAGTTATTGCACAACACAATCGCACACAAAGTAAAAAGCATCTGCACATTCGTTTGAGCTCTCAGAAAATCTACGAATTCTTGCTGCAGATGCTTTTTTCTTTAGCGGGCTCGCCTCTCAGTCAAATCCTTTGGATTTGCCAGCTCTCCCAAAGGGAGAGGTGTCACCGCAGGTGACGGAGAGGGCGAGGCTGTTGATCGTGTGCAGCAACCTGCCGCGCATCAGATGTCAAAGATCTCGCAGTCGTCCTCCACCTTCTTGCAGGCGGCCAGAACGTTCACCATGGTGTCGTGGGGGTCTGCACCTTCAGAGAACTCCACCTTCATCTTCTGGGTCATAAAGCTGACGGTAGCATTTGCCACGCCTGCAACGGTGTTGGCAGCGTCTTCCATCTTCTGAGCGCAGTTTGCGCAGTCCACTTCGATCTTGTAGCTCTTCTTCATAAGTAATACCAGCCTTTCGTTATTCTTCGATATGATCCATCCCCATGGAGAGGATGCTGCGCACATGGTCATCGTCCAGTGCGTAGTAAACGGTTTTGCCCTCGCGCCGGAACCGCACGAGCTTGGAATCCTTGAGCACCCGCAGCTGATGGCTCACCGCCGACTGGCTCAGCTGCACGGCGTTTGCAATGTCCTGCACGCACAGCTCGTTGTCGTGCAGTGCATACAGGATCTTGATGCGGGTGGAGTCGCCGAACACCCGGAACAGGTCGGCCAGCTCGTACAGCACCTCGTCGTCCGGCATATCCAAGGCTTCCGGCTGCGGCGCGGGCATTGCTTCCTTTATTTCCGCCATGTTGACATCTCCCTTCGTTGTGAATTCACATGAACGCTTGTTCATGTGTTCATAGTAGCACGCGGAATGCTCCTTGTCAAGGCTTTTTTAAAGATTTTCGGCGTCTGCTCTAAATTGATGAAATTTGCCTTAAAACGCAGAATTTGCGTTTTTGAATCGCAATAAGGATGCGGATTGGAGGGAAGGCGAAAACAAAAAAGAGGTCGCCGCATGGTCAGTGTCCTCGCCCTCTCCGTCACCTTCGGTGCCACCTCTCCCAAAGAGAGAGGACTTGGCAGCCCGTTTGCGCAAAAAGAAAAAGAGAAATTCACAAAAAAGTGCAAAATAGGGTGCGTTCTGGTGCAAAATGTGGTATCTTATAAAGGTGTTCAAAAATAAAATGCGCCATACGGCGCGCAAAAGGAGAGGAAAGTATATGACATTGGAAACCGGTATCCGCGGGGAACAGAGCGTGCTCGTCACCGCAGCCAATACAGCAAAGACCATGGGCAGCGGCACGCTGGATGTGTTTGCCACCCCGGCACTGGTGGCGCTGGCTGAAAAGACCTGCTGGATGAGCGTGGCCGACGCGCTGGGCGAAGGCAATGGCTCGGTGGGCACCAAGCTCGAGCTGGAGCACACCGCCCCCACCCCCGTGGGCATGACCGTTACCTGCGAGAGCGAGCTGGTGGCGGTAGAAGGCCGCAAGCTCACCTTCAAGGTGAGCCTGCACGACGAAAAAGGCCCTGTAGGCGGCGGCACCCACGAGCGCTTTGTGGTGAACGACGCAAAGTTCGCCGCCAAGGCAGAGGCGAAGAAGGGGTAAAACTCCTTCCGTCATCGCTGCGCGATGCCACCGTTCCCCTTTTTGTCGCTTACACGACATCTTCCCCCGGCCGGGGGAAGTCTTTCTCAATGAGGGAGGCTTTGGCAGTACGGTAAAGTTCCCGGTTTTGCCAAAGGCTCTCCCCTTGGGAGAGCTGGCACCGAAGGTGACTGAGAGGGCGAGGACGCTGACCGAAGAAAACTATTCTTCATCCGTCTGCTCTGTTTGCTCCAATCGGATCGGCGGCGGGTCAGCTTCCAGCAGGTGCTGCTCGGCACGCTTCTGCGCGTCCTGCAAGAGCTGGGCGGCCTGCACGCTGGCCCGGAACAGCTCAAAATACATCGCTTTATAGTCCGGCGCGGCGCACACCTCCCTTTGCATTCGATGGGGATAGTTTTTCCTGCGCAAAGAGGGGTATGCATCCCCGGAAATTTGAAAAAAGAGGAATCCGTTATGAAAAACAAGAACCTTTCATGGTTCGCAGCTCTGCTGGTGTTTGCCCTGCTGCTGTGGTGCACAGCGGCAACGCCCGGCAAGATCGCGGACCCGTCCACCTATACCTGTGCGGTGTACAGCACCATCTTTTCGCTGCTGCCGCCGGTGATTGCCATTGTGCTGGCGCTGAACACCAAGGAGGTGTACACCTCTCTGCTGGTGGGCATCGCATCCGGTGCACTGCTGTATGCCAACGGCAATCTGGAGCTGGCCATCAACACCCTGTTCTTCAACGAAGACGGCGGCATGGTGGCCAAGTTGTCGGACAGCAGCAATGTGGGCATTCTGATCTTTCTGGTGATGCTGGGCATTCTGGTGGCCTGATGAACAAGGCCGGCGGCTCGGCAGCTTTCGGCCGCTGGGCCTCCACCCACATCCACTCCCGGGCCGGTGCGCAGTTTTCCACCCTGCTGCTGGGTGTGATGATCTTTGTGGACGACTACTTCAACTGCCTGACCGTGGGCTCTGTCATGCGCCCCGTCACCGACCGGCAGAAGGTGTCCCGCGCAAAGCTGGCCTACCTGATCGATGCCACCGCAGCACCCGTGTGCATCATTGCGCCGGTGTCCAGCTGGGCAGCTGCGGTCACTTCCAGCGTGCCGGAAGGCTCCGGCATCAACGGCTTTACCATGTTCCTGCGCACCATTCCTTATAACTACTATGCCCTGCTCACCCTCGTGATGAGCCTGTTCCTCATCTTCACCGGCACGGACTTTGGCTCCATGAAGCTCAACGAGGACAACGCCAAAAACGGCGACCTGTTCACCACCGCCGACCGTCCCTACGGCAACGATGTGGACGATGGCACCGATACCTGCGGCCATGTTGCAGACCTGCTCGCCCCGGTGCTGGTGCTGATCGTGGCCTGCATCTTCGGCATGATCTACACCGGCGGCTTCTTTGAGGGCGTGGACTTCGTTACCGCCTTTGCGGACTGCAACGCTTCTGCAGGTCTGGTGCTGGGCAGCAGCATTGCCCTGCTGTTCACCTTTGTGTTCTACCGCGTGCGCAATGTGATGACCTTTCAGGACTTTGCCGCCTGCATTCCCGAGGCTTCAAGGCCATGGTCAGCCCCATGCTGATCCTCTCCCTCGCATGGACCCTGTCCGGCATGACCGGCCTGCTGGGCGCAAAATATTACGTTGCCAACCTGCTGAGTGGCTCTGCTGCAGCGCTGCAGTACATGCTGCCGGTCATCATCTTCCTTGTGGCAGTGTTCCTTGCCTTTGCCACCGGCACGAGCTGGGGCACCTTCTCCATCCTCATCCCCATCGTGTGCCATGCCTTCCCGGAGGCGAGATGCTGGTCATCTCCATTGCGGCATGCCTGTCCGGTGCCGTCTGCGGCGACCACTGCTCCCCCATCTCGGACACCACCATCATGGCATCCGCCGGTGCCCACTGCAGCCATGTGAACCATGTGTCCACCCAGCTGCCCTACGCCATTACGGCGGCTTCCTGCGCGGCAGTGTGCTATGTGATCACGGGCATTGCACAGGCTTTCCTTGGCGCAAACGGCAGCCTGTTCACCTCGCTGATCCTGCTGGCCGTTGCCATTGCCGTAGAGCTGGTGGTGCTCAGCGTGATCCGTGTGCGCACGAACAAAAAGGCGGCAGAATAAATTCCTGCCCAAAATTCAGCTGTTTCGCTTTGCGCCGCGGCCAAAACGTGGTATTTTTAAATAAAATGAACTATCGGAGGCACACGACCTATGCTGGAACAGGCATTTCAGGACGTATACACCAAATTCAAGCTGCATTTCTACCAGAACATTTTTCAGCGTTTTGCCACCCGGGAAGCCACGCTGACCACGGTGGAGTCCTTCTGCATGGAGGGCATCATGGCCATGGGCGAACCCACCATTGCGGAGTTTTCCCGCATGATGCAGATCTCCACCCCCAACGCGGCGTATAAGATCGGCAGTCTGGTGAAGAAGGGCTATGTGGAAAAGATCCAGTCCACCACCGACCGGCGCGAGTATCACCTGCGCCCCACCCAGAAGTATATCGATTACTACAACATCAGCTATTCCTACCTGCACACTGTGTGGAGCGCGCAAGAGAGCGCTTCTCCCCCGAGGACTGTGCAAAGCTGGAGGAGATGCTCACCATTGTGAGCACCGAGCTGATGCCCGAGTTGGATATGCTCAAGAAGGACGAAAAGGCAGAATAAGCAACAAAGAACTCCCGGACATCCGTCCGGGAGTTCTTTTGTTTCCCCTTACTTCTGCTCTTTATCTACTACCTGGATCTTGCCCTTCTTCCACAGCACATAGGAGGTAAGGATGCCGATGGGCAGCATCACGATGATGAAGATGCCCACAAGGCACCCAGCACGGAGCCGTAGCCTGCAAGGCGTGCGGCGAGGGAGAGCACCGTCATGATGATGAGCACCGGCAGCACGCCCTTGATGCCGCCCTTGACCACCTTGCTGCCGCTGGCAGAGCTGGCGAACAGACCCAGAGCCATGGAGCCGAACAGGGCCGGCGGCAGCGGGCTCTGGATGATGTCCTTCATGGTTGCCATAAAATGTCCTCCCGCTAAATACAGAATGAACGAAAAAAGGCGGGTATTTTCGGCCAGCCGTCCTTGCGATACGGACGGGATACCGGAAAAGACGGCATCTGTCAAACGAGTATGACTAAAGCGCAACCGGCATTTTAGGGATATTTCAGGAACAGGATCCTGCAAAGAACCTTTACTGCATTAAAATAATAAAGCACTGACCGCGAGTCACTTTGTATCCGTTAAAAATTGCATAAAATTTAAAGAAAAAATCTGTCGTTCTGCCAAAAACAGCAGGGTGCAAAAATCAATTTATGCAGCTTGACCCGGAGCTGAAGCCTTCATGCGGAAAACTGGTTTCCATGGCAGCGGGGCCGCTACTCTTGCAAAAGCCGTGAAACCTGCTATAATAATACAGACATCTACATATCGAATAAGTGGGTTTTGTCGGCAGCACTGCGGCTGCGGTCAAAGGCCCCTATGCTGTTTTTTTGAGGGAAAGGCCAATGGAACACGTAACCGAACAACAATTGACAAGGCGGCAGAGCACCGTATGGCGGGCACTGCGTGCCGCCGCACCGCAGACCATTCCGGTGCTGGCGGGCTATTTTGTGCTGGGGATGGGCTATGGCATTTATGTGCAGTCGCTGGGCCTGCCGGTGTGGATGCCCATGCTCATGGGCACCGTGGTGTACGGCGGTTCGCTGGAATTTGTGCTGGCAAGCCTGCTGCTGAGCGCGTTCTCACCCCTTTCGGCGTTTCTGATGGCGCTCATGATCCAGGCGCGGCATTTGTTCTACGCCTTGCCATGCTGGAGCGCTACAAGGGCTACGGCCTGCGCAGCTTTTATATGATCTTTGCCATGAGCGATGAGACCTTTTCCATCACCTGTTCGGCCGAGCCGCCGGAAGGGGTGGACAGGGGCTGGTTCATGTTCTTCATCACCCTGCTGGATCAGTTCTACTGGGTGTTCAGCGCCGGTCTTGGCGCGGTGGTGGGCTCGGTGCTGCCCTTCAGCACCGAGGGTGTGGACTTTGTGATGACCGCCATGTTCACGGTGATCTTCCTCAACCAGTGGGAAAAGGACCGGCAGCACTACAGCGCCTGATCGGCCTTGCCGCCCCATTGGCGTGTCTGGTGGTTTTTGGCTCCGGCAGCTTTTTGCTGCCCTCCATGGGATGCATCCTGATCCTGCTGCTGGCTCTGCGTAAACCGATCGAAAAGGCCGAAGGCACCGAAGCAGAAAAAAGCGGCGAGGAGGTGGGCGCATGACCGCAGTCCAGATGGGCCTGACCATTGCAGTGTGCACCGCCGCCACCATGCTCACCCGCTTTCTGCCCTTCGTGGTGTTCTCTTCCAAGGATCAGCAGCCGCCGGAGGTGGTGCGGTATCTGGGCCGGGTGCTGCCCGCCGCCATTTTTGGAATGCTGATCGTCTACTGCCTGAAAAGCGTTACCCCCTTTGCGGGCAGCCGCGGCATTCCGGAGGCCATCGCCCTGCTGGTGACGGTGGGCCTGCACAAGTGGAAGCATGAGACCCTGCTCAGTGTCGCGGGCGGTACGCTGTGCTATGTGCTGCTGGTGCAGCTAGTGTTCTGAAGAAAGAAAAAAGCGCGCTGCCGAGCAGGAAGATTCCTGTACGACAGCGCGTTTGTGCATGGGACGATCCGCTGACAGCGAACCGGAGCAGGACCGTCCGAAAAACCGATGCTTTGCGACCCGGTCACGGAAATTTTTCAAAAAAAGGTGTATACTGTAGAAAAATGCATCCGAAGGAGGGTTTTCCCATGCCCAGCATCATCATTGTTGGTTCCGGCCCGGCGGGCATTTCCGCTGCGCTGTACGCTGTCCGCGCCGGTGTGGACACCACGGTGCTCACCAAAGGCCCCGGTGCGCTGGACCGCGCCGAAAAAATTGAAAACTATTACGGCTTTGCCGAGCCGGTCTCCGGTGCGGAACTGGAACGCCGCAGCATCGAGAATGCAAAGCGCCTTGGTGTGAGATTCGTCACAGCCGAAGCCGTGGGCCTGACCTATACGGATAAACTCACCGTAGAAACAATGGATAAAAATTACCCGGCGGACGCTGTGATCCTTGCCACGGGTGCATCCCGGGCGGTGCCGCGCATCCCGGGCCTTGCCGGCTGGAGGGGCACGGCGTGAGCTATTGTGCCGCCTGCGACGCCTTTTTCTACCGTGGAAAGGACGTGGCGGTGCTGGGCAGCGGCGAGTACGCCCTGCACGAGGTGCAGGCTCTGCTGCCGGTGGCAAAAAGCGTTGCCCTGCTGACCAACGGCGCACCGCTGACGGCGGACTTCCCGCCGGAGGTCACAGTCTATCCGCAGGCGGTGGAGGCTGCTCTGGGCGAAACCGTTGTCACCGGCGTGCAGCTGTCCGGCGGTGTGCAGCTGCCTGTCAGCGGTGTATTTGTGGCGCTGGGCGTGGCGGGCAGCACCGCACTGGCTAGGAAGATCGGCGCAGAGGTGGACGGGAACCGCATCGTGGTGGACGAAAAGATGCAGACCACCCGTGCCCGGCCTGTATGCGGCGGGGCGACTGCACCGGGGGCCTTCTGCAGGTGGCAAAGGCCGTGTATGAGGGCGCGCAGGCGGGCACTGAAGCCGCCAAGGCCCTGCGGAAAGGATGAAAAGCAATGTCGGAAACAACAAAGGAACACCGCGATTGTCTGGCCAAAGGTTTTCCCTTCTGGAACGACCTGACACCCGACGAACAGGACATGCTCTGCCGCTACACCCGGCCGGTGCACTACGCAAAGGGGGCAAGGGTGCACAGCCCGCTGGAAAGCTGTGTGGGCATCCTGCTGCTGCGCTCGGGCCAGCTGCGGGCCTACCTGCTCTCGGAGGACGGGCGGGACGTGACGCTCTACCGCCTGTTCGGCGGGGAGGTGTGCATCCTGTCGGCATCCTGCGTGATGGACTCGGTGAACATCGACCTGTATATTGATGCCGAAGAGGACACCGAGGCTACTGCATCAGCGCGGGCGTTTTCCGCAGGCTGATGCAGCAGAACGTGCATGTGCGCTGCTACGCCTACCAGATGACGGCGGAGCGCTTTTCCGACAGCATGTGGACCATGCAGCAGGTGCTGTTCATGAGCGCAGACCGCAGGCTTGCCATTTTTCTTACCGATGAGCTGGCCAAGACCGGCGGCGACGAGGTGCGCATGACCCACGACCAGATGGCAAAATACATGGGGTCTGCCCGCGAGGTGGTGAGCCGGATGCTGAAATACTTTGCGCAGGAGGGCTGGGTGCGGCTGTTCCGGGGCGGCGTGCAGGTGCTGGACAGGAAAAAGCTGCAGCAGCTGGCAAGAGGACAATAACAAAAAAGGGGCGATGTGAACATCACATCGTCCCTTTTTGGGTCATAGGTTATCCTTTGCAGCCCTGTTCTTCCCAGTCGCCAAAGTCACTGGCTTCGGCGATCTTGGTGGGATCGAATTTTCCGCTCTCGTCTTTGGGAGCAACGGCGGGGCCTGCTTCCACAGGGTTCTGGTTGGGAGCTTCCGGGTCGAACACCGGCTTCTCACCGCCCTCCGCGGGTGCCGCCGGGGCAGAGGCTTCTTCGGCAGGAGCTTCCGGCGCAGCTTCTTCTGCAACCTTTTCGTTGGCAGCATCGGAGGCTTTGGCTTCCGCTTCGGCGTAGGCTTCGGCAGTCTTGGCGGCTTCCTCAGCGTTCTGCTCGGCGTCCTCCGGGAACTCTACTTCCTCCACATGGAGCGGGTCTTTCTGGTTCAGGATCTTGTCCAGTGCCACAATGGCAGCACCGGTAACGGCCACAGCAGCGGCCGTGCCAAGGATACGAAACAGTGTTTTCATGCCGGGACCTCCTTGAAAGATCAGATCAAGAGAATGTTACCACATCGTTCAGCGGCTTTTCGGCAGGCTCCACCGAAATGGCGGTGAGCACCGGGCCTTTGCCGCGGTAGATGTTATGGAACTTGTAGCCTACCTTTGCGGTCACCCGCACCCATGCGCGCTGCTCCAGCGCCTTGTAGCCATCGTAGCTGCAGGGAAAGCCCACGAACTGGATGTCCTGCACGCAGCAGGTCATGGCGAAACGGCCCGGCACGAAGCTGTTCTTGCCGGCACGGTTGGTCTGACACACCTGCGCAAGGAATTTGACCGTTTTGCCGGTATACTTCTGGGGCTCGTCCTGACAGTCCATGTACCAGATGCCGAAATCGTCATCCGGAATGTCGATGATGTCCGCGTTGATGTCAAAGGGCAGCGGATCAGGGATATCGTCGTAGGCCACGCTGCCGTCGGCAAACTCGTAGGCGATATCGCACTTGCGGGAAGCCTGACGCACCAGCTTGTGCAGCTCCTGACGGGCGGCATCGTTGTTCACGGCCTCAGCGCGGTTGAACACGATCAGCTCACTGCGGGCGATCTTGTCCAGCAGCAGGCTGCGCATGGAGTTGTCGCGGGCGTAGGTCAGGGCGGTGGTGCCGTCGGCGGTGGCGATGCACTGGTACACGATCCAGCTCTCGGGCAGAGCCTCGGCCAGATCCTGCAGCAGCCACATGCCGTTGTACTCAATGACCACGCGGCCTGCGCCGGATTCCTTTTCCAGCTTGAGCAGATTCTGCGGGTTCAGCTCGGCCTTATCCTCCAGCACCTTGACGGTCACGCCGGGAAATGCGAACTTCTTCTCGTTGTACTCCTCTTCGCCCTCCTCGCAGATCAGCAGCAGGGTCTTGTCGCCGGAGTCAAAGTTGGGGTCTTCAAAGGTCTCCTGAATGAATTTGGTCTTGCCGCTTTCCAGAAAGCCCACAAACAGGTAGACCGGAATTTCTTTTGCCATAGGAATGGTTTCTCCTTTTTACTTTAAGCTCAGCAGCCGAACAGCTCTGCAATGGCCTTTTCGTTCAGCTTGGAGCCGATCACGACCAGCTTGCCGCCCACATCTGCACCGCGGGCACGCACTTCCCATTCGCCGGGCACATAGTCGAACTCCAGCCAGCCGTCTGCGCCGCCGTTCACGATGCCCTTGCTGCGCAGGATCATGCCGTAATTGCCGGTATCCAGCTCGGTGAGGGCGTGCTCCACTTCTGCCTTAGTGAATTTGCGGGCCGTCTCGACGCCCCAGCTGGTGAACACCTCGTCGGCGTCGTGGTCATGATGATGGTGATGGCCGCAGCAGCAGTGGCCGTCATGGTCGTGATGATGCTCGTGCTCGTCGTCATCATCGTCATCATCGTGGTCGTGATGGTGGCCACAGCAGCAATGGTCGTGGTCGTCATGATCGTGATGATGGTGCTCGTGCTCATCGTGGTCATCATCTTCATCGTGATCGTGGTGATGCTCGTGCTCATCCTCGTCGTCATCATCATCGTGGTCGTGATGATGGCCGCAACTGCACACACCGTTCTCGTCATCGTGGTGATGATGGTGGTGATGCTCTTCTTCCTCGTCCTCGTGGGAGTGCTCCTCATTGGCCTTTGCAGCCATGGCGATCAGCTCTGCCTTGAAGTCGTCCTTGGTGGACATGGCCTTCAGGATCTGCTCACCGGTCAGCTCGTCCCATGCGGTGGTCACGATGGTAGCGGTGGGGTTCTTCTCGCGCAGCATGGCGACCGCAGCGGCGATCTTCTCTTCGCTGGCGGTCTGGGTGCGGCTGAGCAGGATGCAGCTTGCGTGGCTGATCTGGTCGTCGTAGAACTCGCCGAAGTTCTTCATATACATCTTGACTTTGTTCACATCGGCCACGGTGACAAAGCTGTTCAGCTGCACATCCAGATGCTCAGCCACGCCTTCCACAGCGCGGGTCACATCGGAGAGCTTGCCCACGCCGGAGGGCTCGATGACGATGCGGTCGGGGTGGTACTGCTCCACCACCTGCTGCAGGGCGGTGCGGAAGTCGCCCACCAGAGAGCAGCAGATGCAGCCGGCGTTCAGCTCGTTGATCTGGATGCCGCTTTCCTTCAGAAAGCCGCCGTCAATGCCGATCTCGCCGAACTCGTTCTCGATCAGCACCACCTGCTGGCCGGCAAAGGCCTCTTTGATGAGCTTTTTGATCAGGGTAGTTTTACCGGCACCAAGGAAGCCGGAGAAAATATCGATTTTGGTCATGATTCAATTGCCTCTTTCTTCGAATAGCACACAGAGCCGCAGAGTGCTGGCTCAAAAAACTTACACTCCTATTATAACAAGGCTGTCAATGGGAAAACCGCCTTTTTCAAGAAAAAATTGTAACTTTTTTTGCAAATTGGCGGCATTTTGAGGGAGAACGAACTCCCTCAGTCAAAACCTGACGGTTTTGCTGAGAGGACGCCAACCCTCTCAGGCTCACTGCGTTCGCCAGCCGTTCCCCTTTCTGGCTTCGCCATCTTCCCCCGGCCGGGGGAAGTCGTTCCACTCAGGGGGAGCTTTTTGTTTTCTGAAGGTCGGCACGAATAAAGCTCCCCCTTTCGGGGGAGCTGGCAAAGCCGCAAGGCTTTGACTGAGAGGGTCCAGCCAGCGAGGATGCTCTCCGGCAGCGGAGGTCATTCCAAACTGTCCCGCCCCTGCATTGCAATCTTTTTCCCGGAATGATACAATAAGGCCAAACAGAAATGCACCGCTGCCGGGCTTTCCGGTGAGAGAAAAGGAAGCAAATCATATGAGCATGAATACCGTTCCAAAACGCCTTGCCGCGCTGCGTGCCGCCATGGCTGCAAACGGCGTGGCCGTTTATCTGATCCCTGTGGGTGATCCCCACGCCAGCGAATACCTGCCCTGCCATTACACCAGCCTGACCTGGTTCTCCGGGTTCCACGGTGAGAACTCCAACTTCGTGGTCACCCGCACCGAGAGCGCCCTGTGGGCCGACGGCCGTTATTTTGTGCAGGCCGAGAAGGAAATTGCGGGTACCGAGATCAAGCTGCAGCGCATGGGGGAACCCGGCGTGCCCACCGTGGAGGAATACTGCGCAAATGCCCTGAATGAGGGCGAAGCACTGGGCCTGTGCGGCCTGACCGCCAGCACGGCCCTCGTGAACGACCTGAAAAAGGCACTGGAAAAGAAGGGCGCTTCCATCAAGACCCTGAACCTTGAGGACGAGCTGTGGACAGAGGGCCGCCCTGCCCTGCCGGATACCCCAGCGTGGATCCTGCCGAAGGAATATGCGGGCTTCTCCCCGGCGGAAAAGCTGGATCAGCTGCGCAGCAAGCTCAAGGAGCTGGGCTGCACCGCTCAGTTTGTGGGCAAGCTGGATAATCTGGCATGGCTTTTGAACCTGCGCGCATGGACATTGAGTGCACTCCCTATGCCATGGCCTACTGCTATGTGACCCCCAGCCGCGCGGTACTCTTCATCAACACAGCCCGCGTCACCCCGGAGGCAAAGGCAGAGCTGGAAGCCAACGGCATCACACTGGCGGAGTACGACGATGTGCTGGAGTTCCTCGCTGCTGAGACGGAACCCCAGACCGTGCTGGCCGAGTGCTCCACGGTGAACTACGCCGTGTATCAGGTGCTGGAGCAGAACCCTGCCCTCACCGTGAAGGACGGCACCGACCCGCTGCTGATGATGAAGGGCGTGAAGAACGAAACGGAGCTTGCCCACACAAAGCAGGCCCATATCCGGGACGCTGTGGCCATGGTGCGGTTCCAGATCGAGCTGGAAAGCCGCCTTGCTGCCGGTGAGACCCTGACCGAGCTGACGGTGGATGAAATTCTGCACAAGTACCGCAGTGCGGACGATAAATTCCTTGTGGAAAGCTTTGGCACCATTGCGGCCTACGGCGGCAACGCAGCATGATGCACTACCACGCCACCCCGGAAGATCACGCTGTGCTGGAAAAGAAGGGCTTTCTGCTGGTGGACAGCGGTGCCACCTACATGGACGGCACCACCGACATCACCCGCACCTACCCGCTTGGCCCGCTGACCGAGGACGAAAAGCGCTTCTACACATGGACTCTGCAGAGCCACATCGACCTTGCCAAGGCCGTCTGGCTGAATTACTGCGAGTGTAAGATGATCGACACCATTGCCCGGGAACCGCTGTGGCGGCACCTCATCAACTACCGCTGCGGCACCGGTCACAGCGTCAGCTTTGTGGGCAACGTGCACGAAGGCCCCCACAGCCTGCGCGGCACCAACTCCGTGCTCATGCGCCCGGGCATGGTGGTCACCGACGAGCCGGGCGTTTACGAGACCGACCTCGTGGGCATCCGCATCGAGAACGAGCTGGTGTGCGTGCACAAGGCCGATAACCAGTACGGTACCTTCCTTGGCTTTGAACCGCTGATGTTCGTGCCCATTGCCACCTCTCCCATCCTGCCGGTGTGCTGGATAAGGACGAGATCGCATGGCTGAACGATTACCACCGTCAGGTGTTTGCAAAGCTGGCACCGCACCTGAACGACGAAGAGCGCAGCTGGCTGGCGGAGAAGTGTGCCGCCATCGGCTGCTGAGAAAGCGCAAAAAACACCCGGAGCCGTGCAGGAGCCAGAGCGGCTCTCGGCGGCAGCCGGGTGCTTTTTATAGGGTCACAGCTTGCAGCAGTGCGTCTGTGGGGTGTCCAGCGGCGGAAGAGTGAACTCGTTTTCGCCAAAGGGCGAACGCAGGATGGCCGCCCGGGTCTCCGGGTAGATGCCCAGTTCGGTATAGATGCTCTTGTACAGGCCCATCACCCGCCGCCGCAGCGAAAGGATGTCGGCGGTGGTCACTCTGGAGTGGGAGACGCTCTGGCTGTTCTGCAGGTAGTAATAGCCGATGTCCGGGATGGAAACGGCGGTGCGCACATAGCGCAGATATTCGGTGTTGAACAGCTGATCCTCCGCAAACAATTCTTTGCGGAAATGGAGGCTGTGCTTCCGCAGGAGATCACGGCGGTAGAGCTTGTTGCAGGGGCTGCCATAGTAGAAGGTGTTCGGCTTCTGGATCAGATGCTTTGCGTACTCCTGTCCGGTGTACACCCCGGCAGGCAGATAGCCATAGGCCTGGGTGCGGGGCGGATTGCGCTGGAGCACATGCTGCAGTGCCTTTTCCCATGGGCGGATGTGCTCCACATAGTTTTCCGGGTACACCATCCAGAAGGGCGCGATCACAAGATCGGCGGTGTGGGCCTCGGCGGCGGAGACCAGCTTTTCCGTAAAATCGGGGGCCAGCCAGTCGTCGCTGTCCACAAACTGGATGTATTTGCCGTGGGCCAGCGCAATGCCCTGATTGCGGGTATCCGCTGCGCCGGTGTTGGTTTTATCCACCAGTGCAATGCGGTGGTCGCTGGCGGCAAGGGCGCGGCAGACGGCAAGGGTGTCGTCGGTGGAGCCATCGTTCAGCAGCAGGATCTCAATGCTTTTATAAGTCTGAGCGCAAATGCTTTTGACACAGCGGGCAATGCACCCGGCAGTGTTGTACATGGGCACGATGATGCTTACAAGGGGAAATTCCATAGGTTCTCCTTTTCTCAGATGCGGCTGTGGGTGCGGGCAAATGCGTCGGAAAGCTTCTGCACCGGGCCGTTGGGCAGAGGGCTTTCAAACAGGCTCAGATAGATGCCGTGCAGCCGCAGGCGGAATTTATCGTACACGCCCAGCTGGATGCACAGTTCCTTGTAGGTGTGGTACATCCGGCTGCGGTGGCGCAGCATGTCCGCCGCGCTCACCTGCGTATGGCATACGCTCTGCGGGTTCTGGATGTAGCAGTAGGCGGCTTCGTCGATGGCGGCAAACCGCTGTGCCACCTGCAGATACCGGGTGTTGAACAGCTGGTCCTCGGCGTATACCACATGCTCGAACCGGATGTGCGCCATCTGGATGAGATCCCGGCGGTAGAGCTTGTTCCAGAGCACGCCGTAGTAAAAGGCAGCGGCATTGCCGGTGAGCTGCCACAGGTAATCCACCTTGTTGTACACCCCGGCGGGCAGCAGGCTGTACTCCCGGGTGTCATAGCCGCCATCCTTGCGGGGCACCATCATCCGGTAGGGAGCCAGCACAAGGTCGGCATGGCTGCGCTGCATAGCAGCCACCAGGTTTGCGGTGCAGCCCGGCAGCAGGTGATCGTCGCTGTCCGCAAACTGGATGTATTCGCCGTGGGCAAGGGCAAGGCCGCAGCTGCGGGTGTCTGCTGCGCCGGTGTTGGGCTTGTCCACCACACGGATGCGGCTGTCGGCGGCAGCAAGCTTCCGGCAGACAGCAAGGGTGTCGTCGGTGGAGCCGTCGTTCAGCAGAAGGATCTCAAGCTCCGGGTAGCTCTGGGATGTGATGCTTTCCACACAGCGGGAGATGAAGCCCGCCGCGTTATAGGCGGGCACAATAACGCTGACAAGCGGCTGCGGCATGGCGGGTCCCTCCGTTTTTTCTTTTTTCGATGCAGCAAAGTTTTATTTATCATACTCCAGCCCTGCGCAAAAATCAAGGCGGGCGGCTGGCGGAAAGGAGAATGTGAGATGGTATTTCACATTGCGGTATGCAGCCCGGACGCGGCCTTGCGCAGCGGCTGGAACGCCAGTGCATGGAATATTTTGCCCGGCGGCAGGATGCGTGCATCGTGCAGCAGCTGCCGGATGCAGATGCGCTGCTGCGCCGGGACACCGAGGGAGAACGGTTTGACCTGTATCTCATCGAGCTGGGCGCTGTAGCGGCCCCGGCAGGGCTTTCGGCGGCTGCGGAG
>ENA-OQEX01000177-OQEX01000177.1-human-gut-metagenome-genome-assembly--contig:-NODE-177-length-37744-cov-2.420953_pt1 | contig 37744 bp, 46 predicted proteins | sample MGYA00242802_ERZ504649 | MGnify/ENA primary metagenome ERZ504649 (study PRJEB26092, sample SAMD00036194) | human gut metagenome | host: Homo sapiens | study: EMG produced TPA metagenomics assembly of...
ACCCGCTACCCATCGCTGAAAACCCTGCTGTGAAAGGCAGCGGCAAACTCAAAGGAAAAACCGCGCTCATCACAGGCGGCGACAGCGGCATTGGGCGTGCCGTGGCCTATGCATTTGCAAAAGAAGGGGCGAATATCGCCATTTCCTACCTTGATGAGGAGCGTGACGCCTGCGAAACACAAAGGCATATTGAGGCGCTCGGCGCGAGGTGCATCCTCCTGCCTGCCGACCTGCGGGAGCGGCGCAATGCCAAACGGATTGTCAAAGAAACAGTGGAACTATTCGGAGAGATCAATGTGCTTGTCAACAACCATGGCGTCCAATTTGTGCGCGAAAGCATCCTTGACATCACACAGGATCAGCTTACCGATACGTTTGAAACAAATGTCTATGGGTTTTTCTATGTCATTCAAGAGGCGCTTCCCTTTATCCCGGAGGGTGGGGCGATCATCAACACCACCTCCATCACCGCTTATCAGGGCGACGATAGGCTCATCGACTACAGCGCCACAAAGGGCGCGATCGTCTCCCTGACTCGTTCGCTTGCAAAATCCCTTGTCAGCCGTAAAATCAGGGTCAATGCCGTTGCACCGGGGCCGGTATGGACGCCGCTACAGCCTGCCTCCTTCCCGGCCGACGCGCTGGAAACCTTCGGCTCGTTTACCTCGGAAACGCCGATGGGCCGGGCCGGGCAGCCGTTCGAAATGGCACAGGGTTATGTATATCTAGCGTGTGACGATTCCGCTTTTATGACGGGGCAAGTGCTACACATCGACGGCGGCTCCTTTGGCTATTCCTAAAGCGGACGCATCTGTGCGCACAGCGCCGCGAAATCAGGGGGAGGCGTGGCCTCTACCGTCATCTGTTTACCGGAAACGGGATGATCAAACCGGGCGAGTGCACAGTGCAACGCTTGCCGAGCAATTCGGCCATCTCCTGTACCATACATTGTATCTCCCACAAGAGGCGTGCCGAGAGATGCAAAATGAACACGTATTTGATGCGTGCGCCCGGTTTCCAAGCGCAGGCGCATGAGCGTCATTGCATCTCCCTGCATGACCGCCGTCCAATGGGTCACCGCCGGCAATCCACCCTCTCCAACCGCACGGCTGGTATGCATCGGGTTCGGCCGGATGATCGGCCGGTCGATCGTTCCGCTGCCCCGGTATAGGCCGGATACAACTGCGAGATATTCTTTTTCCACCCTTCCGGAAAGCCGTGCGGCAGCATAGCGATTGAGCGCGCAGAGAACTATCCCGGACGTATCCCTATCCAATCTGCCCACACAGCGCATGACGCACTGGCGCCCCTGCTCCTGAAAATAGGCGGCCACCGCATTTGCGAGCGTATCGCCCTGATGGTTATGGGTTGGGTGCATGGCGAGGCCGGCGGGCTTATTGAGGATCAACAGATCATCGTCCTCATAGCGGATATCGAGCGGGAGCTCAAGCGGCTCTACGCGGTTTAAATCGTCCGGCAGGCGGAGGGTCAGCTCGTCCCCCTCGCAGAGCTGATCGATCGTGCGGGTTGGAGCGCCATTGAGGCAGATTCCATCCGGCAGCCGTTTGAGAGATTGGACGAGCCGTGCCGACAGCCCCGCCTCTCCGCGTAGAAAATGGACGACCTTGCGGCCGTCATAACTTGCATCGATCTGAAAGCGCAGGATGCGCGGCATGGCCTCTCCTCCCCCATCCGGTTAAAATCATGCAGTTCGATCTGTATTTTAAAATCAAAGCGGCCTTTGCCTCTAGCCGTTGGATGCCCTGCTTCTGCGTAAAATCCAAAGCCGGCCGGCAGGGGTCTGCCACGCCATACCATGGCTCAATGCAAACGAAGGGGGCGCCCGGCTTCGCCCAAAGCCCAAGATAGGGTGCGCCACCGAGCATAACGGTAACAACACGCCCTTTACGGCGGCTTTCCAGCGTAACGCATCGGGAACGCAGGCCGGAGAGGATCAGCGCATCATGAAGGAAGAGCTCCTCTGTAATTTCAATTTCACGGCCATTGCCAGGCACAGCAAATAGCTCGCCGGTGCGTAGGCCATCCGCCCCGATACGCTGGGTATGCAGGTTTTCCTCACGGCACTCAAAGCGGAGCGTATCCCCAATTTCGCAGCGAAAAGCAGGATGTGCGCCGAGTGAAAAATACAGGGGCTCCGCCGCCGGATTCAGCACGGTGTGAGTTACCCCCAACTTTTGCCCCGTTAAAAGATATGTGACGCGCAGCTCAAATGCAAACGGATATTGTGCGCGTGTTTCCACATCGTCCGTCAGGGAAAAAACAAGCCTATCGTTTGACTCATCCACGCAGAAAAAGCGTTTTCTACGTGCAAAGCCGTGCCGAGGCATCTGATAGGGCTGGCCGCCCAGCCAATAGCGTTCCTCTGCCAGGCTTCCAACGATTGGGAAGAGAATTGGCGCCTGCCCTGGCCAAATAGCGGGGTCGCCCTGCCAGAGGTATTCATAGCCGTCTTTCCTCCGGCGCAGGCTGTGCAACTGCGCGCCAAGTTCATCCACTTCCACATGCGCAAAGGCGTTTTCCATCTGATGATACATCGCTTTCCTTCCCCCTGTAAGAGCTGTTATCCTTCTCCCTGCTTCAGCGCCTCCGCCACAGCGTGCGCAAGCTGATCCGGGCAGGAAGTGGATTTCATACCGCATCGAATGCCGGAAAACGTGTCAATCACCTTTTGTGCGGGCATCCCCTCCACGATTTTGGAGATCCCGGCAAGATTCCCGGCACATCCGCCGTGAAATTTCACGCGGCGAATTATCCCATTCTCTATCTCAAGGTCAATTTCCCTGGAGCAGGTGCCATGTGTACGATACTGGTATATCATAACCATTCCCCTTTTTTCTGTTGAAATACCACAATCCTTGCCTGCGGACAGCAACCTCCACAGGCATCTCCAGTTTAGCATAAAACAGCAAAAAGGGGAACCGTCCTAACAGATTCTTTTTTGTAAAAAGTAAATTGAATGGCAAAACAAACCTTCTCCATAGCCGCCCTGTTCAGGATACCGCATTACACATGCCGAATGCGCCGGTTATCTCCTGCACGGCCGTCTTTTTTCTTGTATATCCGCGGATATCCTGCTATACTAAATGTGGTTTATTTTCTGCCGATTCAAGCGGCGGAAGCGCAGTCAGAAAGGAGACAAATCATGTTTCGCATCATCTGTATTGCCATCGGCTATCTCTTCGGCTGTTTTCAAACCGCCTATCTCATCACGCGGCATAAAATCTCTCAGGATATCCGCGATTTCGGCACCGGCAACATGGGCACCGCCAACGTCACGCAGACGCTCGGCCCCAAAGCCGGCCTGATTACGCTCTTGGCTGATGTGCTTAAAACGTTTGTCGCCTGCTACCTCTGCGGCTGATTTTTCCCGGCCAGCCGGATGAGCTGGTTGTCGTTTATGCGGGCGCGGGCGTCGCTTTGGGGCATGATTTCCCCTTCTGGTTAAAATTCAAAGGCGGGAAAGGCGTGGCCGTTACCATTGCAATCCTTTTGCTGCTGGATAATCATTTGCTCGCCATCTCCTTCTGGTCTGTCCTCCTGGCGTTTTTATGCAGCAAACGGCTGGTGATGGCCGTTGTAGCGCTGTGTATCACGTATCCTCTGGCCATGTTTTTTTATGGCTACCGGATGGAAACCGTCATCGTTGCCGGATTGCTGGCCTGCTTGATTATCGTGCTGCACCGCAGTAGCTTCCGCAAAGAGGTAAAAGTAGAGGATGACTACCGGGCGGAATACCAAAACCTTGGCAAAAATATCGCCTATTACCGGGCGCAAAAAAACTTGGATTCGCATGATCTCGCTCTGAGCGCAAAGTTAAGTGAAACCGTCCTGCGTGATTTGGAGGGCGAGGAGATCAAGCTTGCGCCCTCCCTTGATGCATTGTTTCATCTGGCGCGGGCGCTTGGGGTGCCCCCGGCGGAGCTGCTGAAACCGGCGGCAAAGCCCCCGGAACCGGAAGAGGAGGATACGGAACCGCCCATCCAGCAATAGAGTCTCTTAGAAAAAAGAGCAACGCCCCTGGCTGACTGGCAGCCGGGGGCGATTTTTTCTCCGTGTTTGCTTTTCTCCAGATAAAAAGAGGCGCCACGCCAAAAGCGGGCGCCTCATGTAAGCAATTTTGATCCCGAATCAGTCGCTCGTATACGGTAGCAAAGCTACGTGACGAGCCCGCTTGATAGCGGTTGTCAGCTCGCGCTGATGAGCGCGCAGGTGCCGGTCACACGGCGCGGAAGGATCTTGGAGCGGTCGGAAATAAATTTGCGAAGCCGCGGCACATCCTTGTAGTCAATCGTCTCAACCTTATCCACGCAGAAGGAGCAAACCTTCCTACGGCCCTTGCGGCCGCCGCGGCGGTCATTGCGATCATATGCCATGAGAATAACCTCCTTTTCAAATCTCTCAGATATCCTGAATCCGCCATGCGAATTCAGAAGGGAAGATCATCATCGTCCTGGATTTCCTCGAAGTCGCCCATATTGCCTGTTGCATAGGCTGGAGCGGGTGCCGCTGCTGGCGCCGCGTAGTCGTTGCGCGGGCCCGTGCCACTCTCGCTTTTAGAGCCGCAGAAGCTGACATTGTCGGCGACAATCTCAACTGCCTTGCGTTTAATCCCCTGCTTATCCTCATAGGAACGCGCCTGGATCGAACCCTGCACGGCAATCATCGACCCTTGTGGAAATAACGGGATACGAATTCGGCCGTCTGCCTCCATGCGACCACGTCGATAAAGTCCGTTTGACGTTCTGTGCCCGCCTTTTGATAGGAGCGGTCAACAGCTACTGTAAAGGATGTAACAGAAATGCCGGATCCCGTCGTGCGGAGCTCCGGGTCTGCCACGAGCCTGCCCATAATGACTGCACAATTGAGCATTCGTTTACATCCTCCTTACTTTTTGATGATCAGGGAACGGAGCACGCCATCTGTAATTTTCAGAATCCGGTCGAATTCCGCTGGAAACTCAGGCGCGCAGGTGTAGTTGAGGAGAAGATAGTAACCCTCGGCCTCATCGTTGATAGGGTACGCGAGCCTGCGCTTGCCCCACTCCTCGACGCTGTCAAGAGTGCCATTCGCTTCAATAAGCGCTTTGAACTTTTCAACCAATTCCGCAGTTCCCTCATCACCCTTCGTCAGAGAGAAGATGAGCATGGTTTCATAGCTATTCTGTGCTGACATTCTTTTTGCACCTCCTTTTGGTCTTTGGCCCCGCTATTAAGGCGGAGCAAGGATAAATCACCGCTTTATATGAACGGCAATTAATGATTATATCAGCAAAAGGCAGGCAAGTCAAGAAAAATGCCAAAAAAGTCACCTGCCTTTACTCAGAGAGGAATCGCTTGACAAGCGCTCCTATACCATTATATATGTCCTGTTTTCAGCGCTGAAAATGCACGCAGAGGCGGGTTGTTTTGCACGCCGTTTTCTAACGAAAAGCAGCCGGAAAATCGCGCGCGAAATTGTTTGTTTCAATTAGAAAACACGTATTTTTTAACGTTTTGTTACGTGTTTGTAACCGTTTGTAACTTTTTCAAATTCTTACAAAAAACCTGCTTTTTTCTTTCATGAAAAAGCGTAAAAAATTGGCTTTTTAAGGTTTTTTCAGAGGATTTAGAAATATTCTCAAAAGTTGAATTGTAGATATTGCACAAAATTGAAGTTCCCAAGAATTTGACATCTCACAATCAGATGCATATAATGTTCACCGTCACAAGCGAGAATACGAAGCCGGAGCATTATTATTCTTTTTAGAAAATAATATTCGGTCAGTAAAGGAGCAATTGAATGATTGACAAATGTAAGGAGCTTGCGGCTTATGCTCGTTCCATACGTTCCAGAATCATTGCAACAATTTTGCTTGCAGTGTTCTGTGCGGGGACCGTGTTTGCCGCCGCCACCGCTTCCTACACGGTTACCGTGGTGGATGACGGTCAGGCGCGCTCGGTGATTACAACGCGCAGTGACGCAAATGCGATTCTGGAGCAGGCCAAAGTTGAAATTGGAGCCGACGATAAAGTCGACCTTTCCGCTTTCATCAGCGGCGAGGACAGCACGATTACAATTTACCGTGCCAAAAACGTGACCGTCAGCGATGGGGAAGCTTTTTCCAAATCGATCGTGGCGGCCGGTACAGTGGCAGATGCTGTTGCAAAATCCGGAATGACCCTAAAACAATCCGATGTGCTCAATTTCCCCAAGGATACGCTTCTCAAAGAGGGCATGTCCATCAGCATCCAAATTGCTTTCCCCGTTCAGATAACGGCAGACGGTAAACCACAGACAGTCGAGGTTGTCGGCGGCACGGTAGAGGATGCCATCCGCGCGGCGGGTATATCGATGGATGAGGATGATGAAAGCACACCAGCAAAAGATCAGCCCGTAACCGATGGAATGGAGATCCGTGTGGATCGCGTAGATTATCAGCTGCGCACCGAAAAAGAGACGATCGCCTTCAAAAAGCTCACGGAAAAGAGCGTCTCCATGTATACGGATCAGCGCAAAGTAGTGCAGAAGGGCGAAAACGGCGAGAAAGAAGTCACCTACAAGGATCGTTATGTCAACGGCAAGCTTGTGAAAACCACGGTTGAACTCTGAAAAGGTCCTCAAGGCGGCGGTTAACCAAAAAACGCTCGTCGCACATTGCGCCGCGTCAACAAAATCAAGCTCAAAAATGGCTTGACACCGATTTCTGATCTAAAGGTTCCCTCCTATGTGAAGCTGGATCAAAACGGTGTACCCACCAAATACAAAAAAGTGGTGGATGGTAAGGCTGCCGCCTATTCGGGCGGCTGGGGCACTGCCTCCGGGCGCAAAGCTATGCCCGGGCATATCGCGGTAGACCCCAAGCAATTCCCGTACGGGACGGAAATGTGGATCGTTTCAACCGATGGTAAATATGTTTACGGTTATGCGATCGCAGCCGACACCGGCGGATTCGTGCAGCAGAAAACGTTTACTGTGGATCTGTATATGCATTCGTATGAGGAGGCCTGCCGCTGGGGTGCCAGGCAGGTTCGCATCTACGTTCTGTAACCCTCTCTCTTTTCCACAAATCACCGAGCAAAAGAGACGGCTAGCCGCGTGGATTGCTATGCAGTCCACGGCGGCTGCTTTTCCCGGAATGGATTTGAGTGCCTTAAAAATTTATGATATAATAGCTTCAAACGGGACGTTTGAAGCATTGGAAAAATGTCTGTCGGCGCGATACGCCTTCTGCCGCAAGGCGGCAACGCCATCTATCATATAAGTATCCTAGTTTTTAGGAAATGCTCTGAAGCATGCCTGATTAAACCTTACAAAAACAAATGGAATAATGCATAGATTACTTTCCCTTTCCGGCTCTTCCCGGAGGGGCGCAACCGGAAAGGCAGAGAAACATGGAGTATCAAATTAATCCTAGCGCGTGGGGGCCCATCTTTACTATGCCCACCAGCGTTGTGGACGAACACATCAAAATGGTTGGACGCGATCAGCTGAAAATTCTTTTATGGCTTTACCGGCATGCGTCCGATGAAAAGGATTTAGATGCGATGTGCGCGGATACGGGCATCGACCGGGAGGATGCGATCGACGCCATGCAATATTGGATCGGTTGTGGGCTCGTAAAAAAGGCGGGGGAGGCTACGATTCCCCCTGCGCCAGCTCCCGACACGGAAACATCCGCGTCGGAGAAAAAATGGCGCCTGAAAAGACCGTTCTTGCGCCGATTCCCCTCTCCAAGCCGACGAGCGATCAAATCGCATGCCGGCTGATGGAGGAGCCGGCGCTGCGCCTTCTCTATGCGGAAGCGCAGCAAAAGCTCGGGCGTACCATCGGATACGACGGCCAGTCAACGCTCTTAATGATCCACGATCAATATGGGTTGCCTGTTGAGGTAATTTTGATGATCCTCGAATACGCCGCTTCACAGGGAAAAACCTCGATGGCTTATATTGCAAAGATGGGCCGGGATTGGGGAGAACGCGAAATTGATACACTCGAAAAAGCGGAGGAGCAGCTCACGCGGCTGCGTACCGGTCAGTCGCTCTGGAATCAGCTGAAGGCTCTGACCGGAATCCACACACCGCGCCCAACCGCCGCACAGGAAAAATTCCTCACAGAATGGAGCGACGACCTCCATTTTAGCATTGATATGATCCATCTCGCCTATGAGGAGATGGCAAACCACACCGACCGCCTGAGCTTCCCCTATATCAACAAGGTTCTTCGCTCTTGGCATGAAAAAGGCCTGCTCACACCAGAGCAGGTGCAGGCGGATAAACAGACGCGCCAGCGGGATAAAGCCACGATCCCCGCTCCTTCCCGGAAAAAAACAACTTCCGGGAACGCTGAAACGCGCGATGCATCCTATGATTTGGATGAGTACACGCGCCGCGCCCTACATGAGCCGCTCATCTATCCTGGGAAGCGGCGGAATTCAAAAAACGGGGCCTAAGCTATCAATGAAGGATGGTCGTCGGGATGCCATACGGGAAGGAAATTTACGCTCAAGCACGGCGTGAGCTACAGCGGCGAAAAACACAGGCGGAGCGCGAAGCGCAGCGGCGGCATGATGAAGTGGAGGCAAAACATCCGGAGCTGATCCGCATTGAGCGGGAGATGGCAGAGGCAGGGCATTCCATCGTCTATGCGCTCGGCCGGCCGGATGCGCAGTCTTTTTTGGACGGGTTGAAACGGCAAAGCCTGAAAGCGCAGAGGGAGCGGCGCGAGCTACTAAAAAAAGCAGGGTTGCCTGAGGAATATCTCGAAACGCCTTATACCTGCCCCATTTGCAAGGATACCGGCTTTGCGAATGGCGTGATCTGCACTTGCCACAAAAAACTCCTGCGCAGCCTCGCCTACCAGCAAATTAACAAACGCTACCCATTGGATCTCTGCTCCTTTGAAGGCTTCCGGCTCGATTATTATCCAGAGGAGCCTGATAGCCGCACAGGCCTCTCCCCGCGCAGGCGCATGGCAGAGATTTTTGAATTCTGCATGCACTATGCGGAAGATTTCGGCCGGCATTCCCCAAGCCTCTTTCTTTGCGGCGCAACTGGGCTTGGCAAAACACACCTCTCCCTATCTATCGCGAGGGAGGCGATTGCAAAGGATTTCGCCGTTATCTACGGCTCCACGCAAAACCTGCTCCATGAGCTGGAGGAGGAGCATTTGGGCGCAGGCCTGCGGACGAGGGCGCCATGCAGGAGATGCTGCTCTCCTGCGACCTACTGATTTTAGACGATCTCGGCGCGGAATTTCAACCTCCTTCACTGTGGCGGCGCTTTACAACATCATCAACTCCCGCATCAACGCAGGGCTTCCCGTTATTATCAGCACAAATCTGACGCCAACGGAGCTGGAGGCAAAATATACGCAGCGGATTACTTCACGCATTATCGGCTGCTACACATCCCTGATCTTCTGCGGGCGGGATATTCGCCAGTTAAAAAGGTAAAGGTGCTATATAAAAAGGGAGGGAACGATGCAAGATCAAAAAATTGACGGCGGCAAGCCTTTTGATTGGGGGCTTACCAGCGCGGATTATGCGAAATATCGGGATATTTATCCGGATGTGCTTTATCAAACGCTTTATGAGATGGGCATCGGCGGGCCCGGGCAGCGTATCCTTGATATTGGCACAGGCACAGGCGTCCTGCCCCGCCGGATGGCCCGCTATGGCGCTTGTTTTACTGGGCTGGATCTTTCGAAAAACAAATCCTTCAGGCTAGGGCATTGACTGAAGCTGAGGCCTTTCTGCCGACTATTTCGTCGGTGATGCGCATGAGCCTCCGTTTGAGGGCAATATGTTTGACTGTATCACTGCGGTACAGTGCTGGCAGTATATGGATTCCGAACGGGCGATCCCTGCTTTTCAGCGCATTTTAAAGCCCGGAGGGCACTTGGCCGTGATTTACATGGCCTGGCTGCCGGATGAAAACCCGGTCGTCCAGCGCTCTATCGAAACCGTGCGGCAATTTAACCCAGATTGGAACGGATATGACCGGCGGCTCCAATATTTTACCCCGGGCTGGTGCAAAGGGGGCATCCATTTGGCGGCGCTTAAAACGCTGGATGCAGAAATCCCATTCACCCGGGAAACTTGGAACGGCCGGATGAGGGCCTGCCGCGGAGTTGGCGCTTCGCTCCCGCCCGAGCAGGTGGAGTCCTTCAGCAAGAGGCATCGGAAGATGCTGGAGGATACCATGCCGGAGAAATTTTTCATTCTCCATGAGATTTCTATTCTGAATTTTCAGTTTCCATAATGCATTCCCCTGTCTGCGGGCAGGGGCAGTTTTTTCAAGTCAGAGGAAAAGGAGTCGTCAAAACCTATGGATATCATCGCACAAATCACGTCGGAATTTCATTTACAGGCTTGGCAGGTAGAGAATGTCGTCAAGCTCATCGACGAGGGCAATACAATCCCCTTTATCGCACGTTACCGCAAGGAGGCGCATGGCACGCTGGACGACCAGATGCTGCGCGAAATAGCAGAGCGATTGGAATATCTGCGCAATCTCGATAAACGGCGCGAAGAAGTGCGCGCTCGATTGAGGGGCAGGAAAAACTGACGGAGGAAATCTCCGCCGCGCTGAGCAATGCCGCCACCTTGGCAGAAATTGAGGATATCTACCGCCCCTTTAAGCCAAAGCGCCGCACACGCGCTTCAATTGCCCGGGAGAAGGGGCTGGAGCCGCTGGCCAGGTGCTTTACGAGCAGCGCCCTGATTGTGAAGAGCCGCTCGCTCTGGCGTTAGATTTCCTTAACCGGAAAAGGGCGTGGAAACGGCTGAGGACGCCCTTAAGGGCGCACTTGACATCATTGCGGAAAATCTTTCGGATGATGCAACGATCCGCCGCAGGCTTCGCAATCTTTTTACCGTATGCGGCGTGGTGCGCTCCAAATCCGCCAAGGAGGAAGACAGCGTCTATGCGCCTTATTATGACTTCAGTGCGCCAGTGGAAAAAATCGCAGGCTATCAAGTGCTGGCAATCGACCGGGGAGAACGGGAGGGATTTTTGAAGGTTTCGGTTACCCTTGACCGCCCGCGCGCCATCAAGGTGATTTCCAGCGTTGCTTTGAAGAGCACCGAGTCGCCCTGCACCCGCGCCGTCTTAGAGGCCGGGGAGGATGCCTATGACCGGCTGATTGAGCCGTCGATTGAACGTGAAATCCGCTCGGCACTCACGCAGCGGGCAGCCACGGCCGCAATCAAGGTTTTTTCCACCAATCTGCGCCAGTTGCTGCTCCAGCCGCCTGTGAAGGGAAAAGTTGCCTTGGGGTTGGATCCTGGCTATCGGACAGGCTGCAAGGTCGCCGTTGTGGATGCAACAGGCCGCGTGCTAGATACAGGGGTCATCTATATTACACATAGCGAAGCTCAAAAAGAACAGGCAAAATCTACGCTTCGCCGCATGATTGAAACGCACGGCGTTGGGATCATCGCCATCGGCAACGGAACCGCCTCCAAAGAGACGGAAATTTTTACGGCTGAGCTCATCAAGGCGATCGGCCGAAACATTTCTTACATGGTCGTCAGCGAGGCGGGCGCATCCGTCTATTCCGCCTCAAAGCTCGCTGCGGAGGAGTTCCCGCAGTTCGACGTTTCGCTGCGCAGCGCGGTTTCCATCGCGCGCAGGCTACAGGATCCACTCGCGGAGCTGGTAAAAATTGATCCAAAGGCCATCGGCGTGGGCCAATATCAGCACGATATGCCGAAAAAAGAGCTCGATAACGCGCTGGGCGGCGTGGTGGAGGATTGCGTCAATGCTGTAGGCGTTGATCTGAATACCGCATCCCCCTCCCTGCTTGCGCGTGTATCCGGTATCAATGGCACGGTTGCCAAAAACATCGTCGCCTATCGAGAGGAAAACGGCGCCTACCCCTCCCGCGCCGCTATTAAAAAAGTGCCGAAACTCGGCGCAAAAGCGTTTGAGCAGTGCGCGGGCTTCCTACGCGTGCCGGAGAGCAAAAACGTGCTCGACAATACCGGCGTGCATCCAGAGAGCTATGAGGCCGCGAAAGCCCTGCTGGCGCTGTGCGGCTACTCTCTGGCCGATGTTTCTTCCGGCGCAATCGGGGCCCTTCGAGAGCGCGTTGAGGGCCTCGGCGGTGTGGAGGAGGCCGCAAAGCGGCTAGAAGCGGGCGTGCCGACGCTGCGCGATATCGTCAAGGAGCTCCTGCTCCCGGGCCGTGACCCACGCGATGAACTCCCGCCGCCGCTGCTGCGCACGGATATCATGGATATGAAGGATTTAAAGCCCGGCATGGAATTGCAGGGCACGGTCCGCAATGTGATTGATTTCGGCGCGTTCGTCGATGTCGGCGTCCATCAGGACGGGTTGGTCCATATTTCTCAAATCGCCAACCGCAGGCTGAATCATCCCTCCGAGGTTCTCAAGGTGGGCGATATCGTCACCGTATGGGTGCTCAGCGTTGATGTAGCAAAGAAGCGCATTTCCTTAACAATGAAAAAGCCCGCCCAACAGACAGCCGATTGACCGTTCGCCTTGACTGCGGGTTCAAAGACGTATAATGGAAATGAAGAGAGAAAAAGGGGGACGCTGTGATGGAATACCGGAAATTGGGGGATACCATTGTGCTCTGCCTGGTGAGGGGCGAGGACGTTCTCGCTTCAATCCGCGCGGTATGCAATGCGGAGCGGGTGCGTCTGGCGGAGATTTCCGCGCTGGGTGCGGCAGATTATGCTGAGGTTGGCGTTTACCACCTGGCTGAAAAGCGCTTTTTGCCTCGCACACTGGAGGGAGAGATGGAAATCTGCGCGCTGACAGGCAGCGTGACACGGCGCGGAACGGAGCTTTACCTTCACCTGCATGGTTCCCTTGCCGATGCCGATGGCAATGTATACGGCGGGCATGTCAATGAAATCAGAGTCAGCGCAACAGCCGAGATCTTCATCCGCCTGCTCCCGGGAGAAGTTAACCGCCGCCTGGAGGAGGAAAGCGGCATTTTCCTAATGGATTTCGGCCAATGATCGATTCGTTCAGCTCTTAGAAAAAGGATGGCAGCTTTATGAATTTTATAACCAATGATAAAACCGGTGTCTCCGAAGGTTTTTGCCTGATTAAAACCTGTGACAAAAAGCAAACAGCCCGTGGCGTGCCCTACCTCGACTTGGTGTTGGCCGATCAATCCGGCGAGATTTCAGCCAAGCTCTGATTATAAGGAGGAGGCGCAGGGAACCTTTGCCGCAAACGACCTTGTTAAGGTGCGCGGCCGAATTGACGTTTACAACGGCGCTGATCAGCTACGCATCGACCGGATTCGCAAGGTCGTCCCCTCTGATAACGTTCAGATAAGCGATTATGTCCCGAGCGCGGCATACGATGGTGCATGGATGCTCTCAGAAATCCGCTCCCTGGTCGTCGCTTTTGAAAATACTGATTTAAAGGAGCTTGTCACAGAGCTTCTCGATGAATATGAAGAGAAGCTGCTCTATTGGCCAGCGGCCTTTAAGCTGCACCATGCAATCCGGGGAGGTTTGTTGTGCCACACCCTTTCCATCGTGCGGCTCGCACAGGGCGTGTGTCACGTATACCCCTTTATCGACCAGGAGCTTCTTCTCTCCGGCGCGATCCTGCATGATATTGCAAAAATTGAAGAATTCACTGTCAGCAGCACCGGCATTGCCAGTGGATATACATCGCAGGGGATGCTGATCGGGCACCTAGCCTCCGGCGCAATGGCGGTTGACCGTGCGGCTCGCAGGCTCGGCACACCGCAGGAAACCGCGATGCTGGTGGAGCATATGCTCCTCTCCCACCATGGGGATCCTGAATTTGGAGCTGCTGTGCGGCCTATGTTCTTGGAGGCGGAGCTGCTCTCTGAGCTTGACCTGATGGATGCGCGCATCTATGAAATGGCGCAGGCTGTCCAGACGACACAGCCAAACGGCTTCTCCCCACGGCAATGGGCGCTGGATAACCGCAAGCTCTATAACCACGCCCGGCGGGAGGTAGCGCCCCGCGCCATGCTTCAGAAGCTGGAAGCGGCATGGATCACAGCGAAGGCTAATGCGTCCACGGGCGGCAATCGGCGTTCCTCCCTTTCCTGCTGCTGTTTAGGCACTTAGGTAGAATGAAATGGTTTTATCAATCAGAAAACCGGCGAATTGGCGAATTGCCAATCAGCCGGTTTTTTTGCCCCTATCCATTTTTTATTTCATCAGGTGTAGCGGCGCTCACGAAGCTTTTTCCACAAAAAAACAGTCAAAAGGCACAACACGATGCCTACCAGCGCTCCGGCCGCATCGACGCACACATCAAAAAAACGGCACGCCCTGCCGGGGATAAAAATTTGGTGCAGCTCATCCGTCACCGCATAAAAGGCGGTCAGTCCCCAAGCCAGAAAGGGCCTGCTTCGCCCCCAGGTGCGGTACAGCGCATGAAACAGCAGAACCGCCAGCAGCGCAAATTCCGCCGCATGCGCCAGTTTTCGGATCACGGCGGAAGGGATCAGCAACCCAACCAGATCAAAAATTTTGGAAAGAACGCCATCGCTAAGCGATTGGGACTGAACACCGGACTGTTGAGAAAAATGAAAAATCAGCGCCATACAGGCCACCGCAAACGCCCAGGATAGGGCGCAGAGAAAGGCCTGCCTCTTGGATTGGAACCGTATCATGAATCCAGCCGCTCCCCTTTCAAAAAGCGCACCGTGCCATCCAGCGTGTGGTAAACAATCCCGGAAACATTCTGTGCCATCGCAAAGAAACTGCTCTCTGCATACAGCGGGTAAACTAGGCCGTTTTGGATCAAATGCGTTTCCGCCTGCTTGCACAGCTGAATGAGTTGCCTAGAAGCAGCCATATTCATGGAAGATATGATCTTATTGTAGGCTTCCGAGCTATAGTTGAGCAGGTTACCGCTCGCAGCGGAAGCAAACTGGGAAAGGAACTCTACCGCCGAAGAGCCGGAGGCTGTCACGGGGGCAAAAGCAATTTCGTAATCCCCCTTTTCCAAACGAGTGCGCAATTCTGCCCGATCTACCGCCTCCAGCCGCAGGATCAGCGTGATGCCCAACGCACCTTGCCAGGTTTGTATGAGCTTGCGGATCATATCGGCATGCTCCTGCGCACAGAGATGGTAAGCGTTGCACTTTTTTGGCCAAGCGCATCCAGCCCGCTCTCCCAGCGCCTGCGCGCCTCATCCGCATTGTAGGCCAGCCGGCCGACAGCGCCTGCCTGCTCCCGGTAGCTCGTGCTGCCCAGCATACAGGATGCCGGCACAAAGCCCTGCGCCTCGGCCGTCAGGCCGGAGGCAGGTTCCAGCGCGGAGCGGTTTAGCCCTTGGCAGAGCGCAATGCGCAGGTTCCCATTTTTCAGCAGAGCATTCCCTGCATTGAAGCAGATCGACCAGGTGATATTGGGGATCTCCTGCGTCGTAATGCCAGAGCGCTCATCCAGGGCATGGGCCTGGCCCTGTTCCAGCAGGGCAGCGTCATACCGCCCTTCCAACAGCTTATCAAGGCGGGATTGCCCGTCTGTATTGATATAGAGGCTGACGGTAGCGGGCGATACGGTTGTTTCCCCCTGATAATCCGGATTCTTTTTTAACAGCAGAGATTTGTCATGGTTCCATTTTGAAAGATAGAAGGGCCCATTGCAGATTAGATACTTCCGCTCCAGCCATAGCGGCCTGACGTCGCCAGAAAAAATGCCTCATCGCAAGGCATGCTCATAGGGAGTGTCAGCGCATAGAGAAACGCGCTGTCCGCGCGAGCCAGCCGAATCTCCAGCGTGCTGGCGTTTACCACCCGCACGCCGAGTTGATCGGAGCGGGCAGTTCCACGATGAACCGCCTGCGCATTCTCAATCGCATAAAGCGCTTTGGCGGAGGCCATGCCCGTTTCCGGTAACAACGCCCGCTTTAGGCCGAACGCAAAATCCTCCGCATTCAGCGTGGTGTCGATCGTTTTTCCCTTCCCCAGCAGCTCTTCCAGCTCATCGGAGTCGGCAATGTGCCACTTCATCCCCTCGCGCAAATGAAAGGTGTAGGTGCGCCCGTCCGCCGACACATCCCACCGCTGGGCGGCTCCGGGCACGATTGCGCCTGATTCATCCAGACGGACAAGCCCCTCAAAGCAATTGCCCGTGACAAGCTTAGCCGTTTCATCCGCAGCAATCTGGCGGGTCAAGGCAAACCGGCTCGCCGTCAATTGTAGGCAAGGTCTTTTTCCGCCCCGGTTTTCTTAGAGCAACCGGCAAGCGCAGGCAGTAAAAGCACAGCGGAAAGCACCAGCGCAAGGAACCGGGTATGCATTGTTTTCTTCACGCTTATGACCATTCCTTTCTCGGTAAGCCACAGAATTTTGCGGTTTAGGCGGCGCTAAAATTTTGAGTCAGGTTTGTGCGCAACAGGCATAAAGCGCAGTTGAAAAGAGGAAGCTTTGCATCTCTTCCCTTATGTTTCCCATCTTAGCATTCCGCCTCGGAGGATACAAGTCAGTATTTGTAAACAATTTCACTCAGCAAGTGTCCAGCTTCGCCTTTAACTGTTCCGAATAGACCGGAAGCGCCCCGCTGGATGACGCCACAAAATCCGAAAGGATCGCGCCGCGCCGCGCGCTGCGGAATACATCCCATCCCGCGAGCAGCCCGCTGATCAAACCGGCGCTAAACGCATCTCCCGCGCCCACGGTATCCACCGCCTTGGATACGCATTCGTTTATCTCCCTCATCGCCTCACGGGAATAGGCCGTGCAGCCACGCGGCCCCTTTGTCACCAGCACGCAGCGCAGCTTGCTATATTGTGCAAAAAGGGCGCGGATTAGCTCCGTCTCCTGTTCTCCCGTGCAGAAGAGTGTGCCAAAGCGCAGCGCCTCCTCTTCATTGAGCTTGAGGATTGTCGTATACCGAAGGGATTGCTCCACCATCTCACGGGGGCAAAAATCGCGGCGGATATTCACATCAAAAAACACGGCTGGGAAGGTGCATTCTTTTAAAATATGCAAAAGTGTCTCACGAGATTGTTCTGCCATCTGCACCATAGAGCCGAAATAAAAGAGGGAAAATCCCTCCTCCCGGAGGGAGGCAAGCGCCGCTTCTCCCCCTTCAATATGCTGGTAGCTAACCCCTCGGGGAACGAATAGCTCGGAATCCCCTGATGGTCCAGCCGGACGAGCGCCGTCCCGGTTGGATAGCGGGCGTCTGTTTTCACATAATTTGAGCTTACCCCTAAGCGAGCGATCTCCTGCAACGCCCGGCGCCCCAGTTCATCCGCACCGACCTTGCTGTAGAGAAACGCCTCGGCGCCGAGCCGCGCCAAATGCCCAGCCAAATTAAAGGGGCTCCACCAATTTTTGCTTGTCCATCAATGACATCCCAGAGGATCTCCCATAAGAAAGCACCTTTTTCATCGTCATCCGCCTCATTCTCCACACAGCGCAAGCACTGCATGCGCAATAATTTTCGCATTGCGCAACAAATTTTCCTCCGTAATAAATTCATCCGCGCCATGCATATGATTATCCTCCCCCGGGAACATTGCGCCAAAAGCAACTCCGCCTGGGATACCGTGCACATAGGTGCCTCCGCCGATTGCCGTGCAATAGCCCGGCAGTCCGGTCTGCTGGGTATACACATGGAGCAGCGTTTGGATAAACGGGCTCTCCTCCGGCACCCGGTGCGGCTCGGAGCCCATTATTTTGTGAAAATTGAAACCGTGTGCAGCAAGCGCTTGAGAAAGCTTTTGGGTGACGCTAGGGAGCGTTTCACACAATGGAAACCGGATATCCACCATGCCCTCCAGCTTGCCCTTCCGGCACCGCAAAACGCTGAGGCAAGCGTCAGCGCTCCGCTTTCCGCCTCTTGGCATGCAAGTCCGGCAGAGCGTCCGTTCGTTTCCCCATGGGGGAAAAGCAGCGCAATCTCCTCCAACAGCGGCAATAATCCATCCCCCTCCATACCGGGCAATGCGCAAAGCATCCGAATCAGGCCGGTCAGCGCATTTTCTCCCTGCTCTGGCGTGGAGGCATGCGCCCCGCGCCCTTCAATCAACAAAACAAGCCCATCCTGCTCCTCCCGAAAGGCGATAGCGAGCTCTTTTGGCAATGCCTGAGCAGCTTGCCTTGCCTGCTCAAGCGAAATGCCGGATAAACAGGCCTCCGCCCGGCCAGGAACGGCATTCGCCGCTTTGCCCGCATGCAGCCAGAGAACGCGCCGTTCCCCTTCCTGCCGGTAAGATGCGCAAAAGCCCGCCCGTAGCATCCCCTTTTCAATATTGATGATCGGATAATCGCCATCCGGTGTGAAGAGCATCGGCGGCATTTTATGCTTTGCCCGATAGCATGCAAGATCAGAAGAGCCGTTTTCTTCATCACTCCCCAGCAGCAAGCGCACCGGCGCAGCAAGCGGTATTTTCAGGGCGCGGATCGCGCCGAGGGCAAACAGCGCCGCTACAGCCGGCCCCTTATCATCAATTGTGCCACGGCCATAAAGCTTCCCCTCCCGGCGGGTAAGCGCATAGGGCGGAACTGTCCATCCCGTGCCCTCCGGCACCACGTCCAAATGGCAAAGAACGCCCAGCCCCGGTTCCGTCCCCTCCCCAAGGTCGGCCTCCAGCATAACGTTTTCCACTAGGCGCGTGCGAAGCCCCTGCTCCTGTGCCAGCCGCATACCTTCCTGCAGAGCGGCTGCCGGCCCTTTTCCATAAGGCGCGTCCTCCTCCGCCTGCGTGCGGTAGCTTGGAATTTCTATCAGAGCGGCAAGCGCCTGCCGCATCGCTTCCGCCTGGCTTTCCAGATAAGCGCCGACGCTTTTCACGCTTTCTCTTTCTATCACAATGCCTGCCTCCCTTTACTCTATCACAGATGCTTCCTGTTCTATGAACATTCCAGCGGAATGCACTGCGCAAGCGCTAAACCGCCAAGTGGACTGGGGTGGCCGCCGTCCTTGCTCGTATAGCCCTCTTTTGCAAGATAGGGATTCTCTTCCCGTGCAAAAGCGGCGTCAAAATCAACAATTTTGTCAAACAGTTTCTCCTGCATCAGCCGCCGGTTGATTTCCACACGGATTTGATCCTTTTCCGGTGTGCAGTCCGCCGAGCCGCCGAAGGGGATCAATGTGGCTCCGTAGACCGTGATGCCGTGCGCGTGTGCCATCTGCACCAGCTCTCGCAGGCCGTCGAGCGCCTCCTGCGCCGTAATGCGATCCGATTTTGGGGCGCCTAATGTGCCCGGCTGGGCATAGTCGTTTGTGCCCAGGCATACCACCATGTATTTTATGCCGTCAAAGGCGCCTACATCCCATTGAAAACGCTCCAACGCCCTCGGGCCAAAAAAATTTTTTAATGGGAAGCGACTCCAGCAATCCCGCAACAGCCGGTTTCCCGTGATCGATCGGTTGACGACAGCATAGCGGCCGGGAAACTGCTCACGCACCCGCTGGGCAAACGGATTAAACCAACGCCCCTGCTGTGTGATCGAATCCCCAAAGCACACGATGTTAGAAGCGCCCTCCCCATTGAGCAGTTCGACTGCCTCAAATAGGGGCACCGGCTGGGAGAGATACATCCCCAACACCTTCTCCGCTAAATGTAAAATGCTATCCTTGCGCCTGCTCTGATGTAGAATCGCCATATCGCTCGTGTGATCTCCGCGGCAGACAGAGAGCCGCACATCATCCAGCGCATTGCCGGACAGAAGCTTTCCCTTCTCCACATAGATACTAACTGAGAGATATTCGCCCGCAGCAACCGGCAGGGCGGCGGCGTCTGACCGGACGCTTTGGCCAGCGGTCAGCTCCACCCCCGCCTTGCCAGCGAAAAAAGAGGCGTGCTTTCTCCTATCCGCCTCCCTGTTTCATCACAAACGGCGGCATACGCGGAACCGACCCTCACACGCTCTTTGGAAAAACGGTTGGAGAGCGACAGGCGGATTTGCCCCCCGGAGACTGCACTGTGGACAGTCAGTCGGAAGGTCCGGTCGTTCCCCCGGTAGCCCAAAAGGGACATTCCCGCATGCGACATTCCCCAGGCCTGCACCCATTTCTGTTCCATTCTGTTCCCTCTCTTTCCCTGTCTAGCTGCATTCTTGCAGCTCAGCAGATGCTTTTATAAAGAAATAGTATCACATCCCATCAAATAGATACAAGGGCACGCCTTGATTGAGAAAGAAAAAAATGTGAACGTTATTCACAATATGCTCTTTTTTTTCATTCTAATAGTATAATTATGCAAAAATAACAGATACTAGCAAGAGAAAGGCGGTGGGGGAATGCTGGCTACACATCTGCGTCTGCTCAGGGAAAAAATGGCCTGACACAAAAGCAGGTTGCGGATATGCTGAATATCGACCGTTCCACCTACGCCTATTATGAATCCGGCAAAACGAGGCCTGATATCCTCACCATTGCGAAGCTTGCACGCCTCTACCGCATCAGCACGGATTTTTTGCTGGACGTGAAGCCGCCCACCCTCCAGATGGAGCTGCGCGATGAACGCATGGAGTATCAAAGCGCCGCCCACCCCCGCGTAAAATATCTTTCCGACCTTTCCAAAGAGGAGCAAGATTGATCCTCTTCTATCGGCAGCTGAAAGATAAAAAAAGCGCCTTCCAGCATCTGCAAGCTCTTTATGAGAAAGAACAGGCGTTGCACAAGCAGGAGGAAGAGGATTTTTTGGCCGCCCTTGGGGAACGGTTGCGAAAAAAGCCAGAGGATTGATTCTCCTAAACAATGAAGCTGTTCACACGCACGATCTTGAAAAAGATTGTGCGTTTTTCTTTTGTTTTTCCATACGCATGCCCTTGACAGGCATCAAGATGTGCTATATAATAGCAATCGCTATAGAGGGAATACACTATATCTAGTGTATCAATCAATATATTTTAACTATATCTATTTATCACTTTCACACAAGAGGAGCTGGGCGCATGTTAACAAAAATCATCAAACGCGACGGGCGGGAAGTAAACTTCTCCATTGAAAAAATTGCAAATGCAATTTTTAAGGCTGCGCAGTCTATGGGCGGCAAGGACTATGAGGAATCGCTTGCGCTGGCAAACCAGGTGGTCGTTTACCTGGAGAATCGGGCATTCAGAAGCCGACGGTAGAGCAGGTGCAGGACGCCGTGGAAAAGGTCTTGATTGAAAACGGACACGCCCGCACCGCGAAAGTTTATATTTTATATCGCGCAGAACGTTCCCGTGTGCGTGAAATGAACACCCGGCTGATGAAAATCTACGAAGGCCTCACCTTTAAGGACGCAAAGGATAACGATATCAAGCGAGAAAACGCCAATATTGATGGCGATACCGCCATGGGCACTATGCTCAAATACGGCTCTGAGGGCGCAAAGCAATTCAACGAGCTGTTTGTGCTCAATCCGGAGCACTCCAAGGCGCACCATGAGGGTGATATTCACATCCACGATCTCGATTTTTTAACGCTGACCACCACCTGCTGCCAGATCGATATCATCAAGCTGTTTAAAGGCGGCTTCTCTACTGGTCATGGCTACCTGCGCGAGCCCAACGATATTGCGAGCTACTCTGCGCTTGCCTGCATTGCAATTCAGTCCAACCAAAACGATCAGCACGGCGGCCAGAGTATCCCAAATTTTGATTACGGCATGGCGCTCGGCGTGGCCAAAACCTACGCAAAGCTCTACCGCCGTAATCTGAGCAAGGCGCTTGAATTGCTGGCGGATTTGGAGAACTCCTGTGACCTTGCGGACGATGTCTGCAAGCGTGTCAAAGAGGAGAGCGGTCTAGTACCCAAGCTTGCAAATGATAACGCTATCAGGAGCTGAAGCAAAGCTGCTGAAAGAAGCTATCAGCTCGACGACGCCATCATAAAGCGTGCGCAGGAATCACGCTGCGCCGCACTGTGAAAGAGACGGACCGCGCCACCTATCAGGCGATGGAAGCGCTCGTTCATAATCTCAACACGATGCACTCCCGCGCTGGCGCGCAAATCCCCTTCAGCTCCATTAACTATGGGATGGATACCTCCCCGGAGGCCGTATGGCTGTAAAAAACGTCCTGCTCGCCACAGAAGCAGGCCTCGGCAACGGCGAAACGCCGGTTTTCCCGATCCACATTTTCCGTGTGAAGGAAGGCGTCAGCTATAATCCTGGCGATCCGAACTATGATCTTTTCAAGCTCGCCTGCCGCGTATCAGCAAAGCGGCTATTCCCGAACTTCTCCTTTATGGATGCGCCGTTTAACGCACAATATTATGTGGAAGGCGATTATGATACGGAAATTGCTATATGGGCTGCCGTACCCGCGTGATGGGGAACGTATATGATCCTTCGCGCCAAACCACGGGTGGCCGAGGGAACCTGAGCTTTACTTCGATCAACCTGCCCCGTCTTGCTATCAAGGCGCACGGCAACATTGATCTCTTCTTTGAGGATCTTGACCGCAAAATCGATCTTGTCATCAATCAGCTGCTTGAGCGGCTGGAGATCCAGTCTAAAAAGAAGGTGCGCAACTATCCCTTCCTGATGGGGCAGGGCATTTGGATTGATTCCGGCGAGCTTGGCCCGGATGACGAGGTGCGCGAGGTGCTCAAGCACGGCACGCTTTCCGTCGGCTTTATCGGTCTTGCGGAAACATTAAAATCCCTGGTGGGCGCGCACCATGGCGAGAGCGTTGAAGCGCGCAACCTCGGCCTAGAAATCGTTGCCCATATGCGCAACCGCATGGATCAGGCGGCTGCGGAAACCGGCCTCAACTTCTCCCTGCTTGCAACGCCTGCGGAGGGGCTCTCCGGCCGTTTTGTCCGCATGGATAAGGAGCGTTACGGTGTGATTGAAGGCGTGACTGACCGCGCCTATTATACAAACTCCTTCCATGTGCCGGTTTATTACCCAATCTCCGCTTTTGATAAGATTAAAATTGAGGCTCCCTATCATGAGATGACCAATGCAGGCCATATCTCCTATATTGAGATGGACGGCGATCCAACGGAAAATCTCGACGCGTTTGAGGCCGTTATCCGCTGCATGAAGGAAAATAATATTGGCTACGGCTCCGTCAACCACCCGGTCGATCATGACCCGGTTTGCGGTTATACCGGCATCATCAATGACGAGTGCCCGAAATGCGGCCGCCACGAAGGTGATGGCAATCCCGATTTTGAGCGTATCCGCCGCATCACCGGCTATCTGGTCGGCACGCTCGATCACTTTAACGACGCCAAGTATGCCGAAGTGATGGATCGCGTCAAGCACTCCATCGGCACTGGCGCAGGGGAGTTTGAGCAGATCTGATGGATACAATGGAAACCGCTTTACGGCTTGCAGGCGTTATCCGCGAGTCAATTGTGGATGGCCCCGGCTGGCGATTCGTCGTCTTTGCGCAAGGCTGCCCGCATCATTGCCCCGGCTGCCAAAACCCACAAACGCATGATTTTGCTGGAGGATATGACAGCAAGGTTGGCAATCTGATCGCTGAGTTGCGGAAGAATCCGCTGCTCTCCGGCGTGACTCTGAGCGGTGGCGACCCGTTTGCACAGGCAGCGCCCTTCGCGGTGCTCGCCGCTGAGGTGCATAAGCTTGGCCTAAATGTGATCACCTACACGGGCTGGACGTATGAGCAGATTATGGATGGCCTTGATTCCCATACCGGATGGCGGGATCTTCTCGCGGAGACGGACGTGCTTGTGGACGGGCGCTTTTTGCTGGAAGAAAAATCTCTTGCAATTCTCTTCCGCGGCTCGCGCAATCAGCGCACCATTGACGTAAAGCGCTCCCAAGCGCAGGGTGCGGCTGTGGAATGTGATTTAAAGGACGGGATGCCAGCCTAACGGCTCCTCTCTCAGGCGGAAATGATCCAGGTGTAACCGACCGGTGCTTCTCATAAGCACCCGGTCGGTTTTATTGATGGGGGATTTCCATATTTCCTGTGCCTTCCCCACGCAAGCCTATGCAAACGTTCTTTCTTGTGCTATAATTTCACCGTAATAATCAAGGGATGGAGGCGAGGCAATATGGAAAAGCGTTTATTCAATAAACTGGGTTTTGAAACCTCTCTTTTGGGGCTTGGCTGTATGCGATTCCCGCAAAAGAACGGTAAGATTGACTTATTAGAAACGGAAAAGCTGGTGGACGCCTGCATGGCGGGCGGAATCAATTACTTTGACACTGCCTATGTATATGGGGATGGAGATTCTGAAAATGCTGTGAAGCGCACTTTGGTAGAACGCTACCCACGCGAGCGCTTCTATCTTGCAAACAAACTCCCCATGTGGCTCATTCCGGAGGGGCACACACCGCAAGAGCTCTTAGAAACCTCGCTCAAGCGTACAGGTGTGACCTATTTTGACCAGTACCTGCTACATAACCTCAATCAGGAAAATTGGGAGATTTGTAAAAAAGAGAATCTTGTCGACTTTATTTTTGCAAAAAGGCGGCAGGGGCGGTTCGGAATGCCGGCTTCTCCTTCCATGATACGCCGGAGGTTCTGCATGAAATTCTGGATGCCGCCGACTGGGACTTTGTTCAGCTCCAGATCAATTATTATGACTGGGAAACGGCCCAGCGCGCAAAGGAACAATATGAAATGGTTGAGGCCCGCGGCATTCCCTGCATCATCATGGAGCCGTGCGCGGCGGCTCGCTCGCTTCGCCGCATCCCGACGTGGTCTCTCTGCTTACCGCTGCCGCCCCAAAGGCAAGCCCGGCTCATGGGCGCTCCGGTTTGCCGGGAGCTTCCCAATACGGCAGTCGTACTCAGCGGTATGTCCGACATGGCGCAGGTAACCGAAAATCTCCGGCTCTTTGGCCAGTTTCAGCCGCTCAGCATAGCGGAAACCGAGCTGCTCCAGCAGGCGGTATCCATTTTGGAAAGCCTGCCGCTGATCCCTTGCACCGGCTGCAATTACTGCAAGGGCTGCCCGAAGGCGTGCGGATTTCAAGCGCTTTTGAAGCATATAACAGTTGCCTGCGTTTCGATCAAATGGCTGATTTGCGAGCGCGCATACAATCCTGCGGCATTGCGGATTGCATTGAATGCGGCAAATGCGAAGGCCACTGCCCACAGCATATTGCCATTCCAAAGGAGCTTAAAAGGGTGCTTGCATGCGCAGAAGCCGAAGCAATCGGATAAATCCAATCTTTCATTCTATTGTGAGTTTGAGACTTACCCCCATTTGGGCAAAGCCTCAAATAAACGTACAAGGGAGCTATTGCAAAATGCCTTGCATTTTGCAACAGCTCCCTTGCCATATCATACAACGAAACTGATCATAATACCATCAAATAGAAATCCGCCATCCCCATCGACGTGTCTCTGCAATACTCTTTTCGGACGACGAATCCGGCCCGTTTATAGCATTTGATCGCGCGCATATTACAAGTTCTCACTTCAAGCAGGCGGGCCGCCCGGGATATCGCTCCTTTAGAACGGTTTGAATGGCTTTCATCAACTGATTGCCAAGACCCTTCCCACATTGATCCGGCGCCAAGCCAAGGCCGATCATTACAAAATCAGGATGATTCGTCAACCTGAAAAAACCGGTCAAATTATTCCCGTCTTTCAGGGCATAAAACTCTGCGCGGCGTGTTTCTTCATCCGTCATTCCATAATGCTGTGCCCGGGCCGTTTCCCATTCCGGATAATGATAGATATCATAGGGTGGCGGATAACGCCAGCTGCATACGGTTTTCGCATCTTCTTGCGTAAAATCAGTGATTTTCAACCCATCGTCCAGCCTCGCAGGCAAATCTGCCTGCCCTCGCTTTCTCTATGCACGGTTTTACTTTTTGCCGAAACGCACCGGTTATCCGCCCAAATAAGCCCTGCGCACCTGCTCGTTATTGCGCATTTCCTCCGAGTTCCCGCTCATCATGATGGTACCCGTCTCCATGACGTATACGCGGTTCGCAATCTGCATCGCCATCTTCGCATTCTGCTCCACGAGTAAAACGGTAACCCCGCTTTTGTTAACATCCTGAATGATTTGAAAGATTTCCTCCACCAGCAGTGGAGAAAGGCCCATCGATGGCTCGTCGAGCAACAGCATTTTGGGGTTGCTCATCAGTGCGCGTCCAATGGCAAGCATCTGCTGCTCCCCGCCGGATAGCGTGCCGGCAACCTGCTTGCGCCGCTCCTTCAAACGGGGGAGCCGCTGAAAAATGCGCTCGAACTCATCGTTTAGCCGGCCCCGGTCTTTCCGTGCATACGCGCCCATCTCCAAGTTTTCCTGCACCGTCATATGGGAAAAACGCGCCGCCCCTCAGGCACCTGGGCCAGCCCAAGCCGGATGATTTTATGGGCGCTTGTGGTGCGCAAACTTGCGCCGCAGAAGGCAATTTCCCCATTCTTCGGCTTTACGAGCCTGAAATGGCATGGAGCGTGGTCGTCTTGCCCGCGCCGTTCGCGCCGATGAGCGTGACAATCTCGCCCTCGTTCACCTCAAAGGAAATCCCCTTGATCGCATGGATTGCGCCATAGTATACGTCTAAGTCTTTGACGGAAAGCATCAAATCCATATTGTTGACTCATTCCTTTCTAACAGCTGGGGAATCGATATCAAGCGCGCCTGAAACGGTGCGGCAAAGGCCGCTTTTTCAGGCTATTCCCCACCCAGATATGCGGCGATCACCTTCGGATCCTTACGAACTTCCTCGGGGGGCCCTTCCGCGATAATCCTGCCATAGTCAAGCACTACCAAGTGCTCGCAGATGCCCATGACAAAGCTCATATCATGCTCAATCAGTAAAATCGAGAGGCCAAATTTATCCCGAATCAGGCGAATCGTTTCCATAAGCTCTTTCGTCTCTGTTGGGTTCATGCCGGCAGCCGGTTCATCCAGCAGCAAAACCTTTGGAGAGGTTGCCAGCGCACGGGCGATCTCCAGCTTGCGCTGTTGGCCATAGGGGAGGTTCCGTGCCATTTCATAGGCTTTCTCATTGAGCCGAGCACCTCAAGCAGCGCATGGGCCTTCTCTGATATCTCTTTTTCCTCCCGTCGATAAGCAGGCAGGCGAAAAATACTGGAAAGAAGGGAATATTTCATCTTGCTGGTCATCGCGGTTTTTACATTATCGAGCACCGTCACATCTTTAAACAGACGGATATTCTGGAAGGTCCGCGCAATGCCGTTTTGCGTGATCTGGTAGGTTTTTTTACCCACAATGCTGTTGCCCTCAAGCTCAATTTCGCCGTCTGTTGGATAATAAACGTCGGTCAAAAGATTAAAGACCGTGGTTTTGCCTGCACCGTTCGGCCCAATAAGGCCAATGATCTCCTTTTCGTGCAAGCGAAAATGGACGCCCTCCAGAGCCTTCAGGCCGCCAAAGGTGATGCCGAGGTTGCGGGTTTCCAATACCGCTCTATTCTCCTCCATGGCTTCAGGCTCCTTTCCAGGCGCGCCGCCCGCCGGGGGCGTGCCGGTATCCTTCTTTTTTTCTTTGAATAGCTTACCCACAATTTTTCGCACGGAAAACTCACGCGTCCCGAGCAGGCCGGTGGGCTTAAAGAGCATGACGATAATCAGCACAAGGGAATAGATCAACATGCGTTTATCTGCAAAAGAGCGGAGCATTTCCGGCAAGAGCGTGAGCACAGTTGCGGAGCAAACGGAGCCTGTAATGGAGCCCATGCCGCCGAGCACGACCATAATCAGGATTTCGACGGAATAGTTAAAATCGAATTTGCTGGGGTCGAGCACGCCGATATAATGCGCATAAATGCCGCCCGCAACGCCCGCGAAAAACGCCGCCACCACAAAGGCAAGAAGTTTATAATAGGTGGTGTTGATGCCGGAGGCCTCCGCTGCGATCTCATCCTCGCGGATGGCAATCACCGCGCGCCCGTGGCGGGAGCGGATAAAAGCCAAAATCGCAACCACCGTGAGGAAAGCTATAAAAAAGGTATAGATAATCAGCGTATATTTTCCCTCGATATAGGGAATTCCCGTCAAACCGGCAGCGCCGCCTGTAAAATCCACTGCTAAAACCAGCACACGGATAATTTCGCCGAAGCCCAGCGTAATGATCGCCAGGTAGTCGCCGCGCAGGCGGAGTGCGGAACGCCGATAATCACCCCGAAGATGGCAGCCACCAAGCCGCCAAAAATCAGGCCGAGTGGAAAGGCAACGGAAATAGGAAGGCCTGCATGCATGGTGAACAATGCAGCGGAATAAGCGCCTACGCTCATAAAGCCCGCATGGCCAAGCACAAGCTGCCCCAAAAATCCGGTTACCAGATTCAGGCTGACCGCCAAGATGATATTGATGCCGATGAGCACCAAAATGCCGGAATAGTAAGAATTGATGACTCCCGTCGCTACGGCTCCCATGATCGCGGCAAATAGGATTGCCACCCAAAGGATGCTGAAGAGATAGGAAAGCTTTCGTTGTTTTGACATATCGCGCGCCCCCCTTAAACCTTTTCCTGCACGTTCTTACCAAGAAGACCGGCAGGTTTGACAAGCAGGACAAGAATCAGGATGCCGAACACAACAGCATCCGAAACCTGGGAACCGCCCGCTGCGATCGTCAGGCTCTCCGCTACACCAAGAATATAGCCGCCCAGCATTGCGCCGGGGATATTGCCGATGCCGCCAAGGACGGCCGCGACAAAAGCTTTCAGGCCTAGCATGCCGCCCATATAGGGGGTAATTTGATGGAATGTGTTGCTGTATAAAACGGCGCCAACCGCTGCGAGCGCCGAGCCAATGGCAAAGGTAAACGCGATCGTAGAATTCGTGTTGATGCCCATCAGCTTCGCCGCGCCTGCATCCTCGCTGGTGGCGCGCATCGCCTTGCCCATTTTGGATTTGTTGACGATGAGCTCCAATAGGATCATCATTGCGATTGAGACCAGGATATTCAGCACGGTGCTAAAGCTTAGTTGCAGGCTGCCGAGGGTAATCACCTTGTTGGGGAACATCACCGGCATCGACTGAGCGCTGGAGGTAAAGCCAAGCTGAAATAGATTTTGCAGGAAAATGCTCACGCCGATCGCCGTAATCAGCAAAGACAGGCGCGGCGCATCCTTGACCAGCAGGCGATGGTACGCGAGACGCTCGATGACAACGCCCAACAGGGTGCAAACCGCAATCGACAGGATTACCGCCGCCCAAAGCGCAGGCCGAGCTGCACCATCACGACGAACACAACGTAGCCGCCAACCATGATGATATCGCCATGTGCGAAGTTAATGAGCTGGATAATGCCGTATACCATGCTGTAGCCCAAGGCCACCAGCGCGTAAATGCTGCCAAGGCCAAGGCCGTTAATCATTTGGATGAAAAAATCCATAAACGCACCTTCCTACTTTAGGCGTTCCCCCACGAAAGGGGCGCGCCGTATCATTTCACGAGCTTGCCTTTCCCGCCTTTGCCCGCTGAGCAAAAGAAACGCCCTTCCTTTCAAGCTCGCTGCATTCCAAAGGGAGTCCCATTCTTAAAGGGAATTTCATTCCCTTTGCTCAGCGGGGAAATCGCTCTGCGGGCCGGGTCCGACGGCCCGGCCCGCAGGATGGCAGTTCAGCAAAAAGTAATCTGCTTACTTTCCAAAGGTTTCTTCAAACTTATAGGCGCCGTTGTCAATCTTGATGATGATCGCCTCTTTGACTACGTTGCGATTCTCATCAAAATGCATCTGGCCGGTCAGGCCGTTGTACTCAAGCTTTGCAAGGGCGTCGATAATCGCCTGCTTCTCCGTAGAGCCGGCATTTTTGATCGCCTCGGCCATCATATAAGCCGCATCATAGCCGAGCACTGCAAATTGATTGGGTCCATGTTGTATTTTGCCTTATAGTTCTTAATGAAATCCTGAACGCGCTGATCCTCGCTCTCCGCCGTATACTGGCTGCAATAGTAAGCGCCGTTAACCGCATCCATGTTGGATTGATCAACCTTGCCGACAACGCCGTCCCAACCGTCTGCACCGACGATCTGCGTCGTCAAGCCGAGCTCTTTGGCCTGTACGGCGATCAATGCCGCCTGCTCATAATAAGTAGGCACGAAGAGGACATCCGGATTCTTCGATTTGATATTGGTAAGCTGCGGGCGGAAATCGACTGCGCCCTTTGCAAAGCCTTCGTCGGCAGCAACGGCAATGCCGAGCTTCTCAGCGGTTGCCTTGAAGGAATCCCTCAGCCCCTTGGAGTAATCATCGGAGGTGTCATAAATCACTGCCGCTGTTTTTTTGCCGAGCTTCTTGGCGTAGTTCGCCATAATCTCACCCTGCTCCGGGTCTGTAAAGCAAACGCGGAACACGTTTTTGCCAGCCGCCGTAACATTGAGCGCCGTGGCGGTAGCCGTTAGGATTGGCATGTTATCCTGCACGGAGGCCTGTGCAACGGCCGCCGCCGGCTTGCTGGTCACGTCGCCGATGATCGCGACGACCTTGTTCTGATTGACGAGCTTGCGGTAAGCGTTGGTTGCCTCCGTCGCATCGCCCTTTTCGTCTTCACAAATATACTCTATCTGCTTTCCAAGCACGCCACCCTTTTGATTGATCTCTTCAAAGGCAAGCTGTACGCCATTATTTGTGGCAATTCCATAGACGGATACATTGCCCGTCAGGGGCGCAAGACCGCCAATGACAATTTTGTCTCCCGTGCTGCCCGTATCGTCTCCGTTCTGGCATCCCGCCAGAGGAAGGGCGGCCAGAACGCATACCATCAACGCTGCCAACAAACGCTTCTTCATAAACTTTTTCCTCCCTGTTTCATTTTTATCTGAGTGAAATATGCAGCCCTGCCGAAACAAAAAAAGCGGCATGACCGTTCTGTCACACGCTCCCACGCCCGCGCTGCATCCACTTCAGATATTTATTGTAATTATACTATACCACTTTAAAGTTTGCAATAAAGGAACTTCAAAAATTCATCTACTCTACGTAATATTGCCGTTTTCCCCTTCTTTTGTGCCTACACCGTAGGGGTTCTTTGTGAATATTGCAGAAAAACGGCAGGCTTCTCCGATTCGCCGGAAACGCCCCTGCCGTTTTTCCAATGATATCCGTTCTTTTTGCAGCTGTTCAGCCCGCTTTGCCCATGGCGGCCAGCGGTCGGTAACCGTGCCGTTGACACGCACCTCAAAATGCAGATGGGTTCATCCTTCATTTCCACCGGGATCTCCCCGACCTTGCCGATCACATCGCCCATTTTGACGCTGCCGCCCTTTTTCACAGCCGGTTCCTTTTGTAGGCCACAGTAGGAGGCCTTCATGCCGTTGCCATGGTCGATGGTCACGACCCACCCCCACATGCTGTCGTTTTCCACAGAGAGCACCGTGCCCGCGCTGATCGCTTTGACAGCATCGCCCTTTTTGCTGCAAGTCAATCCCGTTGTGCACACGCCAATCACCCATGGTTTTGGATTCTACCATTTCGCCGTTGCTGAAATCTTTGTTGATTTTTGTTCCCAACGGCAGCATGAAATATTCCGCCTGCGTCTCCCGTTCTGTCGCGGCGGTTGTCTGCTCTTGCTGCGTTCCCCGCTCGTCGGCCACGCCGGTTGCCGGCACGTTTGCGGGCGCCTCCTTCGTTTGCACAGGCGCCTTTGTCGTGCGGGCCTCTATCTGTGAATTTGCACCGGAAAGGCCTTGTGTCACTGGAGCACGGCCCTGCACCGCGCCCCAAACGCCTAAGCCACGGCGAGCAAACAGCATCCCAGCGCAATATAGAAGCCTTTCCCGCCGATTTTTGTTTTCTTTTTGTGTATTTATAATCGTTCTTGATCATCATCGCACCTCCGTCTTTATTCTGACCGCGCTTTACGAGGTTTATACAACTGCTTTTTCTTGTTGGAGAGGGAAAAATATGTTATACTTTTTTTAATTTGAACCGGACTCCACATTTTAAAGGAGGAACTTTGACATGCTCACTGACATCGAAATCGCCCAAAACGCCTCCCTTCTGCCGATCACGCAAGTTGCGCAGCGGCTCGGAATCAGCGAGGAGGAGCTCGAGCCCTATGGCCGCTTTAAGGCAAAGCTTTCCCCTGCGATCATGAAACGCCTCGCCGGCAAGGCGGACGGCAAGCTGATCCTTGTCACCGCCATCAACCCTACACCCGCCGGAGAAGGCAAAACGACAACGACAGTTGGCTTAGGGGAAGCGATGGCAAAGCTTCACAAAAACACGGTTATCGCTCTGCGCGAGCCTTCTCTCGGCCCCGTTTTCGGCATTAAGGGCGGAGCGGCCGGCGGCGGATACGCGCAGGCCGTGCCCATGGAGGACATCAACCTTCATTTCACCGGCGACATGCATGCCATCACCGCTGCGAACAACCTGCTATGCGCATGCATCGATAATCATCTTCAGCAGGGCAATTCACTCGGCATCGACCCGCGCCGCATCGTTTTTAAGCGCTGCATGGATATGAACGATCGCGCGCTGCGGCATTGCATCGTAGGCCTGGGTGGCAAAATAAACGGTGTGCCGAGGGAGGACAGCTTCCAAATCACCGTGGCAAGCGAAGTCATGGCAATCCTCTGCCTTGCGGATGATTTGACGGATCTCAAAAAACGGCTCGGTCGCATCCTTGTCGCCTACAAATATGACAATTCTCCGGTTTATGCGGATGACTTGGGCGTAACCGGCTCCATGGCCGCCCTTCTGCGGGATGCCATCAAGCCAAATCTCGTGCAGACGCTCGAAAACACGCCCGTTCTGATGCACGGCGGGCCGTTCGCCAACATCGCCCACGGATGCAATTCCGTCGCGGCAACGCGCCTCGCTCTCAAGCTCGGCGATTACTGCATCACAGAGGCGGGATTCGGCTCCGACCTCGGAGCGGAAAAGTTTTTTGATATCAATGCCGCTATGCTAACTTGCGGCCAAGCGCAGTGGTGGTGGTCGCCACGCTGCGCGCGCTGAAATATAACGGCGGCGTACCCAAAGCGGAAACCTCTGTGGAAAACCTGGACGCGCTGCGCGCCGGCCTCGCCAACCTTGGCGCACACGTCGAAAATATGCGAAAATTCGGCATTCCCGTCGTTGTGGCGATCAATCGCTTCTATACGGATACAGAGGCTGAAATCAGCCTTCTCGCAGAATATTGTGCATCGCTCGGGGTGGAATATGCACTAAGCGAGGTGTTCGCAAAAGGCGGTGAAGGCGGCGTTGCGCTCGCGCAGAAGGTGCTGAAGGCCTGCGAGCAATCCTCCGCCTTCCACTGCCTCTATGAAACCGACCGGCCGATCCGGGAAAAAATTGAAACGATCGCCCGGGAAATCTATGGGGCGGACGGCGTTGCCTTAACCGCTCAGGCGGAAAAGCAGCTTCGGGAAATTGAGGCGCTCGGGCAAAGTAACTTACCCGTCTGCATGGCAAAAACACAATATTCTCTTTCCGACAATCCCGCACTGCTCGGAAGGCCTTCAGGCTTTATAATTACGGTGAAGCAGCTTTCCCTCTCCGCTGGCGCCGGTTTTATCGTCGCGCTGACGGGTGATATTATGACGATGCCCGGTCTGCCCAAAACACCAGCCGCCAATCAGATCGACGTGGATGCAGATGGCAACATCTCCGGATTATTTTAACGGAAAAATTTTTGCTCTTTCTCTTTTTTGACCAAAATCTTTGTAGGCTTCCACAATGAGGCGGGTAAAATACCCGTCTCATTTTTTACTTTTCCCCAAAAATCCTCTTCTTTCGCCTTGACGCTCTGTTTGGAACCTGTTACAATTTTATAGAAATTTATTATAGAAACGAGTCACGGATGAATCGACAAAAAGAAAGGGTTGTCCGCATGGAAAACCAGAAAAAATACATCGCCTTTCGCCGGGCTTACCCGGTCTTTTACTACCACGGTTTCTCCCTCTCGCAGGAGGGGGATGCGCTTTGCGTCCGCTATGATTTTGAAATTGAAAATCTTTGCCGCTTCCGCCCTACGCTGCGGATTGATACAGCGCCGCTCCAAATCAAAAACGCACCGGATTCGCAGGCCGCGCAGCGGATGCTCTTCAGCCTTGGCATGGTAGAACTCATCAGCTACTGGAAATGTGCCTGCCCGCCCCGCGTGGTTGTGGAGTGCGGCGGGTTGGACGAGGCGGACAACGCCTTTTGGAAAAGGCTCTATTTCAATGGCCTTGGCGAGTTCTTTTTTCGCAACGGGATCGAGGCGGATTATGATACGTTCCTCACCCTGGAGGCCCCTGCGGCAGAGCCCATTCCCCACGAGCCGTTTTGCAACAGTCATCTCAATTTGATTCCCGTCGGCGGCGGAAAGGACTCCTGTGTTACGCTGGAGCTGATGCGGGCATTTCACCCGCAGAACCGATTGTTTATGGTCAATTTCCAAGAAGCGCGCAATCAGTGTGCGCTAACTGCCGGTTATACGCAAGGCGATATGATCCACGTTTTACGCACAATTGACCCAATGCTCCTGGAGCGCAACCGTGAGGGCTTTTTGAATGGCCACACGCCCTTTTCAGCAATTGTGGCCTTCCTCAGCTTTTATACCGCTTATTTGATCGGCGCGGAGCATATTGTGCTCTCCAATGAATCGAGCGCCAACGAGGGGAACCTCAGCGGCGCGTCCGTCAACCATCAGTATTCCAAATCCTTTGCGTTTGAGCATGATTTTCAACAATATGCGCATAAAAATTTAATGCCGGATATCCATTATTTCAGCCTTTTGCGCCCCTTTAACGAGCTGCAAATTGCAAAATATTTCGCCGCCCTTCCGCAGTATCATGCGGTTTTCCGCAGTTGCAACGCAGGCAGCAAACGCAACGTGTGGTGCCGCAACTGCGCGAAATGCCTGTTTGTATGCGGCATATTATCCCCATTCCTGCCGCCGGAGCAGCTCTCAGCAATTTTTGGCGAAAACCTGCTGGAAAGAGACGAGCTGCGGGAAATTTTTGATGGCCTGGCGGGCTTTTCTCCCCTAAAACCCTTTGAATGTGTCGGCACGCAGGAGGAGCTCCGCTTTGCGCTCGCCCTCGCCGCCCGGCAATACCGAGCGCGTGGAGAAGCGCTGCCAGCCCTGTTGCAATATTTTACACAGCACGCCGATTGGGAAGCCCTCTCCTCAGACGGCAGCCTTCTCAACGCATGGAACCCACAGCACGAAATCCCGGCTGCTTTTCAGCCTTATATAAAGGAGATGCACAATTATGCCGCAGGCATTGCTTGACTATCTCGCCCCAAAAAGATTCTCTTGCTCGGCTTCGGCCGAGAGGGGCGCTCCACTTATCAATATATTCGCCGCCACTTTCCGGAAAAGAGCTTTCTATTGCAGATCAAAACCCGGTAACGCTCGAGGATGCGCACGTCACCCTGCATTGCGGGGCTCATTATCTGGAGGCGATAAACCGCTATGATCTTGTGATTAAAAGCCCGGGGATTACAGTGCGTGATCTTCAAATTTCCTCTTCGGTTGAGATGACCTGCCAGCTTGATCTGTTCCTTCGTTTTGCGCGCTGCCGTGTGGTTGGCATCACCGGCACAAAGGGCAAAACAACAACCTCTACCCTAATCTATTCGATCCTACAGGCTGCTGGAATAGAGAGCTGCCTGATCGGTAACATTGGCGTGCCGGTTTTTGAGGATATCGAGCTGCGGAAACGATGACAGCTGTGGTAGAAATGTCCTCCCATCAGTGGAATTCACCTCCTGCTCGCCGCATGTGGCCGTGCTGACCAACCTGTATCCAGAGCATCTGGATCACTACCATGCTTCGCGGGCTATGCGAATGCCAAACTGAATATCGTCCGCCATCAAAAGGCCGGAGATTTCTTCCTTTGCAACGATCAGCAGGATCTTGGTGAATTGATCAATTTGGCGGCGCTCCCCGCCCGCGTGCTCCGAATTGGAGAGAAGGGGGATACTCCCTTTCTGCGCAAGCTCCTCTACTGCAACCCAAACCTCAAGGGCGAGCACAGCCGCCAAGATATCCGCTTTGCGGCCGCGGCGGCGCAATGCCTTGGGGCCAGCCGGGAAGCAATCCTACAGGGGATTGAGAATTTCAAGGGCATTGAGCACCGCATGGAGTATGTGGGTGAATTTAAAGGGATTTCTTTTTATAATGATTCGATCGCTACGATCCCGCACGCCGTCATATGTGCGATAGAGGCGCTCGAAAATGTAGATACGCTGATCTTCGGCGGCATGGACCGTGGCCTGGATTATACCGCATTTGAAGAAGCGCTCGCCTCCTCCAGCGTACGCAATCTGATCGGCCTGCCGGAAACCGGTCATCAAATTTTGGATACACTTCGCACTTGGGGAACTGGTAAGAATCTCTTCCGTGCGGAGGATATGCAGCAGGCGGTAAAGGCCGCATATGCCTATACCCTACCGGGCGCGACCTGTCTCTTCTCCCCTGCCGCATCCAGCTATAATATTTATAAAAATTTTGAAGAGAAGGGCCGGCACTATAAAGACCTGGTTTGCGCCTATGGGGAGGACGTTTCTGAAGATGATTGACTGCGCGCCCCCAGGCGCCTGCGCGCTGCCCAAAACGGCAGCGGAAATGCTGGAGCGTGAAAGGGAGCTTTCTGCCCATGTGGAAGCGCTAACACTTTTCCAAAAAACAGAAGCGGAAGCGTTCTGCACAGAGCTTGCTCTAGCGCAAGAGCAGTGGAGCGGAAACAGCCCGGCCGCCTCCGCCGCCTGCTCAAGATGCATCACCCGCTTTCTCCTGCACAAAAAATGCAAAGCCTCGATGACGGATATCATCCAGCAAATGCCGTCTTACGCAGGGCCATTTTCGGCCGGCTCAACACCTATCAATATAGCCTGATCTTTCTGATGAAGCGGCTGTTCCGCTTAAATGATCTGGCTCTAACAGAGGAGATTTTGCGCCTGCTCGCCTCAAACCCCTACCGCGACGATGCTTCAAAGCCTTATGAGAGCCGCTGGTCACTCGTTTTTTTGATCGATGAAGTGCTAAAGGCTCCAGAGGATTACCTGCGCCTGAGCCAGGCCGGGTGGGAGCTGCTGGCCGCAGCAAGGGACGGTATAAATTTTCATTTCGCATAAATGGATTATCAAAAATGGAGTGTTCCATCATAACGAAAACGATTCAGAAATACTCCCAAAATATTGTGCCTTTGCTTTGTTTATACAGCAATTGATCCCCTTCTGCACGAGATGGCAGAAGGGGATTTTCCGTTATCCTGATTGAAAAAGCGCTTCTCTTATCGGGAAGCGGCCGCAATTGTCCCGCCGCCGACCACAACATCATCTTCGTAAAAAACAGCCGCTTGCCCAGGCGTGATTGCCCGCTGAGGCTCGTCGAATATTACCCTGATGCAGTTTTCTCCCGCCGGATAAAGCGTTGCCGGCTGGCAGCATGACGGTATCGCGTTTTGGCTCGCACATGCAACGGGGCGGAAAGCGCTTCGATGGAGATAAAATTGAGGCGCTCCACCAGCATCTCCCGGCTGAACAGCGCTTCATCCGGGCCGAGCATCACCGTGTTCTCCTGCGCATTTTTCGCAAGGACATACATCGGCCTGCCAAATGCAATGCCCAAGCCCTTGCGTTGGCCCACTGTATAGTGGATCATCCCCTGGTGTGTGCCGAGCGTATTTCCATCCGCATCAATAAATCGCCCTTGCGGGAAAGTAAGCCCTGTATCTTGCCGGATAAACGCGGCGTAATCTCCATCTGGAACAAAACAGATATCCTGGCTATCCGGTTTGTGGGCATTGATAAGACCATACCGGGATGCAATCGCGCGCACTTCCTGCTTGCGCAGAGCCCCTAACGGGAAAAGCACATGCGCAAGCTGCTGCTGCGTCAACTGATAAAGGACGTAGGTTGATCCTTTTTATCGTCCAACGCCTTTTTCAGTAGCCACCGGCCGGTTTTTACATCCT
>ENA-OQEX01000178-OQEX01000178.1-human-gut-metagenome-genome-assembly--contig:-NODE-178-length-37578-cov-5.046327_pt1 | contig 37578 bp, 40 predicted proteins | sample MGYA00242802_ERZ504649 | MGnify/ENA primary metagenome ERZ504649 (study PRJEB26092, sample SAMD00036194) | human gut metagenome | host: Homo sapiens | study: EMG produced TPA metagenomics assembly of...
TGATCTTTCTGTTATGTATTATCTTCTTTCAAGTGCATTTAATTAATTATTCTACCGATTTGTTCTATTATGGGCTTAGATATCAAATATTATTAACTATATTCTTTTTTGTTGGGAAGAGCGAATGGTTTGCTGACTGGAAATTTTTTGATAAAATGCAAATGCCGATTATTGCTGTTTCTTTAATTGGATTGTATTTATATTTAGCACAACCAAGTTGGTATATAGCATGGAAATTACAATCAACAACTGAGTTTTCTAGTGAAAGTCGTATTCTTGAAATGACACGCCTTTCTGCTTTTTGGCAATACCCTTATTGGGTTAGTTATGGATGTGCTTTATTATATCACTATAAATTATATACAATGTTTACGAGTAATGTGAAAAAACAAGATGTGCTAGTTATATTTTTTCTGTTTTTCATCATTGTACTTACTCAACAAAGAGCTCCTTTATTATTTATAGTTCTTTCAACAGTATTTTTTTATATCTACTCATTTTGTACAAAATCAAAATATCAATATAAGAAATTTAGAAGGATACTAAATATTTCTATAATTGCTTTGGTTATGGGAACTTTATATGTATTACTTAACGTCTTAGATGAAGATCGAATTCTTTTTATGATTAATAAAATTATTTCGGCTGATTCCGGTAATACTTCTTTTTTGAGTGAGCGATTAGGCTATATAAAGATTTTCAAAGTATGCCTGTGACATTTTGGGGAGATGGAATTGGTCGTTATTCTCATTTAGCATATCAGCAAAATAAATTAGCGATTACGGATTGTCAATATATACAAACCTTGCATGAAACAGGATATTTTGGTCTTATTGGATATATACTTCTCTTTATATATTTAATCGTTAATGGAATGAGGAATATTAAATTAAATATTTTTGAGATAGGTGTTCTCATTTTTTATTTGATAGCAATGATTGGGGCAAATCCTCTTAGCAATCAAGGTATTCACACTATTTTTTTATGGATATGCTGTGGCCGAATTATTAACAACGATTGCCTGCATTATAAACAAAATGAATATGAAAAGAGTAATTGCAATTAATCTACCACAATTTCACCCTTTCGGAAATGATGAATGTGGGAGGATTTACGGAATGGACCAATGTGACAAAGGCTAAACCGCGTTTTTGGGGACATTATCAACCTCATTTGCCGTCAGATACGGGCTTTTATGATTTGCGTTTGCCTGAAGCAAGGGAAATGCAAGCAAATATGGCTCGTGAATATGGTGTTGATGCTTTTTGTTATTATCATTATTGGTTTAATGGTAAACAATTAATGGAGCGACCGATTAAAGAGATTTTGGAAACAGGAAAACCGGATTTTCCATTTATGCTTTGTTGGGCTAATGAGAATTGGAGTAGGAATTGGGATGGAAAATTTCGTAGTATTCTTATAGAACAGCATTATTCGGAAGATGATGATATAAATCACATGCATTATTTATGTAGTAAAGTTTTTAGTGATAAGCGTTATTTGCGTATTCAAGGAAAACCTGTTTTTTCAATCTATCGTTCTAAGTATTTTCCAGACATAAAGCATACGATTGATGTTTGGCGGAAATTAGCTAGAGAAGAATATAAAATGGAGTTATATTTGATACGAGTAGAGAATGAGCCTGATTTTGGACCGGAGTATCTTCAAGCAGGGTTTGATGCGGCAATGGATTTTCAACCATTATTAATGGGTGAATTTAATAAGTGGTGGAAAAATCTTCCTTTTAGGATAATGAATTGGATTTTTAAGGGCAGATACCAATGGTTTAATAAACATTTTAGTTATAATTCATATGTACAATATCGTATAGGTAAGCCTATGGCTGATTATAAATGTTTTCCTTGCGTATCTCCTGGATGGGATAATTCACCTCGACGTAAAAAGCTCCTTATACAGCTTTCATAGGTAGTACTCCTTGTTTATATAAAAAATGGCTAAAAGATACCTTAATTCGTTTTCAGCCTTTTAGCGAGGAAGAAAATCTCGTCTTTATAAATGCTTGGAACGAGTGGGCGGAAGGTAATCATTTGGAACCTGACCAGAAATGGGGAAGAAAATATCTTGAAGTAACTAAGGAAGCTATTGATGAAACGAAAGATATTTAAAATATGAAACCTTTAATAAGTGTTATAATACCTAACTTTAATCATGCTCCCTATTTGAAGCAACGAATAGATTCAGTTTTAAGTCAAACGTATGATAATTTGGAAGTAATTCTTTTAGATGATTGTTCTAGAGATAATAGTGGCGAAATCTTATCATCATATAAAAATAATCCCAAGGTAAAAAAATCATTATTAATGAAAATAACTCAGGTAGTACTTTTAAACAATGGGAAAAAGGCTTTGAATTATCTTGTGGAGAATATATTTGGATTGCAGAAAGTGATGATTATTGTGACGCCTTTTTTTTGGAAAGATTGGTAGGCCAATTATCTGAGAATGGAACTGTCGCTATAGCCTACACTAGTTCCCATTTAGTTGATGCCCACAATATATTTATTAAAAAGGTTAGGGGAAAAGGATCCTTTAAATATAGTGGGCATGAGTTTATTGTTCAAAAAATGGCTTATGGCAACTCAATTATAAATGCAAGTTCCGCTATCTTTTCTCGAAAAGCTTTAAAACAAATTTCTCAAGATTATACTGCTTATAAAGCTAGTGGTGATTATTTGTTTTGGATATATTTAGCAGAACAAGGGGATGTAGTTTATGTTCGGGATGCTCATAATTATTTTCGTCAACATAATTTAAAGGTCTCTCCTGGTGCGGTTAAATCAGGTTTGGTGTTTTTTGAAACAATAAAAATCTTTCGATACCTAAAATTACATAATTATTTGAAAGGATTGAGAGAGCATTTAGCTCATGGCTATTATATGTGGCTTATCACTAAAGTAAACTTTGATAATAAAGTAAAGAAGAAGGAAATTATTGACATGTGGAAGAAGGAATGTTCTTGTTCTTATCTAAATAAATATATATTCATTTGTATGCATTCCTTTGAGAAGTTGAAAGAAGCAATAAGATTTATGTTTTAGTAAATAATTAAATGGTTATGTCTCCATTGATATCAATTTGTATTCCGTGTTATAAAAGAGTAGATTATGTAATAAATACTCTTAATAGTATTTATCGAGATAATTCGGACGTTTCTTTGGATTTGTATGAAGTGATAATTTCTGATAATGATCCTCAAAAAGAAGTACTCTCTATAATAGATCAATTTAATTATCCTAATTTGAAGTATTACTATACAGAATGTGAAGGATTTGTTAATTCCTATATGTCACTAAAGTATGGAGAGGGAAAATTTCTTAAATTGTTAAATAGCCAGACATGTCTAAAAAAAGGGAGCTTGGCTGCATTATTAGAGTTGGTTGAGCAAGATTTAGAAAAGCATTCTGTTATCTTATCGACTAATGGTCAGCTCGAAAGATTTAACACTGTTGTTTATAAGTCTTTTGATGAATTTATGTATGCTTCTTCTTATTATACTTCATGGAGTAATGCTTTTGGTGTTTGGCGAGATGATTATGAAAAAAAAACGCATGATATTGTTTTGAATGATTTGTTTCCACATACTTCCGTGCTTATGGCTCTTTCTAATAAGTCTAGTTTTATTATAGATGATAGAAAACTATTTGATATTCAAAAAATATTTAAAAAAGGTGGACATAATATGTTTAAATCATTTTCAATAGACTATACTTCTTTTATTGAGAATAAGAAGAATACTAAAGAAATTAGTTTGGCAACATATTCTAAAATAAAATCAGACCTTGTTTCTAAATTTTTTCCTCATTTATATTTTAAAACAAAAATACTAAGAGTCGATAGCTATGATTCTGAGGGATTTAAACAGAATTTGAATAAGTATTATTCAAGAGGAACTTATTGGAGAATAATTATACTTTCATGGTTATATCCAGTTTCTTTGTTAGTAAAATATATAAAGAATAGATTTGTAAGATGAAGAGAGCTCTTGATATTTTATACGTTTTTTTTCTTCCTATATCATATTTGTTTCCATATAAAAGTATAGAAGTTATGCGTAAACTATTTTATGTATTTTATACATGTTGGATTAGGAAGAATTTTAAGCAAATGAATGGGATTGTAAAAAGTCCAATATTTTTATGTGGTGGGAAATATATAAGTATTGGTCAAAATACTATTATTGGAAGAAATGTTTGTCTACAATGTTGGGATAAGTATAAGAATGAGTCTTTCTATCCAGAGTTGTCGATAGGCCATAATAGTTCTGTAAGGGATGACGGGCATATAACTTGTTGTAATAAGATTCTTATAGGAAATGGTGTTCGTATTGGACCTAAAGTTCTTATAACAGATAATTCTCATGGTGCTTCAACACGAGAGTTATTAGAATTAAATCCTATAGAAAGACCTTTAATTTTCTAAAGGTCCTGTTATAATTGAAGACAATGTTTGGATTGGGGAGAAAGCTTCTATTATGCCTAATGTGAAAATTGGAAAGGGGGCAATTATTGGAGCTAATTCTGTTGTTACCAAAGATGTATCAAGTTATAGTATTGTTGGTGGTAATCCGGCCCGTGTATTAAAACAATTGTAATCTTTAGCTTGATAGATTAGTTTTATTGGCAATTAGTGAGTTCTGAAAATGGTAGTATTTAAGTCTTTTTGTAATTATGTATAAATTATTATTGCGATGAAAATAGCATTTATCAGCACCCGTGGTATCCCAAATAACTATGGAGGTTTTGAACAGTTTGCCGAATATATTTCAGTGGGGTTGGCTGCACGTGGGCATGAGGTTGTGGTATATTCACCTCATTTCCATCCTTATAAAAAAGACACTTATAAAGGAGTACGTATAAAGCATATCTATAGTCCCGAAACTGGATGGGCAGTTCGGTAGGGAGTTTCTTTTATGATTTTGCGTCATTGAAAGATGCATTGAAAAAAGAGCATTTCGATATCATTTACGAAGCCGGCTATACAAGTATTGTACCTGCTTATATTTGGTTCAATGTGAAGAAGATCAAATATCCCATATTTACGACTAATATGGATGGCTTGGAATATAAGCGTACTAAATTCAACAAATGGGTACAGAAATTCATTTTTTGGGAAGAACGTACTACCGTGAAACATAGTCATTATTTGATTGCCGATAACATGGGAATTCATGATTATTATAAAGAGAAGTATAATAAAGAAGTAAGTTCTTGGCTTATGGAGCAGATATCCATGAGGATTATGACATATCATTATTGGCTGAGTTTGGTTTGCAACCACGCAAATATTATTTATTAGTGGCACGCTTGGAACCTGAAAATAATATTGAAATGGCTATACAAGGCTTTTTAGCATCTGGCGAAATGGATAAAAAGGAACTTATTATAGTTGGAAAAACGAATACTCCTCATGGCAAGTATTTGGTAGGAAAGTATACAGGCCAACCGGGTATTCGTTTTGTAGGGGGGATTTATGATTTTAAAAAGTTGAATTCAGTCAGATACTATTCGTTTGCTTATTTTCATGGACATAGTGTGGGTGGTACGAATCCTTCTTTGCTGGAGGCAATGGCGTCAAGTTGTTATATATTGGCACATGATAATATCTTTAACAGGGCGGTTTTGAAAGATAACGCACACTATTATGCTTCTTCTCAAGCCGTAACTAAACTACTGAATTCTATCTATGAATTAAATGAATCTTGTCGTAATAAGTTTATTGAAAACAATTTGCAAGAAATTCGGAACGAATACTCATGGGAAAGTTTGATAGATAAACACGAAAAATATTTTTATTGGTTACTTTCTCAGAAACAATAAATTGCTACCTTTGTTCATGATATCATCATGAATAATTAGGTTTTGGCAAAAAAAGAGTATAGACAACTTTCCGCACAAGAGGAAACGGCATTCATCCTAATGGTGTTGTTGGATGAAGGCAAAAGCAATTTGCCTTATAGATTGTTGCGTTGTTTGACAAGTGTACATTTTGCCAATCAATATTATTTAAAAAGACTGTTCTCCGGATACCGTTCTTTAAACTATAATTTTTATCGTGATAAATTTGAAAAGGAACAAGGTTGATTGTTGTTTTTCCTGCCTTTTGTTTTAATGAAGAAAATTTTATTTGTTTTTCTGCTGTGTATGATATGGCAGGAAGGTTTTTCTCAGTATGTGTATGGAACCACCGGACTTCTGCACATGCCTACTGCCGATATGCAACGGGATAAGACATTCCTGTTCGGAGCTTCTTATTTGGATGTGGCTGCTACTCCTGCCCATTGGAATTATCATACGTTTAATTACTACATTAATATCACCATTTTTCCTTGGCTCGAAATCGGATATACTTGTACCTTGCATAAGGCAGAACACGGTAGTACTTATTTCCCACCTTCCGTTTGGGGGAAATATTGTAACCAGGACCGACAGTTTTCAGGGCGGTTGCGTATATGGAAGGAAGGGTGGTGGAAAGAATGGACTCCTCAGATTGTATTGGGCGCGAATGATCCAAGTACCAATGATATATTAGGAAATTCTGATAAAGATGATTATGGCATTGGTGGAGTAGGAGAGATGGGTAATGGACATTGGAACCGATATTATATAGCTGGTACTAAGCATTTTTATTTCAAAAATAGGGGAGAGCTAGGCATTCATGTTGCTTATTTATACAATAAACGGAAAGACTATCATTTAAACGGTCCGGCTGTTGGAGTAAATTTTCATTTTTATCTATCGGGTACAAATTTCTTTGTGAAGGCATTAAACAATCTTAATGTAATGGCTGAATACGACAGTCGTACCATAAACTGTGGGTTAAAATATAGTTTTTGGAAAGATTATATTAATGCTGTGGTAGAAATGACAGAATGTAAGCATTTGTCAGGCGGAGTGATATTTAAAGTACATTTAAAATAACAAACACTATAACTTATTCGTATGAAAGGAATTGTTCTCGCCGGTGGTAGCGGTACCCGTCTGTACCCCATCACCAAGGAGTAAGCAAGCAGCTTCTCCCCATCTTTGACAAACCGATGATTTACTACCCCATTTCAGTCTTGATGCTGGCAGGCATCCGTGAGATTCTGATTATATCCACTCCCTATGATCTGCCGGCTTTAAGCGTCTTTTGGGCGATGGATCAGACTATGGTGTGAAGTTCGAGTATGCCGAACAACCTTCTCCCGATGGTCTTGCACAAGCCTTTATTATCGGAGAGAAATTCATTGGTAATGATTCTGCATGTTTGGTATTAGGCGACAATATCTTCCATGGTAACGGTTTCAGTTCTCTTCTTCGTGAAGCCGTGCGTATGGCGGAAGAAGAACAAAAAGCCACTGTATTCGGTTACTGGGTGAACGATCCGGAACGTTATGGTGTGGCAGAATTTGATGCGGAAGGTAACTGCCTGAGCATCGAAGAAAAACCGGAACAGCCCAAATCAAATTATGCAGTGGTGGGCCTCTATTTTTATCCCAACAAAGTAGTGGAAGTGGCCAAGAACATCAAACCTTCCGCACGTGGCGAACTGGAAATAACGACAGTGAACCAGCGTTTTCTAGAAGATCGTGAACTGAAAGTACAGACGTTGGGACGCGGTTTTGCCTGGCTGGATACGGGGACGCATGATTCATTGGCAGAAGCTTCGACTTATATAGAAGTCATTGAAAAACGTCAGGGTTTGAAAGTGGCTTGTCTGGAAGGAATTGCTTATCGCAAGGGCTGGATAACGGCAGATAAGATGCGTGACCTTGCCAAACCGATGCTGAAAAACCAATACGGTCAGTATCTGCTCAAAGTGATTGATGAAGTGGAACGTACAGGCAAAGAAAATCTAGATTAAGATATGGAGGTTATAAAAACAGGAATAGAAGGTGTGGTGGTCATTGAACCGCGCATCTTTAAAGATGAAAGAGGCTATTTCTTTGAATCTTTTTCTCAACGGGAGTTTAATGAAAAGGTGATGCCTGTCAATTTTGTACAGGATAATGAGAGTATGTCATCGTATGGCGTGATGCGTGGGTTGCATTTTCAGCAAATGCCTTATACGCAGAGCAAGCTGGTGCGTTGTGTAAAAGGTGCCGTACTTGATGTGGCGGTAGACATCCGCAAGGGAAGTCCTACATACGGGCAGCATGTTGCGGTGGAATTGACGGAGGAAAACCATCTCCAATTCTTTATCCCCCGTGGATTTGCCCATGGCTTTGCCGTATTGAGTGAAACAGCGGTTTTTCAATATAAGTGCGATAACTTCTATGCACCGCAAGCTGATGGTGGCATTCAGCTGCGCGATGAAAGTCTGGGTATTGATTGGAAAATACCCGTTGCCGAGGCCATTTTAAGTGAGAAGGATTTGAAACATCCTTTGTTGAAAGACTATGACTCTCCGTTTGACTACACTATTAATCTATACGAATGATGAATATACTTGTTACAGGTGCCAATGGTCAACTTGGCAATGAGATGCGCAGAGTGTCGTTAGACAGCCGGAATCGTTATCTCTTTACAGATGTAAATGAACTGGATATCACAGATGCGACAGCTGTCTGTAATATGTTGAAAAAGGAGCAGATAGATGTGATTGTAAATTGTGCTGCTTATACGAATGTAGACAGGGCGGAAGATGATTTTGCTATGGCCGATTTGCTGAATAACAAAGCTGTGGAGAATTTGGCTGTTGCTGCCGCAGAAACAGGTGCCACGCTTATTCATGTATCTACAGACTATGTGTTCCGAGGGGATAAAAACATTCCTTGCCGTGAGTCTTGGGAACTGATCCGTTGGGTGTCTATGGAAAAACCAAACTGGCGGGCGAACAGTCTTTGGTAAAAGCAGGATGTAAATATCTTATTTTCCGCACAGCTTGGCTTTACTCGCCTTTCGGTAAGAACTTCGTGAAAACCATGCGGCAATTGACTTCAACAAAAGATTCACTGAAAGTGGTTTTTGATCAAGTAGGCACTCCTACTTATGCCGGAGATTTGGCTGCTTTGATCTATAACATAATCGAAGAGAACTTGCTGGATCGTCAAGGTGTCTATCATTCAGCAATGAAGGGGTATGTTCTTGGTATGATTTTGCGAAGGAAATTTGTGAATTGAGCGGAAATAATTGTGACATACAGCCTTGTCACAGCGATGAGTTCCCCAGTAAGGTGGAACGTCCTCATTTTTCGGTGCTGGATAAAACAAAAGTGAAGGAAACTTTTGGTATCACTATCCCTTATTGGAAAGATTCTCTAAAGAAATGTATGCTAGAATTGGAAACTCAACAATAACTAATTAAAACAATATTTTAAATTATGGATTCATTTAAACGCAATATAATCATTACCGGTGGTGCCGGTTTTATCGGCAGCCATGTGGTACGTCTTTTTGTAAACAAGTATCCGGAATACCGCATTATAAACTTGGATAAACTGACTTATGCCGGTAATCTGGCCAATTTGAAGGATATAGAGGACAAACCGAACTATATTTTTGTAAAGGCGGATATTTGTGATTTTGGAACCATTCAGGAATTATTGGTGCGATATCAAGTGGATGGTATTATCCATCTTGCCGCCGAGAGTCATGTGGACAGAAGTATCAAAGATCCGTTTACTTTTGCACAAACCAATGTGATGGGTACATTGGCTTTGCTTCAGGCAGCCAAGTTGTATTGGGAATCCCTGCCGGAAAAGTATGAGGGGAAACGTTTTTATCATATTTCTACCGATGAAGTATATGGGGCATTGGAATTTGACGGGACTTTCTTCACGGAGGAAACCAAATATCAGCCTCATAGTCCGTATTCTGCAAGTAAGGCAAGTAGTGATCACTTTGTTCGTGCTTTTCATGACACATATGGTATGCCTACCGTTGTAACAAACTGTTCTAACAATTATGGTCCTCATCAGTTTCCGGAAAAATTGATTCCGCTTTTTATCAACAATATACGTCATGGAAAACCATTGCCGGTATATGGTAAGGGAGAGAACGTACGCGACTGGTTGTATGTTGTGGATCATGCCCGTGCTATTGATCTTATTTTTCATCAGGGCAGAACAGCGGATACATATAATATCGGTGGTTTCAATGAATGGAAGAATATAGATTTGATAAAAGTAATAATCAAAACCGTGGATCGTTTGTTGGGAAATCCGGAAGGCACTTCAGAGTGTCTGATAACTTATGTGACCGACCGCAAAGGTCATGATCTCCGCTATGCGATTGACAGCAATAAACTGAAGCACGAATTAGGATGGGAGCCTAGTTTGCAATTTGAAAAAGGAATAGAGAGAACGGTCCGTTGGTATTTGGACAATCAGGAATGGATGGATCATATTACCAGTGGCGAATATGAAAAATATTATGAGTCGATGTATAAGAACAGATAATGAGAATCCCAGTTGGGGATAACACGGCATACATCTTTAAACTTACCCCCCATACCACTATGAAAGACAAATTAGCATCCTACAACCACCTGATCGAGACCTTTGTGATTGTCACCGAGACCTTTCTTTGCGGTCTGCTATTCCTGCTTTTCAGCAAGCTGTCCAATGAGATGCAGTGGGATAGCCTGCAGGTTGGTGGAATCACCGTTCTGCAAATCATGCTTACACTAATGTTATGTTACGCCCTTTGCGCCATCCATTCAGGAGTAGTGCTTCACCGGAGGAAAGTGCATTCCCTTCAGATATGGAAACGTGTGCTCGAGAATATGTTCCTGTTTGTCCTCCTGGGCGGTCTGGTCCTTTCTGTAGGAAACTATGCGGATATAGCCTCCCTGTTCATGCTGGAGTACCTTTTTCTCCTGTTTATGTGTCTTGTTTCGTTCCGTTTCACTCTTCGTCTTCTCATCAGGCTTTACCGTATGAGCAAGAAACATACGCGTTTTGTGGTACTGGTAGGAAGTACGGACAACAACTTGGAAATCTACCATGAGATGTCGGGCAGTGAAGATACAGGTTATTCGGTCGTGGGCTATTTTGACGGTCAGGCGAATCCTGCTTTTCCGGTAGAATGTCCGTATTTGGGCCAGCCGGCGCAGGTACAGGAATATCTGGAGAAACATGATTATGTACATTACCTGTTCTGCTGCCTGCCCTCAAAAGACAGAGAGGTCATTGTTTCTCTGATTAATTACTGCGAGAACCATCTGGTACATTTCTTCAGTGTGCCAATGTGCGCAATTATCTCCACCACCGTATGTCGTTCAACATCATGGGGAACGTCCCTTACCTGGCCTTCGCCCCGATCCCTTAAGTTGGCCGGGGAACCGCCTGCTGAAAAGAACCTTTGACATAGTAGTCTCATCGGTGTTCCTTTGTACGCTTTTTCCGATTATTCTGATTGTGGTGGCGATAGTGACCGGATTGACCATGCCCGGCCCGCTGTTCTTCCGCCAGAAACGGAACGGGCTGAACGGCAGGGAGTTTTATTGTTACAAGTTCCGCAGTATGAAAGTAAATGCAGATGCCGACAGGATACAGGCCACAGAGCATGATCCCCGCAAGACGCGCTGGGGCAATATAATGCGTAAGACGAATATAGATGAGCTGCCCCAGTTTATCAATGTGCTGTTAGGAGATATGAGTATCGTGGGGCCTCGTCCTCACATGCTTCTCCATACGCAGGAATATTCAAGGTTGATCAATAAATATATGGTGCGGCATTTTGTGAAACCGGGTATAACGGGATGGAGCCAGGTTACGGGTTTCCGTGGGGAAACGAAGGAACTAAAAGACATGGAGGGCCGTATCCGTGGTGATATCTGGTATTTGGAGCACTGGAGCTTCGGTCTGGACCTTTACATCATGTACAGGACGGTGGCGAATGTCTTCCGTGGCGAGAAGAATGCCTATTAGTAAAACGGGCTGTTCTTAACGATCCTTCTCGATGAGGGTCCTTAGTAATTTAGCAGTTAAAAAACTTTGTTTTTGCAGCCTGTTATTTCCGTCTGCCGGCCGGAAATGGAACATAGCCGGCACTAATGTTAGATCAGAACCCTTGTCCTTTGTGAAAAGTGCAGGGGGAGCTCCGGGAACGAGAGCGCTTGTTCCCGGAGCTTTAATAATAAAGAAGATTATCCGATTAGGATTTGTTCAGCTTTAAAAATAAACGCGGATTATACAATAACCCGTAACAGGAAGGATTTTTTATTTTCTGATATTACTATATTTACTCCTAAAGAATTTTTATCTATATGATAGTCTGTTTCGGTGTGTCGGTACCGACCGGATGATCTTAGTAAAAAATTCCCTCTGCCAGTAGTATCACTCTCTACTTGAGAGCAGAAACGAACACTGGCAAAAGGAAACCTTGGGAAAAGAAATTACCTTTCCAAATATCCGAACACCCCTTCCGCGTCAAAACACGGACAAGCCTTCGGGATGCTTCCGCTCATATCCCTATGTCCCCTTATCCGGCACCGGGAAAGAGCTTTGCCAGACGCATCAGCAACAAGATAAGCTGTTCTGTCTGCTCTGCGGTCCGGGTGTCTGCCGGATGTCCGTCTGCATCCAGACCGCCCTCGTAGCAGATGCCGATGCTGCAACGGTTCCAGGGACGGCAGTGTGCCCCCACTTCCAGCAGTTTGCGGTGCTGGGTGATGGTGCCGTCGCGACGGATATAGAAGTGGTAACCTACAGTCCGGAAACCACGGGTCTTATGGTCACGAAGTAATTGCTCGGCAGTATAGTCTTTGTCACAACGTGTGGCGCTACAGTGGAGGATGAGGTATCGCACTGATTCGCGTCCTTGCATCAGCGCTCCGTCCTCTACGGTGAGGAGTTGGCGTTCGTTCTTCATTTCTTCCTCACCGATTATCATTGGGAATGTTTCTTGTATCATAATAAATTGAGATTTGGAAAATGTTGTGTTTGTTCTTTAGATGAGGGATGCGCAACTGGTAATGCCCAAAGCGGTGAGTGCCGCGATGGCTGCCTGGATAACTGCCCGGAGAATTTGTGTCCAGGTGATTTTCTTGGATTCGTGGTTGGATTTATTCATGGAAATATCTGTTTTTTGTCAGTTTAAAATGCGAATGGAACAAAAGGAGGTTACGGAACTGGCGGACAGACACGGGGGAGTGAAAGAAGAATCCGTGTCGCCCGTGTTCCATAATCACATCATGCTATCTCTGTGGAGCGGAACAAGCCGGTCAGCTATTCTCGTCTGCCGGTTCACCGGAAGCGGCTGGAATGCGGGAGGCGTCAGCATCGTCAGCGGCAATGCCGGCGGCAGAAGAATTGCCTGTCAGGTCTACCGTAGTCTTTCCGGCCTTCAATGCCTTCACTACTTCGGCGGCTGCCTTGCGTGTGGGAACCAGTTGGAATTCGGCATCTTGGCGCAGGTTGTTGAAACGGACGCCCGGAGCCACAGTACGTTCACCTCGGTGATGTTCTCCACAGTGAACTCTGCCATCGAATGGGCGCCGAGGCTTCGGATACTGTTCGAAAATACGCCAGATCGCCCATCTGTATCTGCTGTCCGTTCAACAACTGCTCGCGCAGGCAGTCCACGGCAAGAATAAGGATGGCCTGGATATCGGCGCGCGAATATACACATCCGTGGCTGGCAATGTGGTAACAGAACTTGTCCAGTGTCATTACTTGTGAGTACTGGGCGTTGGCATACGCCTTCTTGGCCGCGTCTTTGTCGGTGGGGTTACCACGCATGCAGGTGCTGTAGTTAATCATGATAAATAGGGTTTTAAGAGATGAAAAATAAAAAATGAATTTCGTCAGTGAAGAAGGAGAATACTTTACTTTTCTTGCGGATTGCACGTAGGTAACGTGTAAGGCTGAAGGTTAGTAACGTATGGGGTTACATGTTAGTAACATGCTAGGCCGAAGGTTAGTAACGTATCGGCTCCCTCATTGTTGACATTGCAAAGATAGGTACTGTGAAATGCGTGCTGACGCTTTATGACACCTTGTGGCACTTTATGGCTTTCATCCTGTTCCAGAGAGCTTGCAGGGCTATCCGGGGCTGCCCAGATGCCGGTTGATCAGTGTCACCTGGCGGCTCGTGAAGACTTTTTGCGAGGTATAGTAACCCGTTGCGGATAACTCTTCCATCAGAGGGGGACAGCCGTTTATCCACCTCATCAGATGCCGGGTGGCTATCCGGGGATTTGAACCGGGAAAATAGAGCAGAGCCAGGCTACCCTTTGTCATGGATGGGAAATAAAGGAAATCTTTCATATTTATACATTTTAAATTCAGGAATCTTGCAAACTTGCAGAACTTGCACTCTCTCTCACACCCACACACGTACGTGTGTGCATGCGCGCGTTGAATTCGTATTCGCCACGCCCCACTTTGACCAGCTGTCCGCGTTCGGTCATACGTTTCAGCAGCGAGTCCACCGAGCCTGCCGGAACTCCTACCTGTTCTCCTTTGTCGATGGCTTCGTTGCGGGTGAAGCGCAGGGGAAGGCAGTCGAACAGGGTTTCGGGAGTCATGTTCGCCGATGGTGCGCTGGGGGTTCCTGCGGGCAGGAGCGAGAGAATGTGGCATGCATGGCGGTACAGAGGTTCCACCAAGGCCAGCACGGCATAAAAGTCGTCGGTGCGGATGGAGAGGTTGAATTGCGGCACGATTCCGTCTGCTATGTTTTCTTGTGGAATATGGGCCGACGGGGTCAGTCCGGGACAGTTCAGCAGGGTACGCACGATGTTTTCCTGTGGTTCGCCGCTCCTTTCGCCTCCCGGCAGCAGGGATTCCAGAGAGCGCAGCAGGGCGATAATGCTTATGATGCGGAAGATATTGATGGCAATACGGGTTACAGCGCTTTTCATCTGGTTACCGTGAATGGCGGAGGCTCGTCCGAATACACGGGCAAAGTGGAAGTTGAATATCTCTTTTTGCTCGTGGGTGAGCTTCATGTTGATGTTGCTCACCGAGGCGGTGATGGCGTTCAGCACTTCTTTCCATTGTGCCCCCCATTCCAGAAAACGGGAGTCATAGTCTGTATCCGCTTCGTTGAACTGGTCTTCCCATTCTTCAATGGCAGGCATATAGTAGAACAGCTGGCGCGAGAACAATCCGTTTTCGGCCGATGGGATAAGGGGCTTGATTTGTGCAGGCGTGCCGCTGAGAAGCACGCAGAGGAACGTGACGTTACATTCGCGGTATTCGTGATTGGTGCGCCGGTTGTAGGCCAGCCGGTCATGGTCGAAACATTTCCGGAGGAGGTCGCTCCAGTGTCCGTGGTCGCCTCCAATGGCGGTGCTCACGGTGTCGGCCTCGGTTTCGCATATCAGTCCTACGCCTCCGGAGTCCATCAGGTTTTCCTGTATGCCTGTACCGGTATTGTCACCGGCTATGAGGAGCATTTTCAGCTGGGGCTGTTCGGGTTCAGGGGTATTTACCTTTTCCTTCCCCAAAGTATCCCATTTTGTCTTTTCCATGCGGTAGGTCTTTATTTTTTCCCGGTAGGTGTCCAGCAGCGCGTTGTGTATGGGTTCTGCCAGACGGCGTACCCAGGTCAGTGCACCCTTGCCGGAAGCGGGAGGCGCGGTGACGAACACTTGCAGACAGGGATACTTGTGTTTTCGTCCGTACACAAAACTTACCAGTTTGTTGAGGGTGCTTCCCAGCACGGTTGCTGCACCCAGCAGCAGGATATCCCGTTGGGCGGGAGAGTTACCGCAGTCTATGATCTTGCAGGAAGGCGGGCCAGCGGTAGTCGGGGAAAGAGGGAAGTCGGGCAGGGAGGATGGCTTTGGGCACGCCGTCGGACAGGGGGGAGGCTGTGTCCGTGAAAACAGCGTCGGGCGGAGTCCCGTCGGAGGCATCCGGATGGGCATTATACGATACGCGTGCACGTGTGTGGGTGTGGAGAGACTGCAAGTTCTGCAAGTTTGCAAGTTTCGGGTCCATTTTCACCCCGGCCACCTCTGCCAGATGGAAGACGGTTCCCAGGGAATTTCTGCCTGTTCCTTTGGTCAGAGCATGTCCGTACAGTTTGTCTGCTTCATCGTGGTGGTACTTTTCGGATATGCGGCAGATGCGGTGGAACCGGGTGCGTCCTTCCTCGCCGCAAGTGTTGGCTATGGCAAAGGCCAGCGGCATATATTCCTGATAGGTGGGGGCCACATTGACTCCCGCTTGTTCGATGGCTGTTACCAGCTGTTCCAAGATAGAAATAGAATCGTTCATTTTTTAATATTTATGGTTATTGATTTTCGCTTCTCCGTCGTGCGACAGAAAACAGGCTCTGGACAAGTCGGCATTGGCCCTGTCCACTTTCAGCTCGTATTTCCATTCCAGATACTCCCATGCGGTGTGCAGGGCATTGTCGAAGGATTCTTCTACGCTCAGGAAAGGGTTTATGCGATAAGGGATAAAAAGTTTTACTCCCTGATTTCCGGGGCTGACAAAGGAAAGTACGGGGTGCAGCACTTCATCGGCAAAAAGACGGTCGCGCCACATTGCCGCTTCTTCGGTGGAAGCCAGTTCGTCAATATCTATGACAAAGAGGCCCGAAGGAACTTGCATGCATTGTTCTTTGCAGTAAGAGAAGATACCTGCCGGAGTGACATACGGTAAAAGGGTCTGTTTATTCTTTCGGAACGCTTGCTTGTCTCCGAGTCCGGCTCTGACTTTATGCGTCAGTTCTTCCAGTTGCGGATTGGTGCTGATGTAGGTATGAAGCCCTGCCACACTGCATATACATGTGGGTATTTTATTGGTGACGGGTGCATTGAAAAATGACATGATGTATTCTTTCATAAAAGAAATTGATTTTGATTTATCTGCACAAATATACGGGTAGGGAATGACGTATGGAAATCGATTCATAACCGTTTACTATCTGTTTACTATTGGTGCATGCTATTGATTATATATTGATGAAATATGGATTTTGATTAACGATCTGTTGATAATAATTAAAGAATAGAGAAAAGAAATAGTATATGAATGAAAAACCTGATATGATGATAAATATTTATGGCGGAAATAATCTGATTGCTCCTGTGGCATCTTCCGCCATTCAGAACTTTTATGGCGACCGGGGTGATGAGGCCGCCGACCAACCGGAAGATTCTGAGAAAACGGAGAATACAGAAAGTGTGGCGGATGAGAAGCCGGCACAGGAGCCGGCGGAACTGTCGGATGATGAATTTTACGTATCGGTCTATATACGATATAAAGGTGATGAGGGCTTACAAGATACTTTTGGGAGGGTGTACCACGGCACGCGAACTGGCGGTGGTGGTAGGAAAGATGCTGGCCGATGAGAATTGTAGGAATGTAGACAAACACACGGTGGTGAAAGCGGCTTTCATCAAGTCGTTGCTACCTTTTGCCAAATGGCTTGTGTCTGGCGGTACGATAGCCAATATACGGGCGCAGATTAATAATATGCTGGCTAGTAAATAATTTTTTCAGTTATCCTCTTACTCCATTGGCACGTTAGCAAATCGGCAAATTATTTATGTTGCGGGATTATCAGATAGAGATGAAAACACGTCTGATGGAAGCGTGGAAAGCTCACCGGAGCGTGATGGTGCAGATGCCTACCGGTACGGGCAAGACACATTTGCTGGCATCTGTGGTCAGTGAGTTCGTGTCTTCTGCCGGCAGCGGGGTATGCTTATTGCCCATCGTAGGGAACTGGTGGCGCAAATGGAGGAAACGCTGGCTAAATATGGTATCCGGAGAGGATACTCCGGTCAGGGTAATGTCTGTCCAATGGCTATCCCGGCACTGGAATGAGGCGGGTGATGCTCCGGGACTGATTGTGATAGACGAGGCTCATCATGCCTTAGCCGCTTCTTACACGGAGATGTGGAAGCGTTATCCTGCCGCAAAGAAACTGGGTGTGACTGCCACACCTTGCCGCCTGAACCGTAGGGGGTTCACGGAACTGTTCGAGGTGCTGGTTACTTCGTGGAGTATTGCCGAGTTTATTGAAAAAGGCGTGTTGTCTGTGTTCGATTATGTATCCATCCGTCCCGGCAGCGAGGAGCAGCGGCTCATTGATGGTCTGGAGAAACGGGGGGCCGATGGGGATTATCAGGTGAAAGAGATGGATGCGGTACTGAACAGGCGTCCCGGTATCGAGCGCCTGTACCGCAGTGTCAGGCAGTTTGCTTCCGGCAAGAAGGGGATGGTGTATGCCATCAGCATTGAACATGCCCGGCGGATAGCGGAGTATTACAGCAGGCGGGGAGTGAATGCGGTGGCTGTGGACAGCAAGACTCCTGCTATGGAACGCAAGCGGATGGTGGAGGAGTTCAGACATGGAAAAATCGAGGTGCTGGTGAATGTGGATGTATTTAGCGAGGGGTTCGACTGTCCCGATGTGGAGTTTGTACAACTGGCCCGTCCTACTTTGTCACTGGCTAAATATTTGCAGCAGGTAGGACGCGGATTGCGGAGATCGGAGGGCAAGGAGGCGTGTATGCTGATAGACAATGTGGGGCTGTACCGCATTTTCGGGCTTCCTACACAGCGATGGAACTGGGATGCTATGTTCCGGGGACGGATGGCGGGAAAGGGGAGTTTGCCCGGACGGATGAATTGTGATGCTTCCGTTACCGCTTTTCCGGTGGTGGAAAGGCCGGCTGAAGCCGGTGGGGACTTGGTGATGGTTATGGAGCACGGGCGTTTGCTTTCTTCCATCAGAGAGCAGGCTTTGCCGGATGAGAAGGAGCAGTCACCGTCATGCAGGTTGAGGGCATTTGTAGATAAGGAAACAGGTCTTTGGGGATTGGAAAAGGGAGATGAGATGCTGCCGGACGTTTCGTTTAAAGAGATTTTGAGTATCAAAGGACGTTTTGCCGTAGGGAGGCTTCGGAACGGGTGTGTCCGGGTACTGGATGATACGGGGGCTTTGGTGGCCGAACTGGGGCATTGCTGTGAGGTGAGGTTGCTGAAAGATGATTTGTTGCAAGTCCGTCATGCCGGGAATTCGGTGTCTTATGTGGATTTACGGAACGGCCGGTGTTATGCTGTCCGCCCGCGTGTCCTCAGATACGGGAGCATAGAATTGTTACAGGTGAACCGTACTTATTACAGCAGGACAAGGCAGGTGTATACCAATACATGCGGGTTGCCTTCTTCGTCCATTGTGTGGATGGGGTTTTATGTGAAGATGTACGATGGCAGAGTGCCTTCCCGATGCCGCCGCATGGAAGATGGAGGCTTTTGTTGTGAACCGCAGGTTTGTCTGTTGGAAGGGGATGAGGAGCGTGCTTATTATCTGAGCGGACGGTTGCCGGATCAAAGTATTGTGGTGATGGATGAGGAGGGACGGTATTATCATGTGGAGAAAGGACATGGAAAGCGTTATGTGGCTTGTAACCGTCCGTCGGACCGGAGTGAGGATTTTGATGAGGCGGTGGCATTGCTCCGAAGGCAGGCGGACGAGCGTGTGGAGAAACATTTGCAGGAGGAAAAGTGCGAGACTGAACGGAAACGGCAGCGTATAATCAGCAGGAGTGTGGAGGCCGTACCTTTTCAGATAGGAGTGAAATGGGGGTTGAGGACAGCGGAGCGGATTTTGATTCCACCTGTCTATCGGAGAATATTGCGTCCGGTGGGTGGTTATTGCGCCTATCAGGACAGCTCCTGCCAGTGGGGGGTGCTGACTGTAGACGGAAGGATCATTATCCGGGCCCGGTATATGGAGGTGGAGATAGACAGGGATGGAACGGCGCGTCTTACTTTGGTTCCGGGGAAGATGGAAACGGTGAAGCTGACGGATTAATAGGATAAAAAGCAGGGGATAACTTTTTGTCAGACCGATATTTAGCGATGGAATACGGATCATTATGAAAAGTTTTGTAACTTTGCATCCGATTTTAAAAAAGGAGATATTGATATGGAATTACCTGATGACCCGATGATGCTTTTCAGCATGGTGAATATGAAACTTCGTGACTGCTATCATTCGCTGGACGAGCTTTGTGATGATATGAATGTAGACAAGGAGCTGTTGGTGAAAAAATTGAAGGCGGCCGGATTTGAGTATAGTAAGGAAAACAACAAGTTTTGGTAGATAGAGGGATCAGCCGTTCCGGAAGAATGCTTGGGACGGGCTGATTTTTTTATTGAGATACCTATTGTTGATTATTTTTGTATAAGTCCTGTTTCCGGTATTGCAACAGGGATGTTCCGGTATGCCGCTTGAAGAAACGTCTTAAGGTGGCAAGATTGGCAAACCGGGTTCTTTGAACGATTTCCTGTATGCTGATGGATGGATTCTCCAATAATGCGTAAATCTCTTGCAGGGTATAATGTATAATCCATTCTTTGGGGGATTTTCCACTTACCAGAGTCAAGGCTTCAGTCAGGTATTTGGAGGAAACATGCAACTTTTCGGCATAGAACGCCACTTCTTTGTTTTCTTTGTAATGCTTTAACAGCAAATCCAGAAAAAAGTATCCGATTTCTTCTTTATGCAAGGTGGTGACTTTATGTTCTTTTACTGTGCTGTAATAGTCTGCATAAAGTTCCAGAAAAGGTAATTTCAGCAGATTGGTAATAGATTCTTTTGTAAATAAATAAGTTGGAGAAGTAGCTCTGTTGTATAGTAACCGGAAATAGAGGGAGAACTGTTCCGCTTTCTCTTGGGATAGCGAATAGATGCAGTGGGTTTGGGTGTAGGTATGAAAACCGGTCGGAAAACGTTTGATACTTCCATTGATCACGTCATAAAAAAGGGCATTTGAAAAAGTACAATAATCGATGGTGAAAGTCAGACTGGATTTTATAAATGAAACCAAGAATCCCGGCATGAAAATAAGAATGTCGTTTGCACAAATAACATATTTCCGGAGACCAATCTGGATCTCGGCATTCCCTTCAGTACACATACCCAAAACTCCTTCCGGCAGATAAGAGGGGTATTTGCTGAAAGGCACTGTGTGCGCATCCATATAAATACTGAAATCTTGATCGGACAGTCCTTCTTTGGTATCCTGTGGTTTTGGGGTATTATATAACATACTTTGTATCAGCTCTAGGTTCACAAAATTAGAATTTAATGATACATTCCGCCGGAAGTAGTGGACATAAGGGAAAATAAAACGGAAAAAAACTACGTGTATTTGATTTTTTTAATATAATGATAGGAGAACAATTTTAGCTTCCCGTAAGTTGTAGGAGAACACGGAAAATTATTCTTTTTTACAGAAAGAAGGGTGAATTCAAAAAGATCGTTTGATTTGTTTTTGAATTCACCCTTTATGAATGGAGCGGAGTTATTTTTGCGCCAGTAATTTGGCTATGGCACGGTCGGGTTTCCCGGTTTCTGTCAGGGGAAGTTTGAATACCGGAACAAAACGTTTGGGACGCCAGTAGGGAGGTAATTGATGTGTGCAGGTCTGTTCTATGTCGTCGGGCAGTTGCCCTTCGGCAAGCAGCACAATGATTTCTCCGAATTTTTCGTCGGGAGCGGAGGTGATCAAGAAGGAACGGACAGGTGTTCTTTCAATACGGCCTCTACTTGTTCTATCTGCACTTTCACTCCTCCGGTATTGATCGTATTGTCTTTTCTGCCTAGAATGCGGAATTGGTTCTGTCCGTTTATCTCGGCTATGTCATTGGTCACCAGTTCTTTTCCGCAAATTTCGGGAGCGTATATCACCAAGGTGTTTTCTTTACTCAGACGGATCTGTATGCTCTCGAAAGGGGTGTACCAGTCTGAAGCTTCAGGACCGTTCAGTCTGCGTAGGGCAATGTGTGATAAGGTTTCGGTCATGCCGTAAGTAGACCATACGGCATGGGGGAAATCTTTTAACGCAGCGTTCAATTGGGAGTCGATAGGACCACCTCCGATAATGAGGTGCCTGATTTGTTGCAATATCGCTCTCTCTTCGGGAACTTGCAGTGAGTTATAGACTTGCATGGGGATCATGGCGGCAAAGACGGGGGCTTTTGTCAGGTCTTTTAAAGGATGCCCGGATGGAGTGACAGGCAGCAAGTCCAGTCCCGCTACCAAGGCACGTACTACCACCATTTTTCCGGCAATGTATTGCAAGGGCATACAGAGCAGGGCGGAATCTTCTTTTTGTAGTCCGAGGAAGGAACAGGTGAGGCAGGCGCTTTCCATCATGCGTTCTTTTTCTACATACAGTTCCTTGGGTTTGCCAGTGGAGCCTGAAGTATGTACCAGCAGGGTGTCTGCCGGGTCAAACCATTCGGAAAGAAAGGAGAAAAGTTCCTGCCGGAAACTTCGGTTGTCGGCAGGGATATTCATTCTTACCATTTCAATTTCCCAATTGGAGTAGGGGATGCTTTCTATCAGAATGGTTTGTTTGTTTCTATTGGTGCAGAATTTTGTCATTGTTTCAGCCAGTTTAGTAAATCGGGTTCTTGTTCTTCGGGGTCGAACCAAAGGCAGTCCCCTTCGATGTGAAGCGGATAGTCTATATTGTCGGTAAACAGCAAGCCGGTACCTAGTCCTTGGGGGAGGGCGGGCTGCAAGGTGGCACACCATTGTGCGATGGCATTCAGTCCGATATTGGACTCCAGAGCGGAAGTGACCCATGAGCCGATGCCTCTTTCAGCCGCCAGTTCCATCCATTCTTCGGAGCCGCTGATTCCTCCGTGCAGAGAAGGTTTCAGGATAATGTACTGAGGACGGATGGTTTCCAGCAATTCTATTTTCCGGTCGCGCCGTTGATGCCTATCAGCTCTTCATCCAGTGCAATGGGAAAGGGGGTGGCGGCACAGAGTCGGGCCATTTCATCCCATTGTCCCGCACGGATGGGCTGTTCGATGGAATGGAGCTGGAATTCGGAAAGACGATGTAACTTTTCGAGGGCATCGGTAGGAGAGAAAGCACCGTTGGCATCTACACGCAGTTCGATTTGGGTTGGGGTGAAATGCCGGCGGATGTGCGCCAGCAGCTCCAGTTCCTTTTCAAAGTCGATAGCGCCTATTTTGAGTTTGATGCAGCGGAAACCTTGCTGCATCTTTTCCCCGATGCGCCGGTACATCTCGTCAAAGTTTCCCATCCAGATGAGTCCGTTGATGGGGATACCCTCTTTGCCTTTGCTGAACGGGGTGTGCCAGAATTGCAGGCTGCGTGCCCGGAAATGCAGCAGGGCGGTTTCCATACCGAACAGGATGGACGGATAGGGAAGCAAGGCTTCCCGGTCTATTTCCCCGTTCTTTTCCAGGTTCTTGCAGGCAGTGACCAACACCTCGTCGTATGAGGGGATATCATCACAGCTCAGGGCAGGGAGAGGGGCGCATTCACCCACGCCATAGTGGCGGCTGCCGGTGTCGGTGAGGAGGATGTACCATACATCCCGGGTGGTATATACTCCTCTGGAAGTACCGGCAGGTTGCTTGAAGTGTAATTGTTTTTTTATAATTTGGGTTTGGAACATTTTTTTTTATGTGTAGTTGGTTTGGTATATTTATCCCTGACAATCTCAAAGGCGCGTTGGACCCATGTGTATATGCTCGTGTCGGGAATATCACCATCAAAATTAAGTTGAAGCCAATGTTTCAGACTTTGGTTGATGGGATTGCCGACTGAAACATGTCTCTCTTTTATATACTCAATTTCGTCCGAAGTAGATTTGACATTGACAAAAGTGAAATTGTCAATGTCTATAAACAGAACATGTGTCCATAAACATAAAAGGCAAGGATGGAATCATATCTTGCAGCAAATTTGCCAAATGGCATCTTTTCGGAAACGTCACCTAACGAAAGACAATATTTTCTGAATTCTTCAATGTCCATGCTTTGAATTTGTAGTTTGTTTATGGGAACTTCGGATAATCCTGGAACCGTGGCTTGCGTTTTTCCAAAAATGCCTTCCCTCCTTCCTGCGCTTCCTCTGTCATGTAATACAGCATGGTGGCATCTCCGGCAAGTTCTTGTATGCCGGCTTGTCCGTCCAGTTCGGCATTCAGTCCGGCTTTGATCATACGAAGAGCGAGCGGGCTGTGCTCCATCATCTTTTCTGCCCATGCCACGGTTTCGTCTTCCAGGCGGTCGAAAGGAACGACTGTATTGACTAATCCCATTTCCAGTGCTTCCTGTGCGGAGTATTGACGGCAAAGGAACCATATTTCACGGGCTTTCTTCTGCCCTACGATGCGTGCCAGATAGGAAGAGCCGAATCCGGCGTCGAAGCTGCCTACCTTGGGACCTGTCTGTCCGAAAATGGCATTTTCTGAGGCAATGGTCAGATCGCATACCACATGCAGCACATGGCCGCCGCCGATGGCGTAACCGTTTACCATGGCGATGACCGGTTTTGGCAGTGACCGGATTTGCTTTTGTACGTCCAGCACATTCAGACGGGGAACTCCATCTGTGCCGATATAACCGCCATGACCTTTTACGTGCATATCTCCCCCGCTGCAGAAGGCTTTGTCACCTGCTCCGGTCAGAACCACTACATTGATATCCTGGCACTCGCGGCAGTAATACAGGGCGTCGCTGATTTCCGAAGTAGTGGTGGGGGTGAACGCGTTGCGGTAACGCGGACGGTTGATGGTGATTTTCGCTATTCCGTTGTAAAAGTCAAACAGAATATCTTGATATTCTTTGATGGTTTTCCATTTTCTTGTTTCCATTATTCATTTTTATTTTTAAGTCCGTGATAATATTCTCTTAATAGGGTGGTGTCTTTTTCCTTGTCGGTAAACACCTCCAGCAGCATGGGTTGCATCCTTGTCTCGGGTGAGGTGAATGGCTGCATCGCTTCTTCCAGCTCTTCTTCTCCGGTCACTTTCATGTAAATAAAGCCACGTTCTTCCGCCCAGCCTTTGGCGGTGGTGTAATGCTCGGCTGTGATAAACTCCCGGGAACGGCTTGATTTGTCCATTCCAGGCAGGGTATGGAATATTTCTCCTCCTTCGTTATTCAGTAACAGGATGCGGATGTTGGCACCGTAATTTTGATTCCACAGTGCGTTCATATCATAGAAGAAGCTCAAGTCGCCTATGATGATGAAATTCAGCTTGCTGGAAGCGGCGGCATAACCGATGGCGGTGGACAGGGAGCCTTCTATGCCGTTCACGCCCCGGTTGCAACAGATTTCCACCCGGGGAGGAACTGTAAATAACTGTGCATAGCGCACGGTGGAGCTGTTTGCCAGATGCAGGGCACAGGGTTCGGGTAATGCCTGAATGAGTTTTCCGATAACGGAGATTTCGGAATAAGCAAGATCCGGCATCGGAATGGTTTTGCAATAGTTTTCCCACATCAGCGGATAATGGGTCGGTTTGTTGTCCAGCAGGAAAGCTATTTTTTCCAAGAACTCAAACGGATCCATCTCGATGACGGTGGTCAGGCAACCGTATAAATCGGCTATCTTCCGTCGGCGGCAACATGCCAATGTTCGCGCGGGGGATGATTGCGCAGGTATTTCTTCAATTGCTTGGATACGATATGTCCGCCGTAGGTAATCAGTATTTCGGGGGCCATGTCTTCCTGGCGCTCCGGCGTCATGGAATAAACGGCGGCGTCGAAATTCTTGATAGGAATGCCGGGGATGGTCTGGTTGCCCAGATGTTCCGTCAACCAGGCGAAATGTTTATAAAGCGGTTTCACATATTTTTTTTCGAACAGGTAAATCAGATTCATCTGGCCTACCACGACCATGCGCTTGTTGTACTTGTTCAGCCGTTCGATCAGTTCCTTATAGTCACGGTCGTACACGCTCAGTCCCTGATAACGGGTGATGACACGTGCCTCGGGAAGTGTTTTGGCGGTGAAGCGGTAGATGGGTTCGGAAATGGGTACATTGATATGTACGGGTCCTTTGCCGTGGTGGGTGGTTTCCAGTATGGCTTCGTTGATGAGGCGGTTGCAAAACCATTCGTCTTCCTCTGTATGTACTTCGGGCAGGTTGACAGACATCTTGACTAACGTTCCGAACACATGGGGCTGGGGCAGGGTTTGTCCGTCCATTTGTCCTATCCAGGCGGCGGGGCGGTCGGCAGAAATGACAATCAGAGGTACTTGTTGGTAAAAAGCTTCGGCTACGGCAGGGTGCAGGTTCAGCAGGGCCGAACCGGAGGTGCAGCATACTGCGGCAGGACCTCCCCCTTGTAAAGATAGGCCGATAGCAAAAAAACCGGCACTGCGTTCATCGGTTACAGAATAACAAGTGAAGTCCTCTATATTGGCCAGAGTGTGTACGATGGCAGCATTACGGCTGCCGGGACAAAGCACTATTTTCCGCACACCGTGCGCTTTGAGAAGTGCCACCAACTGAAGTATGTTCTTTTTGTCTGAATACATTATTCTTCTACTTTAATTGTTTCCATTTGTTTACTTATAAAGTCAGGATGAAGGATGCTCCGCATCGTATTCATCTTGTCTCCCGTTTCCACCCATTCCGATTCTACTTCCGAGGAAGCCAGTATTCCTCCTCCTGCATACAGGATGGCTTCACCCGGCTTTATTTCCATGCAGCGCAGATTGACGTAGATATCGGTATGTCCCTCTGTGTCCAGCCATCCGGTGAATCCGGAATAATAACTGCGGTCGTACCCTTCGTTGTTCAGAATAAACCGGAAAGCCTCCTCTTTGGGCAGGCCGCAGACGGCGGGAGTGGGATGGAGTTCTTGCAATAAATCGCCTATATGGTCTGTATTTTTCAACAAGAAATAAAAATCAGTCTTGAGGTGTACCAATTGTCCGGCACGGGCGGTATAGGGACCTTTCTCCGTCATCTTGTTGCCGAATTTTTTGGCGATCCGGCGGATATAATCAGCCACATAGCCTGTTCTTCTTGGTTCTTCTTGTCCCAGTTTGTCGGCATCACTTCGTCCTGCATCGGCATTGTACCAGCCAGGGCCACGGTGTGCCATTCTTTGCCTTGTCCGCTTAATAAGATTTCCGGTGTGCTGCCCAGCCAGGTTCCGGAAGCGGGGGTGTGGCATAGGTAAATCATCATGCGCGGATAATTGTTACAGGCCCGGACAAAAGCGCCAAGTGGTGAAAAATCATCTCCGATATGTCTGGCGGAAGAACGTGACAGAACCAATTTCTGAAACTGCTTCTCTTGTAAGGGAGTGATGAAACGCCCGAATGCGCGGGTATATTGTTCTTTATCCGTTTCTTCGGAAACAAAAGGAGAGAGTTCATTCTGCCGACTTTTGCAGGTGAGCAGGGTATCCACACATTCCAGTGAAGACAGTGCTTCGCTGATTTCGTTCCAGTCGTATGCCGTGACATCCGGACGGATAAGTACCAAGGGATGTTCCTCCGATATCCGGAAAGGAGCCATGACAAATCCCTTTTTTTCATTCAGTTCTTGAATGTCCGCTAATTGTTCCACATCGCCCGAGGTTTGCAATACCAGGTAGCATTCGTCTGTCCAAGGTAACCGGTAGAGGGCGAAACCGAGGCGGCTATGTGTCAGGCAATCCAATAATTTTTGCGTATGTATATCTGGTAGATTCATTTCTTTTTCAGTATGAAATTAACGACACGAACAGTAGAAACCAGTTCTCCCTGTGGAGTGGTGATATCTATATTCCATATATGCGAGGATCTGCCGCGGTGAATCAGTTTGCCGGTGGCGAATACTTTGCCTCCGACGGGTACGGCCGACAGATGATTTCCACTTACTTGTACTCCGCAGGCATATTCGCCTTCCCGGCATAGCGACATGGAGCCATGTCCTGCCACAATCTCGGCCAGAGCCAGTGACGCGCCGCCGTTCAACATACCAAAGGGTTGTGAAGTACGATGGTCTACAGGCATTTCGGCATGTACCGCATTCTCGGTGGGGGGTAGAAACCGGATACCCAGATGTTCCGCCATCGAATTCGAATAATCAGGTTTGCAGGTTATTTCTTCCATCATTTGTATGTCTGTTCTTTTCTATAGGGCTACAAAAATACATAAATTTTAGATGAAAATGTCGCTAATGTTGTTCTTTTAAGAACAAAAACATTCGGGGTTTGTTTCTATTTTCGGAATATATTTTTTATTTTGCAAAAAGAATTCGTACAAATGCAACAACGAATGAATAAAACAATAATTTAATACCTATGCTCATTACGATTATTATCCTTGTACTGTCCGCAGTATTTTTTGTAAATGGCAAGATACGGTCGGATCTTGTGGCTCTTTGTGCTTTAGTGGCTTTGTTGATTTTTCAGATATTGACGCCTGACGAGGCTTTGTCCGGATTCTCCAATTCGGTCGTCATTATGATGGTGGGGCTGTTTGTGGTTGGCGGAGCGATTTTTCAGACGGGACTTGCCAAAATGATCAGTTCACACATTCTGAAATTAGCGGGTAAGAGTGAATTGAAATTATTCTTGCTTGTAATGTTGGTGACTTCTGCTATCGGGGCTTTTGTGAGCAACACAGGTACGGTGGCTCTGATGTTGCCTATCGTGGTCAGTCTGGCAGTCAGTGCCAACATGAATCCCAGTCGTTTGCTTATGCCGTTGGCGTTTGCCAGCAGTATGGGAGGTATGATGACACTGATTGGTACGCCGCCCAACCTTGTTATTCAAAATGCGTTGACTTCGGCCGGTTTTCCTCCGCTTTCGTTCTTCTCTTTTTTTCCGGTAGGGATTATTTGTGTGGCAGTGGGTACTTTGGTGTTGCTTCCGCTCAGTAAATGGTTTCTTTCGAAACGGGGGAAAAACGGAGACGACAATGTTCATTCGGGCAAATCCCTGAAACAGTTGGTGAAGGAATATGGGCTATCCAGTAATTTGTTCCGGTTGAGGGTGGTCGGTGACTCCCGGCTGCATGGAAAGACGATTATAGAGTTGGATATCCGGCGCAAGTATGGATTGAATATACTGGAGGTGCGTCGTGGGGATATGTCACAACACCGCTTCCTGAAAACAATTACTCAGAAGCTGGCCGATCTCGGTACGGTTCTTCAGAAAGAGGATATTCTGTATGTGACGGGGGATTTTGAGAAAATAAAGTTGTTTGCCGAAGATTATTTGCTGGAGATGCTGGACGAGCATACTACCGAAGAAGCGAAAAACTCAGCAATTCATTGGATTTTTATGACATAGGTATTGCTGAAATCGTTTTGATGCCTTCCTCCAATCTGATAAACCAGACGATAAAGGGGGCGGGCTTTCGTGATAAATTTAATGTGAATGTACTGGGTATCCGCCGGAAGAAGGAATATTTGTTGCAGGACTTGGGCAATGAGCGGATTCATAGCGGGGATGTGTTACTGGTGCAGGGTACATGGAACAATATCGCCCGGCTGAGCAAGGAAGATGCCGACTGGGTGGTACTGGGACAACCGCTGGCCGAGGCTGCGAAGGTCACGCTGGATTACAAAGCACCGGTAGCTGCGGTTATCATGGTGCTGATGGTGGCTATGATGGTGTTCGACTTCATTCCGGTAGCTCCGGTGACGGCGGTGATGATTGCGGGTATCCTGATGGTACTGACAGGATGTTTCCGCAATGTGGAGGCGGCTTACAAAACCATTAACTGGGAAAGCATCGTACTCATTGCGGCCATGCTGCCTATGTCGCTGGCATTGGAAAAGACAGGGGCTTCCGAATACATTTCGAACAGTCTGGTCAGTGAACTGGGAACATACGGACCGTTGGCGCTGATGGCGGGTATTTATTTCACTACTTCCCTGATGACGATGTTTATCAGCAACACGGCTACCGCAGTGCTTCTGGCTCCTATCGCGATGCAAAGTGCAACACAGATAGGGGTAAGTCCCGTACCTTTTCTCTTTGCGGTGACACTGGGGGCAAGTATGTGTTTCGCTTCTCCATTCTCCACTCCGCCCAATGCGCTGGTGATGCCCGCCGGACAATATACCTTTATGGATTATGTAAAGGTAGGGCTGCCGTTGCAGATTATTATGGGCATTGTCATGGTGCTGGTACTTCCTTTGCTGTTTCCTTTTTAAGTTGTTTATAATATATGATGCCGATGACGTCCGCTATAAACCATCCGATAGGAATAGACCACCAGATTCCGATGACCCCGATGGCAGGAATGCCGGCAAGCCAATAGGAAAGGGCTACACGGGTTCCCAACGATACCACTGTGAGCACTACGGACATTCCCGGCATACGGATGGCACGATAATATCCGTATAACAGGAACAAAATCCCGATTCCGCAATAAAACGCTCCCTCGATGCGTAAATAACTGATACCGATGTTCAGAATTTCCGTTTCGTGGGGGCGGACAAAAATCAGCATCAATGGTTTGGCGAATAAAAAGACCAGAATGGAAATGACCAGAGAGAAGAGAACGGTGGTAATCAAGGCACTTTTCACTCCTTTGCGGATCCGTTCCTCTTTTCTCGCTCCGAAGTTCTGGGCAATAAAGGTGGAAAAGGCATTTCCGAATTCCTGTACCGGCATATAGGCAAACGAGTCTATTTTTATTGCTGCCGCAAAGGCGGCCATGACTACAGTGCCAAAACTATTGACCAATCCTTGTACCATCAGAATGCCCAGATTCATCACCGACTGTTGTACACAGGTCAGTGCGGAGAACGAAGTGATCTCTTTCAGGCAGTGACGGTCGAAATGCAGGTCGTTGCGGTGTAATCTCAGTTCGGGGTATTTCACGTAGGCATATCCCATAATTCCCAAAGCGGATACTCCCTGTGCGGCCACCGTGGCGATGGCTGCTCCCTTGATTCCCCAATCCAACTGCAAGATAAAGAATAAATCCAGCCCGATGTTCAGTACAACGGAAACCGCCAGAAACCAAAGAGGAGTAACGGCATCTCCTATGGCACGCAGTAATGCCGCATAGAAATTATAGATAAAGGTAAAGCCGATTCCCCAAAAGATAATCCACAAGTAATCATACATCATGCCATAAATATCTTTGGGAATCTGCAATAACCTGAGAATGGGATGAATCCAGACGAAAGCCGCTATATTTAGAATCAATGTTACTGTACCGATCAGCAGGGCGGATACATAGATGTTACGGCGTAGGGAATCCGTTCGTCCGGCTCCATATTGCAAGGAAAAAACGGTTCCGCTTCCCATGGACAATCCCAGCAGGATGGAAATGAGGAAAACCATCAGCGTATAGGCGGAACCGACGGCAGCCAATGCGCCGGAACCTATACATTGTCCTACAATCAGCGTGTCGGCTATATTGTAACACTGTTGTAGCAGTGAGCCTATAATCATAGGTAAGGTAAAACGTAGCAGAGTGCCGGTGATACCTCCCTGCGTCAAGTCTATTTTAGATAACATGATGCGTGTCTGTTCGATTCAATTTCTTATTTATTTTGAAATTTATTGCGAAGGTAGGGAATAAAATATCAAACAACAATAAAGATTGTCTATTTAATACCCGGAATGTTCTTTCTCCTTAAAAAGAGTTAACTTGATAATATTTCCATAGGAAACTTTTTATTATAAGAAATATCATGTATGTTTGCATAAAGTTTCCATTGGAAAATATTAAATCAAATAAAATAGTTTAATTATGAAGTATATAGTAATAGGAGGCGTAGCAGGAGGTGCAACTGCTGCCGCACGTATCAGAAGAAACACGGAACAGGCGGAAATCATTTTGTTCGAGAAGGGAGAATACATTTCGTATGCCAATTGTGGTCTACCTTATTATATAGGAGGTGTGATTGCGGAGCGGGAAAAATTGTTTGTACAGACTCCGGAGGCTTTCGGGAAACGTTTTAACATAGATGTGCGTACCGGTCCGAGGTAATAGCCATCCATTCTGCCGAGAAAACAGTGGATATTCGTACTTCCGACGGGAAAACTTATACGGAGAGTTATGACAAATTATTGCTTTCTCCGGGTGCGTCGCCTGTTCGTCCTCCCTTGCCGGGCATTGACAATGAAGGGATTTTTACCCTACGTAATGTGAATGATACCGATGCTATCAAGAGTTACTTGCAGCAGCATAAGGTGAAACGGGCGGTAATCATCGGGGCCGGATTCATCGGGTTGGAGATGGCGGAGAATCTGCAGGAAGCCGGTGCGGAAGTGGCGGTTGTAGAGATGGCAAATCAGGTCATGGCTCCTATTGATTTCTCTATGGCTTCTTTGGTGCACGAGCACTTGTTGCAGAAAGGAGTACATCTCTATCTGGAAAAGGCGGTGGCTTCTTTCGAACGCACGGTCAACGGACTGGAGGTTGTTTTCAAATCGGGCGAAAGGCTGCCTGCCGATATGGTGTTGTTATCCATCGGGGTACGTCCCAATACCTCATTGGCGATAGAGGCTGGACTGGAGATAGGGGAGATGCGCGGTATTAAGGTTAATGATTACTTGCAGACTTCCAACGAGCATATTTATGCGGTGGGCGATGCTATCGAGTTCCGTCATCCACTGACTGATAGACCGTGGTTGAATTATCTGGCAGGTCCGGCCAACCGTCAGGCGCGTATTGTGGCAGATAACATGGTCTTTGGAAATAAGGTTACATACGAAGGGGCTGTCGGTACTTCCATTGCCAAAGTTTTTGATATGACTGTCGCTGCTTCGGGCCTTCCGGCAAAACGGTTGAAACAGGCAGGCATTGATTATTTGTCGGCAACCATCCATTCCGGTTCCCATGCGGGATATTATCCTGATGCTTTACAGATGTCCATTAAAATAACTTTCTCTCCTGTGAATGGGAAATTACTGGGAGCACAGATTGTGGGGTATAACGGAGTGGACAAACGTATTGATGAATTTTCGCAAGTGATTAAGCATAACGGAACTGTTTATGACTTGATGGCTTTGGAGCAGGCATATGCTCCTCCTTTCTCTTCGGCTAAAGATCCTGTAGCAGTAGCCGGATATGTAGCTGGAAATATACTGAGCGGAAAGATGAAGCCTCTTTATTGGCGCGAGTTGCAGGCTGCCGATTTGAGTAAAGTTACGTTGGTTGATGTCCGTACTCCCGATGAATTTGCACTCGGTGCTTTGAAAGGGGCTGTCAATATTCCTTTGGATGATATGCGCGAAAGGATGAAAGAGATTCCTCAGGATAAGCCGGTCTATTTGTATTGTGGAGTAGGGTTGAGAGGGTATTTGGCTTCTAATATATTGTTACAGAATGGTTTTGGGGAAGTAAGGAATTTAATAGGAGGTTTGAAACTGTATAAAGCGGCAACGGCTCCTCTGCCCGAGCCGGAGGAGTTCTCAAATTCCGGTTCTTCAAGTTCTGATTCTTCAAAAGTTGATCATTCTGAACACAGTAAAGATTCTGCTGGAGCTTATACTATTGCCTCTTCCGTCATTCCTTCTATGAAGGCAATAAAAGTGGATGCTTGTGGTATATCTTGTCCCGGTCCTATCATGAAGCTGAAGAAGAGTATGGAAGAACTGGCAGACGGCGAACGTCTGGAGATTGTCGCTACGGATGCCGGCTTCCCCCGCGATGCCGAAGCATGGTGTCATACTACCGGGAACCGTTTTGTCTCAGTAAAATCAGGAGCAGGAAAGTATGAGGTAATTGTTGAGAAAAATACTCCGCAATCTTCTTCCTCGGAGGTTTGCCGGGAGGATAAAGGGAAAACTTTTATTCTGTTCAGTGATGACCTGGACAAAGTTTTAGCTACTTTTGTACTCGCAAACGGTGCGGCGGCTACGGGAAAGAAGGTAACCATCTTCTTTACTTTCTGGGGGCTGAATGCCATCAAGAAGCTGGACAAACCTGTGGTGAAGAAAGATATCTGGGGGAAGATGTTCGGCATGATGCTGCCTTCCAGTTCTTTAAAGTTGAAGTTGTCTAAAATGAATATGGGCGGAATGGGAGCTAGGATGATGCGATATATTATGAATAAGAAAAATATCGATTCATTGGAATCTCTGCGTACTCAAGCCATTCAGAACGGAGTGGAATTTATTGCCTGCCAGATGTCAATGGACGTAATGGGTGTGAAACGTGAGGAATTGCTGGATCATGTGACTATTGGTGGAGTGGCAACTTATATGAACCGTGCCGAACAGGCGAATGTAAACTTGTTTATTTAAATTTGCATGGAGAAAATAAAATCAATATGTGTCATGAGAGAGCTGTTCAAGGCTCTCTCTGAACTTGAAACCCGCTTAATTGAACAATATGGAGTGTCATTGAATGAGGCAATGGCACTTTGTTGCATTGGCGGAGATACGCTGACGGCTAGTGTGATATCGGAAAACACAGGTCTGTCTGCTTCGCATACCTCTAAGGTCATCCGTTCCATTGAAGAGAAAGAATTAATCGTCCGTAATTTGGGGGATAAGGATAAACGGCAGATGCATTTTACTTTATCCGATAAAGGGCATGAATGTTTGGAAGCGCTGAAAGCAAATGAAATAGAAATACCGGAACTATTAAAGCCATTGTTTAAATAAACCCTTCTCTTTTCCATTTGTTTATTCCGGATATGAAACTGGAGAAATGGAAAAACAAATGGAAGAAGTGGAGCAATCTGCGCAAATGGCAAATATGGAAACTGAAGCTGATTGATGCCCGTCTGTATTTCGTGAGCATATTCGTGGGGCTGCTTACGGGACTGGTTGCTGTGCCTTATCACTATCTTCTTTGGTATTTCTTTGATGTGCGGAAAACTTTTTTTACGGCACATTATCCGTGGTATTGGCATGTATTGTTGTTTTTTATCTTATGGGGGATTCTGATCTTTGTCGCTTCTTTGGTAAAACGTATGCCATTGATAGCCGGTGGTGGGATTCCTCAGACACGTGCGGCCAATAACGGTCGTATCCGTTATGAGCATCCTTTTAAAGACTGGTAGCTAAATTCTGCGGAGGGGTGTTGGCTCTCAGTGCGGGGCTGTCTTTGGGACGCGAGGGGCCGTCTGTTCAGATAGGGTCTTATATAGGAACACTTATCTCTCGTTGGGGACATATTCTGAAAGGGGAACGGAAACAATTGCTGGCTGCCGGAGCTGGTGCGGGCTTGTCTGCCGCTTTTGCTGCTCCGTTGTCTTCTTCTTTGTTGGTGATAGAATCCATCGAGCGTTTTGATGCACCTAAAACCGCTATTACTACCTTGTTGGCCGGCGTGGTAGCCGGAGGAGTGGCTAGTTGGATGTTCCCCACGACTCCTTATCATCTGATTAGTGCGGTCGTTCCTGGTTTATCTTTTATCCGTCAGGCGGAGCTTTATATTATCTTTGCCGCCCTTATGGCTGTCATTGCAAAGTTTTATTCGCTCATCGTTCCTTTCTTTCAAGAAGGATACCTGCCATGAAACTCTCCATTCCTGTCAAGATGTTGTATTTATTAACCATAGCTTATGCCATATCGTTAACAGAGACGAATCTGACAGGTGGCGGAGAGCAGTTTTTGATGATGCAGGGAATGAATGGAACTCATGATATCCGGTGGCTTACTATCATGATGCTTATTCATTTTGTTTTTACGCTGTTTTCTCTTTCTTCGGGTTTGCCGGGAGGAAGTTTCATTCCTACCTTGGTTACGGGAGGATTATTGGGACAAATCTTCGGGTTGGTATTGGTACAGCGCGGATGGATAGGGTATGAGAATGTGAGTTATATGATGCTGATCGGGATGGTGGCTTTTTTGGTGGCTGTGGTGCGTACTCCTTTGACTGCTATTGTCCTGATAACGGAGATTACCGGTCATTTCGAGGTGTTCTATCCTTCCATTGTGGTAGGTGGATTGACTTATTATTTCACCGAATTGTTACAGATAAAACCTTACAATGTATTGCTGTATGACAGGATGTTCCGTAGCCATAATCCGGAGTCTTCCGAAGAGGCTGGTGCTCGCTATCATCTTTTTGTCGAGATAATGGATGGGTCTTATTTTGACGGAAAGGAAGTGGATACATTGGCTTTACCTAATCATTGTATCATTCGTAGTATACATCGGAATCGTAAAAACTTACTTCCTCAGGGGCAAACCCTGGTTCCCGGTGATCAAGTGGAGATAGAAATAGATGCGCAGGATATAGAAAAATTATACGAACCGTTAGTCAGTATGGCAAATATCTATTAAAAGATGAGTCTAAAAAAGCCCCCGTTAAAGGACGAGGGCAACCTAAATGTTTTCACAACGGAATAATCCTTATTGTGACTTGCTTCAAATTAGTATTGCAAAACTATGAAATAAATATGTAAAGGACAAGTGATTATTAGAATAATTTGATAACTTTGAAAAGTTTTGATAAAATAGTTGTCTTATGAAAAATATAGTGGGTCTTGATTTGGGTACCAATAGCATAGGTTGGGCAGTAGTAAATGGAAGTGTCAATGACGATGGAAGTGAACAATTGGTTAAGATACAAGCTTCAGGAAGTCGCATCATACCTATGGATGCAGCTATGATAGGAGATTTTAATAAAGGTAATTCCATATCTCAAACTGCTGAAAGAACCAGATTGCGTGGAGTTCGTCGTTTAAGCGAACGATATCTGCTTCGCAGAGAACGGTTGCATAGAATTCTTGATATTTTAGGATTTTTGCCTTTTCATTTTGCTCAAGATTTAGATAGGCATGGTAAGATAGTTAAGGGCAAGGAACCTAAATTGGCTTGGCGTAAGAATGAAGCTGGTCAGTTTGAATTTATATTCCAAGATTCATTTAAGGAAATGCTGGAGGATTTTAAGCTAAATTATCCGAATCTGATAACAGATGATAAAAAAGTACCTTATGATTGGACTATCTACTATCTCCGTAAAAAGGGATTGACTTCTAAAATTTCAAAAGAAGAATTGGCGTGGATATTATTGAATTTTAATCAAAAGCGTGGATATTATCAATTACGTGGTGAGGAAGAGGAGGAAAATAAGGATAAATTGGTTGAATTCTATGCTCTTAAAGTAGTTGCAGTAGAGGATTCCGGAGAAAAAAGGGAAAGGATATTTGGTATAATGTGCATTTGGAAAATGGATGGGTGTATCGAAGAACAAGTAATATGTCTCTTGATTGGGTTGGAAAAACTAAAGAATTCATTGTAACTACGGATTTAGAGAAGGACGGAACGCCTAAAAAAGATAAGGAAGGGAATGTAAAACGCTCTTTTCGTGCTCCTAAGGAAGATGATTGGTCATTGGTCAAGAAGAAAACAGAAGCGGATATTGATCAAACTCATAAGACAGTAGGTGCCTATATTTATGATACGCTTTTAGGAAATCCTAGTCAGAAAATTCGTGGAAGACTGGTGAGAACCATTGAACGCAAATATTATAAGGAGGAGCTGAAACTGATTTTGGAGAAGCAGAAGGAGTTTCACCTGGAATTGCAAGACAGAGCATTGTATGCTGCTTGTATTGAAGAACTATATCCAATAAATGAAGCACATCGGAATAATGTTGGTAATCGGGATTTTACTTATTTGTTTTTAGAGGATATACTCTTTTATCAGCGTCCTCTTAAAAGCAAAAAATCATTAATAGACAATTGTCCTTATGAGGAGAATCAGGGTCTTGATAAGGAAACGGGAGAGATAAAATCTTTTCCTGTAAAATGTATTGCTAAATCACATCCGTTGTTTCAAGAATTCCGCTTGTGGCAATTTATAATAAATCTGCGTATTTATAGGAAAGACCTGGCACAAGATGTGGATGTTACAAATGAGTTATTGAAGACAGAAGAAGATTATGTTGCTTTATTTGACTGGTTGAATGGTAAAAAGAAATTGATTCAAAGGCTTTTTTGAAATAATCCGGTTTTGGA
>ENA-OQEX01000179-OQEX01000179.1-human-gut-metagenome-genome-assembly--contig:-NODE-179-length-37559-cov-2.289405_pt1 | contig 37559 bp, 54 predicted proteins | sample MGYA00242802_ERZ504649 | MGnify/ENA primary metagenome ERZ504649 (study PRJEB26092, sample SAMD00036194) | human gut metagenome | host: Homo sapiens | study: EMG produced TPA metagenomics assembly of...
GCGTAAAACCTCCTTGCTCTTTCCTGATGCGGTTGCCAAACCATCTTGATTGTAGCATGGAGGTTTTATTTGCCAAGCTTTTTTATCTACCCCTGGTTCAACCAGGGGTTTTGTTAAGCCTAAAGGCAGCAAGAATAAAAGACCTGAAAGCATTGCTTTCAGGTCTTTTTCTCATTCTAATCTTTGAAAATGAGGTCGGATCCATACAACAGAAGTCCTAGAGGTTAGGCGCTTACGCGGACAAAAGGACTTATAGGGTATAGAATATAAAAAAATCTTATGCGATATGATGACGCTGGCGGGGATTACAAGGCTGAAACGATCGGGGCTTTCCATTGGACACAAAAGGGGAAGCAATTGATATGAAACAATGGTTGTTGGGGGAAGGAAGGGAATGAATCAAATGGAAACGGGCATCCCTAGCGAACTGGCTGTTGAAATCCGCAGTATCTACTGGAGCTGGGTGCAGATGAACGATGGCGCCATATGGAATGTGTAGCCCGTGAGATCGAAAAATTGGCAGCTCGCTATCATTTGGATCTGCTTCTTTGCGAAAGCATGGCGTATTGCCATGATATTTTCTGCGTGCTGGAGCCCAAGGAGATGCTGCTGGCCGTACAGGAGCGGTACGGTAGCCTTTTTTCTATGATGCGGAACGGATGATCCATCTATGCTATACCAACGGATATCAGCGTGCCTTGCACAGTCGCGGTGGGGGATTCAGAATAAGGAAGCGCTCAGCGCCACCGCATGCTATACGACGCTGCGGGCGGAAGTAAGCGCGCTGGATATGGCTTTCATTGCAGATAAATTGGCCTGGGAATCGAGGGGTTCGTTTTTTGAACGAGTTAGCGCTGCGGTTGAGAGATTGCTCCCAGAGGCATGCCACCTATATGCAAGATATGGAGCGGCACGGCAGATTTTGCTGCTACATCCCTGATGGCTGGAAGCAAAGGCGCATTTGCTTCCAATTACTTGACCAGATTTTTAAAACCGTGTATAAAGAAAGGGATGGGCGGCAATACAAAACTTAGATTGTTTTCGTCCTATTTGAGAAAGGCGTGTGATAACATGATCTCGGAAAATCGAAAGGTCGTTTTGATCGGAACCGGCATGGTGGGTATGAGCTATGCCTATGCGCTGCTCAACCAGAATGTCTGTGATGAATTGGTGCTGGTGGATTTGGACCGCAAGCGGGCGGAGGGTGAGGCAATGGATTTAAACCATGGCCTAGCGTTCTCTGGCTCGAACATGAAAATTTATGCCGGCAGTTATGAGGACTGTAGCGATGCGGATATCGTCACTATTTGTGCGGGCGTCGCACAAAAGCCAGGAGAATCCCGACTCGACCTGCTCCAGCGGAACACGGCGGTTTTTAAATCGATTATCGACCCGGTCACAGAATCGGGCTTCAACGGGATTTTTCTGGTGGCGACTAATCCGGTGGATATCATGACGCGGATCACAGCCGTGCTCTCAGGGTTTAATCCCCGTCGTGTTTTGGGCACAGGCACCGCGCTCGACACTGCCAGGCTGCGCTATCTGCTCGGGGCCTATTTCCATGTAGATCCCCGCAATATGCATGCCTATGTGATGGGCGAGCATGGGGATAGCGAGTTTGTTCCATGGTCGCAGGCAATGATGGCAACAAAGCCGGTGCTCTCCATCTGTGAAGAGTCCCATGGAAGATATTGCTGTGAGGAAATGGAGAAGATCACAGAAGAAGTGCGCGGCGCGGCGCAAAAGATTATTGAGGCCAAGCGCGCAACCTATTACGGCATCGGGATGGCCCTTGTGCGCATTACACGCGCGATTTTCGGCAATGAAAACAGCGTGTTGACAGTATCCTCTATGATGCGTGGAGAATACGGGGAGACAGGGGTATTCGTAGGCGCTCCCTGCATTGTAAACCGCAATGGCGTCCAGCGCATTTTGCAGCTGTCTCTAAACGATGAGGAAATGGCGCAGTTCAAGGCCTCCTGCGAGACGCTTCGCACTCATTTTGATGAACTGGGGCTGCAATAACACCAAAAGGGAACAAAGAGGCGGGGCATTCAGCGCCCCGCCGTTATGTTTAAAAAATTAGGAAGGATGTGGAGCGGTGCAATACCGGAAAGACCCGAAAAGTGGAAACAGGCTGTCTGCACTCGGCTTTGGATGTATGCGCCTGCCGAGAAAACACGGCGCGATCGATCAGGAAGAGAGCACGGCTTTGATCCAAAAGGCAATTGAGGATGGCGTTAACTATTTTGATACAGCCTACATGTATGCAGGGAGCGAGGAAACGCTTGGCCGGGCATTACAAGGAGGCCTACGGGAAAAATATACATAGCGGATAAGATGCCGCCTCCTTTGTGTAGAAACGCGGCGGATTTTGATAAGCTTTTGCATAAGATGCTGGACCGGTTGGGGACGGATTATATCGATTATCTTCTTATTCATATGCTGACGGATGTGGAAACATGGAATCGCCTCTGCGGCCTGGGGATTGAGGATTGGATTCGGACGCAGAAGCAGGCGGGCCGCATCCGGTCGATCGGGTTTTCCTATCACGGTGGGCAGGAGGAGTTCCCCAAGCTGCTGGAGGCATATAATTGGGATTTTTGCCAAATCCAATATAACTATATCGATGAAAATAATCAGGCAGGGCGCAGCGGGCTGCAAAAGGCGCATGAGCGCGGGCTGCCCGTGATCATTATGGAGCCGCTGTTGGGCGGCAGGCTGGCGGAGAATCTGCGCCGGCCGTGAACGCGGCGTTTCGGGCGGCAGATCCGGCGGCGAACGCCTGCTGAATGGGGGCTGCGGTGGATTTGGGATCAGCCGGAGGTTACGGTTGTGCTCAGTGGGATGAGCACACGAGAGCAGCTTGCGGAGAATGTGAAGGTGGCCGGAGATGCGCTGCCCGGCTCCATTGGGGCGGAAAAACAGGCGGTATATGAGGCGTAGCCAAGGCGTTTCGTTCCTCTTTCCGGATTCCCTGCACGGCCTGCGGCTATTGCATGCCCTGCCCCTATGGGGTGGATATCCCTCTTGTTTTGCGGCATACAATGCGGCCTCCATCCAGAAAAAAACGGGGAAGAGCCAATATATGAATACAACGGCCGGCTTCCGGCCCAGCCACCATTTTGCGAGTTTGTGCAGAGAGTGCGGTGCATGTGAAAAGCGCTGCCCACAAAAGATAAAAATCCGCGCGGAGCTCAAAAAGGTAGCAGGGGAATTTGAGCCGTTTTGGTTCCGCCCGGCGATGGCGGTAATTCGATTCCTGCAAAGAAAGCAGTGCACTGCGGCTCCAAAAGGATAGAATAGATGTTTGGCTTTTCGTATCATAATGGCGATACCCCCGCCTTTTTGGCAGGGGCATTGCTAATTTTTTCTCCAAATATCAAAAAGAGGGGAGTTTCCGGAGATCATTGATTGCCGGAGTCATACTGGATTCTGCTTGTTCCAAAATCTTTATCCGCGTTTTTATGGAGCTAGTTACTTGCTGCTGCCCTTTTGAAAAAAGCGTATTGCTGTTTTGAAGGATCCCGTCACACATATTAGAAAGGCCGCCATATAGCATGATTTGCGATACCGATGCCTCTGCTACCCATTTATTGTCCTTATCATAATTGGAGAATTTAACTGCATTGGCTCTTGTACGCAGAGCGGATAGTTTGGGCAAGAGGGCAGAAAAGGATACCGATTCATTCAGCGCCATCGTCACTTCATTGGAGATCGACCCGAGGTTCTCCATTTCCTCTCCCAAAGCAAGCCTCCATAACACGGCTGCATCACAATATTGCTCTAATTTCAAAGCACTCTCTAAATATTTCATGGCGGGTTCGTCAGCCGAAATCCCCAAAGTTTGCCCTAGCTTTTTTAGCTGCTGGTATTCTTGTATCTTTGCCTCAGAAAGATCGCTCACAACTTTAATCTTTGCATCCTTAAGTGCATTTGTGAAGGCAGTGGAGAGTGCTGTTTTCTGGCGGTTGCTCAGTTTTTTATCTATAACTGCCGAGGATGCTTCTTCATACTCTCCGTTTTGAATCAGTGTAATTGTTTGTTTTTCAAATTTTGTTTGCTGAACTATAAAAACAGCGAGTACTGCACCTGCTAAGATAAGCAGTGCGGCTATGATTGAGAGCGCAATTAAAAGCGTTTTTTTCGAGTGGCCAGAGTTGCTTGTTGCTGCTGTCTGTAGATTCTTTTCCATGTTTCCTTACTCCTTCTTTTCCCGACAAAGAAATTGATATAACAATCCTTTGCAAACCAGTATAGCAAAGGGAGGCGATAAAAGGAATGGGAGGGCAAGTCAATTTAGGGAAAATATCTAAAAGGACAGTTTGTTTTCAGCAAAACTTAGCATTGGATAATGCCATAGCCCCAGTTTTCAAAGCATTTGTCAAAAATCTTGGCGCATTGCATCGTTGCGCTGTGGGGGACGGTTTCACTCTCAAGCTTGCCGGCCCGGATGCAGCGCATGGTCTCCCGCACTTCAAAGACAAAACCGTTGCCATAATTTTTTTGGAATCGCTTCACGGGGAGCCCCTTGCTATTATAAAGCGTGCAGGAGTGTGAGCAGTGTGCCCGAGGAATCCGGATAAACCTTCTGAGCCATAGATGCAGAGCTCCTCCCGCACGGTGGCGGCGGTTGTCGCCTGCAAATTCGCGGTGCAGCTGGGAAAACGGAGCAGGATACTATCCGTTTTATCCACGCCGGTTTCAGAGCGGGTAAGTATGGATTGCACGTCTATCACCGGCTCGTCGATCAGATATGTGGTCAGTTCAATCGCATAAACGCCGATATCATAGGCTGCGCTCCACCCAGCACCGGATTGTTGATCCGGTGCGCAGGGTCTCGGCTGGCAGAGAAGCCAATGGTGCAGGTTGCCGCCTCCAAATTGCCAATCCGGCCCTCCTTTATCCACTGGCGGGCCTGATTGATATGCGGCAGAAAACGAGACCACATTGCCTCCATAACAAACAGCTTCTTTTCCTTTGCAAGGCTAAAAATTTCCTGTGCCTGCGCTGCGGTGGGAACCATACTTTTTTCGCAGAGAACGGGTTTATTATGTTCTAAGCAGGCTATAATGTTTTCATAGTGGAAATTATGCGTGGTTGCAATATATATCGCATCAATATCTTCCCGTGCCAGGAGATGCTCATAATCGCTGTAAAAATCCTCAATACCATGCCGTTTTGCAAAGCGCCAGGCGCGTTTTTGATCCTTGCTGGCCACGGCCGCAACACATGCATCGTCCACCTTGCCGACCGCGTTGCAGAATTTGTGCGCGATGCCCCCTGCACCGAGGATGCCAAACCGAAATTGCTTCATGCGGAGCGCTTCCTTTCTTTATCAAAATTTCATGATTCGGCTGTTGTTTCTATTATAATACAAAATCCAGCCCTTTACAAAGGAAACCTTGCCAAGGGAAAAGAATGCGGGTATAATGGGCTGGGGCGGCGATACCCTTTGCTTCGATAGACAGCCGCTTTGATAGCCGGTATGGAAAAGAGGTTAATAAAAATGCTGGAATTAAAAAATATTTCCTTTCAGGTGGATGCGGAGGGTGCGCAGCATGAGATTTTGGATCATGTCAACCTAACGCTGCCGGATGGGAAATTTGTGGTTATAACCGGGCCGAACGGAGGGGGGAAATCCACTCTTGCCCGGATCATTATGGGGATCGAAAAGCCGACGCCGGCCAGATTCTTTTCAATGGGCAGGATATTACATTGCTTGGCATCACAGAGCGGGCGAAGCTCGGCATTGGCTATGCGTTTCAGCAGCCGCCGCGCTTTAAGGGGTTGACAGTCCGCCGGCTGCTGAGCTTGGCGCACGGCAGCGAGCTGCCGGAGGATGCCTGCTGTGCGTATCTGACGAACGTTGGGCTCTGTTCAAAGGATTATCTCAACCGTGAGGTGGATGCATCCCTTTCTGGCGGGGAGGTAAAGCGCATTGAGATCGCCACGTTGATGGCGCGTGATTTAAAGCTGGCGATTTATGATGAGCCGGAGGCGGGGATTGACCTTTGGAGCTTTACGATGCTGGTGGATAGCTTCCGTGCTCTGAGCGCGAAGCGCCAGGAAAGCGTCCTTATCATTTCGCATCAGGAGCGCATTATGAAGCTGGCGGATGAAATTGCTGTGATTGCGGATGGGAAAATTCGCAGCCATGGCAGCCGCGAGGAGATGCTGCCGAAGCTGCTTGGCGAATTTGACGAGGCCTGTGTGTTTCGGAAGGATACGGATGAAACACACGGCGGATGACGCTGCGTTTCTGGAAGGATGGAACCGATATGAATCAAATTGATGAGCAATTGCTGGAGTCGATTGCCGATCTGCATGGCACGCCGGCAGGGGCATATAATATTCGAAAAAATGGAGCGGGCGTTGCGCGCCAATCTAGTGCCAATATTGAAATTATCCCCAAGCAGGATAAACCCGGTATTGACATTATTGTAAAGCCACATACCAAAAATGAGAGCGTACACATCCCCGTTATTGTTACAGATACGGGCATCAACGACATGGTTTACAACCATTTTGAAATTGGGGAGGGGGCCGACATCCTGATCGTAGCGGGCTGCGGCATCCACAACGATGGTAGCGCGAAGAGCGAGCACGACGGTATTCACACCTTCCACATCGGCAAAAACGCCCGCGTCCGCTATGTAGAAAAGCACTATGGGGAGGGCGATGGCAGCGGCGAGCGCGTATTGAACCCGACGACAGAGGTGGAGCTGGAGGAAGGCGCCTATTGCGAGATGGAGATGGTGCAGATCAAGGGCGTTGATTCTACCATTCGTGAAACGACCGCTCACCTCGCGGCGGGGGCAAAGCTCGTCCTGCTTGAAAAGCTGATGACGCACGGCAGGCAGTCCGCCCGCTCCAATATGGAGATTAATCTTGATGGGGATGGATCGAGTGCGCAAATTATTTCCCGCTCCGTTGCAAAGGATGCCTCTGAGCAAGTGTTTTATCCGCGCGCCGTGGCAATGCGGATTGCCGCGCACACGTCCAGTGCGATTCTATCATTATGGATCAGGCCAAAATTCGCTCAATCCCGGAGATTGCCGCCAACCACGCCGATGCGCAGGTGATCCACGAGGCGGCGATTGGCCGCATTAATAACGATCAGCTGCTCAAGCTGCAAACCTTTGGCATGACGCAGGAGGAAGCGGAGGCGGTAATCATCCAGGGCTTCCTGAAATAATTGGCTCGGATGACGAATAAAGAGGGATTCAGCTATTAAGATTTTATGAATTTCTTCCGTTTCTGTTGAACTCGATTTAAAAACCGTTTATAATGAATTACATCTATTGTGCCGTCAAAAACGGCCTATCTATGAAGGAGCTGAAGGAATGGATCCCATTAAAGTGGATTTCACAAAAAAGAAGGACGATGGTATTATCATCAAGCCTGCCAAGGCAGGGTTGAAGATTTTCCTCAATATCCTGATCACACTCGTAGGCGCAGGCATCGCCTATTACATCATGCTGCCGCCCATGAACTTCAAGTCAACCGATATGTATATTTTCTTTGTCATCGTCGCGTTGATTTACGTTGCAGCGGCCGCGATCACCTCGGGCGCGCTGCGTAAGGGCGAATACATCCCATATGTCAAAAAGCAGTCGATTGTGCCGGTGATTGTTGTCGGCGCGCTGGCAGTGGTGTTCGTCGTTGGCCTGCTGGTTTCGTCGGTTATCTTCCGCGCGAACTCCTATAAGGATATTATTCAGGTGCAAGAGGGCGACTTTGCCAAGGAAGTGGATACGATCGATTTTGCCAGCGTGCCTCGGATTGACCGCGACGCATCTCTCAATATCGACAACCGCAGCTTGGTGCTTTGAGCGATCTTGTCTCTCAGTTCAAGGTCAATATGGTGCCGAATGTGGGGAAAGATGCGCAGATTAACTATAAGAATACGCCGGTGCGCGTTGTTCCGCTGGAATATGCCAACCTAATTAAGTGGTTCACCAACCGCTCGAATGGTCTGCCGGGATATATCGTCGTTGATCTGGTCACGCAGTCCGCTGAAGTCAAACGCGTAGAGGGCGGCATCAAGTATACAACCGCGGAACATTTTAACCGCTATTTAATGCGTCACCTGCGCTTCCAGTATCCAACCTTTATGTTTGCAGAGCCGAATTTTGAAATCAATGAGGCGGGCGAGCCTACTGGATTTGCCCGGTTGAGGATAAAACCATTGGCCTATTCGGCGGCACGGATATTAAGGGCGCGGTGCTCGTCAATGCAACAACGGGCGAGAGTAGCTACCACACCATGGACGAATTGAAAAATGATGCATCCCTACAGTGGATCGACCGCGTTTACTCCGATGCGCTGCTGGTTGAACAGTTTGATTACTATGCGCAGTATCAGAAGGGTTTCTTTAACTCTGTGCTTGGCCAGGAGGGTGTCCGTAAGACGACGGATGGCACGAACTTCCTCGCAATGCATGACGACGTTTATATGTATACGGGTGTTACCTCTGTTACTGCCGACCAGTCGATCGTCGGATTTACGTTGATTAACCAACGCACAAAGGAAGCGAAATTTTATCCGGTTGAGGGCGGTGCAACAGAAGCCTCTGCACAGGTTTCCGCACAGGATATGGTGCAGGATCTTGGTTATAAAGCGACATGGCCCCTGCTCTTGAACATCAGCGGTCAGCCAACCTATTTTATGTCTCTCAAGGGTGACTCATCGCTGGTCAAGATGTATGCAATGGTTGATGTATATGATTATAGCAATGCCGCCAAAGGAAACACTGTTAAGGAGTGTATGGATAATTATGCGGACCTGATTGAGCAGCGCAAGGGCATTGATCTTGATGTTGACATGAGCGGCATCAATGCGGGTGAGAATGGCGATACCCCCCAGCAGCAAGAGAAGCCGAAAACACAGACCGTTACTGGTGTGGTATCGGATATCCGCACCGCAGTGAAGGGTGGAGACAGCTTCTACTATGTGAAGCTTGACAAGGGCGCTTCGTATTATGCGGTGAAAGCCTCCGATGCGGAAGCGGTTGTCATTCTGAACAAGGGAGATACCGTTACCGTGACGATCCCGACAGATGCGAAGGGCGATATCATTGACGCATCCGAAATTGTAAAGGGCGCGCCGAAGAGCGGCGAAGCGGCATAACGGAATACGAAAATTTTAAGCAGGGGGCTGTTGCAGAACGTTTTGCAACAGCCTCTTCGTTGCTGAAAAGCAGCGGGTTGCCTTACCATCGGGGGATATCTGCCCCGTGCCGGGCCCTAAAAATTGTTTGACCGTGGGGCAACAGATAGCGGCCGGCCAGATCATTGATGATCTGGCGGCCGCTGTTTTACTTTTCACGAGGAGTAGAAATTGCTTCTGTGCTCAAATGTGCTCCATCATCGAACATCTAAGGCAATCACTTGGCGCATTTGCGGATTGTTTTCCTATTTTACCTCTTCCTCATCCAATGCAGCAACCTGATTGCTACATCTTTCACAGATGGAAAGGCCATGCATGCTCACCAGAGAATCCTTTTCTCCACAAAAAAAAGCAGGCAGAATCCAGCTTTTTGAGCACTACCGTGCCATCATCCTGCGGGGAAAACTCTAAACGGACATTTTGAGCGATATCAAAGGCCTTGCGCATGGAAAGGGGAAGAAAGATCCCCCCTCGTTTATCCACTTTACATATGGTGCTTTTGGAGCTTTCCATAAGTGCTCCCTCCTTTATTGATGGCGCCGGCCCCGGCGCCCCTTAACCCTAGCTTTATTCCGCATGTTTTTGCCGAAGCTCTGCGCGGCATGCAGCACAAACCGGAACGGAGTGAAATGTTTTCAGCCCCTCACCGCTGCCGCAAAAGAAGCAGGCCGGGATATATCGCTGCACAATAATACGGTTTTCCTCTGCATGCATTTCCAAAGGATCCTGTTTTGCAAAACCGAGACGCTCCCGCAAGGATAACGGCAGAGATACGCGGCCAACCCGGTCAACCTTCCTAACAATATTAGTAGTAACCATGTTTTTCCCCCTTTTCAAATGTTCTCCAAAATGAGAAAAGGAAATTTTCTCCTTTGTGCTCTAAATTACCGTAAAAGTATAGCATTTTCGGGCAAATTTGAGATAGGAATGTGAATAATCTTCAACATCAAGAAGGAAATAAAAAATCAGGCTATATCAAAAGCACCGATATAGCCTGAAAAAGGGTATTTTGGGTATATTATCAATCGTTCCTTCCCTACGATGGAAGAATTGCGATTTTAATAGGAGGAAAAGCGTGATGACAATTTGTTATTTTTTAACAAGCACGCGTTCAATTGCTCCAACATACATACGGTGATAATCCTTGGCGGGATAACAAGATGGGTCGATCGATGGATCAAGAAACCCAGCTGGGTCGAGATCTTGATACGCGACTTTCCGGCAGATAAATACCAGCTTTGCCTCTTCTATCGCGACAGCCGAGCCGAGAAAAAGGGGGGTTAGCCCAGCTTCCTTCGCCTTATCGATATCGCGGCCGGATTTGGAGCCGCATAAGGATAGCGCTTTTTTATACTCTTTCTCGAAAAAGCTCATGGTAAAATAATCTTCCCGCTCAATAAACTCATAGGTATAGCGCTGGGGGCGGATAAAAATCATTGCAACGTCCTTCCCCCAAAGCTCGCCGATTCCGCCCCAGCTGACTGTCATGGTATTCCACTTTTTTTGATCGCCTGCGGTGATAAGCGCCCATTCATCACGGATAAGCCGGATGGCATTTTCTTTTATCTCACGGATATCGATTTCCTGAAATTGCATCTGCAATCAACCCTCTTTCTTTTTCAATGAAATGATATTTTTCCATCCTATTATACGCGCTTTTTAATGAAATGATAAGTGCTAATCGGTTGAATTTTCCACTTCGTATCGGTATAATGAGAAAGAGAAAATCGTGGAGGAGGATTTTTTACCAAAATATATTTATAGGTTGAGATAGAGTTGGTAAAATGTACGAACCTCTAGAATAAGCGAATATTTATGCAAAAAAATCTTGAAAAAATGAATATTAGGTGTATAATCTTGAATAAAGAAATCCGTTAGGAGGCAATTAAAATGGGTGATATTAAGAAAGTGGTGCTCGCATATTCCGGCGGTTTGGATACGTCGATCATCATTCCTTGGCTGAAGGAAAACTATGATAACTGCGAGGTGATCGCCGTATCTGGAGACGTGGGGCAGGGAACCGAGCTTGACGGCCTGGAGGAAAAAGCGAAAAAAACCGGCGCTTCCAAGCTCTATATCGCAGATTTAAAAAAAGAGTTTGTCGAGGATTATATCTTCCCGAGCTTAAGGCGGGCGCTGTTTATGAAAAGGATTATCTGCTGGGCACCTCTTTCGCCCGTCCTTTAATCGCCAAACGGCTGGTTGAGATCGCTTTGGCAGAGGGTGCGGATGCGATTTGCCACGGCTGCACGGGCAAGGGCAACGACCAAGTTCGATTTGAGCTGGCGATCAAAAAGTTTGCGCCGGGCATGAAGATCATTGCTCCCTGGCGGATTTGGGATCTCAAATCCCGCGAAGAGGAGATCGAGTATGCAGAAGCGCACAATATCCCGTTGAAAATTAACCGTGAAACCAATTATTCTAAGGATAAAAACCTCTGGCATCTCTCTCATGAGGGATTGGATTTGGAGGATCCGGCCAACGAGCCGCAGTATAACAAGCCAGGTTTCCTGGAGATGTGCGTCTCCCCGGAGCAGGCGCCCGATGAGCCCACCTATGTGACGATTCACTTTGAAAAGGGCGTGCCTACAATGCTCAACGGCAAAACGCTCGACGGCGTGAGCATGATTGAAACGCTCAATCAGATTGGCGGCGCAAACGGCATCGGCCTTGCGGATATCGTGGAAAACAGGCTCGTGGGTATGAAATCCCGCGGCGTGTATGAAAATCCGGGCGGAGCAATCCTGTACCGTGCGCACGAGGTGCTCGAGACGATTACGCTTGACCGTGATACGCAGCACTACAAAGAGCTGATCGCGCAGAAATATGCAGAGCTTGTCTATTTTGGCCAGTGGTTCACCCCTCTGCGCGAGGCGCTGGACGCGTTTGTAGATAGCACGCAGCAAACGGTCACGGGTGACGTAAAGCTCAAGCTCTACAAGGGCAATATGATCAATGCGGGCGTCACCTCCCCGTATTCCCTCTACAGTGAGGCGTTCGCAACCTTTGATGAGGATGACGTATATAATCAGAAGGATTCTGAGGCTTTATCAACCTCTTCGGCCTTCCGATTAAAGTGAAGGCAATTCTCGACGCGGAGCGCGAGGGTAAATAAGGGATTCCATGCAATCAATGATGTGATGAGAGCATAGGGGCGGGCACTTGCAGAAGCTTTTTTCTGCGGCACGCCCTTATGGCGATTCTGCCAGCAGCGGGATCGGGAAAGGATGGCGCAGCAATGAAACTGTGGACGGGCCGCTTTTCCAAGGAGGCCGATCAAAAAACAAATGATTTCAATTCTTCCATCTCCTTTGACAGCCGGATGTATCAGCAAGATCTGCAAGGGAGTATGCGCATGCACCATGCTTTGTGCCTGCGGGATCATCAGCGAGAAGGATCGGGATGAAATCCTTGGCGGGTTGCAGGGGATCCTTGCGGATATTCAAAGCGGGAAACTGGCGATTGATCCCGATGCGGAAGATATCCACACCTTTGTGGAGGCGGAGCTTACCGCCCGCATCGGCGAGGCGGGCAAGCGCTTCATACCGCACGCAGCAGAAACGACCAGGTCGCGCTCGATCTCAGGCTTTATCTGCGCGATGCGTGTGATGCACTTTCAGCGCAGGTGAAGGAGCTGGTTTTGGTGCTCTGCCAAAAAGCGCAGGAGCATGCCGGCACGGTTATGCCGGGCTATACGCATCTACAGCGTGCTCAGCCGATCACCTTCGGCCACCATTTAATGGCCTATGCAGAGATGTTCCAGCGTGATCTTGGCCGGATTGCGGATGCGAAAACGCGCATGGATGTCTGTCCGCTTGGCTCCGGCGCATTGGCTGGCACCACCTACCGATCGACCGGGCCCAGTCTGCTTCTCTGCTTGGATTTTCTGCCGTTTCGCAAAATTCATTGGACGGCGTATCCGATCGGGATTACTGCATTGAGCTCGCTTCGGCGCTGGCCATTCTCATGATGCACCTCTCCCGCTTTTCCGAGGAATTGTGATGTGGTGCTCCTGGGAGTTCAAGTTTATTGAGCTGGACGACGCTTTTTCTACCGGCTCCAGTATCATGCCGCAGAAAAAAAACCCGGATATTGCCGAGCTTGTGCGCGGCAAAGCTGGCCGCGTGTTTGGCGATGTGATGACGCTGCTGGCGGTGATGAAAAGCCTGCCGCTGGCCTATAATAAGGATATGCAGGAGGATAAGGACGCGATCTTCGATGCGTTCGATACCGTGAAGCTTTGCCTGACAGCCTTCATCCCGATGGTTGACACGATGACGGTGCTGCCGCAAAATATGCGCAAGGCCGCTGCCGGCGGTTTTATCAAGCAACAGATTGTGCGGATTTCCTGGTGGGAAAGGGCCTGCCCTCCGAGATGCCTACAAGGCAACAGGAGAGCTGGTGGCCCGCTCGTATCCGCGAGGGCTTAACGTTGGAAACGCTGCCGCTGGAAGCCTATAGAGAAGTGTGCGAGCTCTTCGACGAAGGCGTGTATGAGGCGATCTCCCTGGAAAATGCGTGTCCGACCGCACGCCGCTGGGCGGCCCTGCGCCGGAAAATGTACGCGCGCAGGCAGAGCGCGTGCGGGCTTTGATGCAGAAAGGCGAATAAAAAGGAGACTATTTATGATAAAAATAGGTATCATCGGCGCCACCGGCTATGCGGGCGTTGAGCTGATCCGGATTTTGTTAAATCATCCGCAGGCGGAACTTGCGGCCGTCAGCTCGGTTAGCTTTGAGGGAAAGGCGGTTAGCGAGGTGTACCCCTCCTTTACGGGCTGTGCGATCTGCCTTGCTGCTCCGCGCAGGAGGCGATCGAGAAGAGCGACGTTATCTTCGCCTGTGTGCAGCATGGAATTTCACAGGAATTCGCGGCGCAGTGCGCGGAGAAGGATGTGCCTTTATTGATCTCGGCGCGGATTTCCGTCTGAAGGAAGAATCGGATTATGCGCAGTGGTACGGCGGGGCCTATACGCATCAGGAACTGCATAGCCAGGCAGTTTATGCGCTGCCGGAGCTGTTTCGGGCGGAGATACAAAAGGCCCGAATCCTTGCAAACCCTGGCTGTTACCCCACCAGCGTGGCACTGGGGCTTGCGCCGGCTCTGCGGGAAGGGCTAATCGAGCCGCAGGGGATTGTGATCGATTCGAAATCCGGCGTGACAGGCTCCGGCCGTTCCCCCAGTGAGACGGCGCATTTTCCTAATTGCAATGAGGCGTTCTCCCCTTATAAGATTGCGGCGCACCGCCACACGCCGGAGATCGAGCAGACGCTCTCCAGCGTGGCCGGTGAAAAGCTCCAGGTTGTGTTTGTGCCGCACCTGCTGCCGCTCAACCGGGGGATTATCTCTACGATGTATGCCCGCCTGAAGGAGGGCGTAACACAAGCGAAGCTGCGCGAGGTCTACCAAAATGCTTATCACGCTGAGCGGTTCGTCCGTGTGCTGGATGCGGGGAAAACCGCAAACCTGCGCAATGTGCGGTGCAGCAATTTTTGCGATATTTCTCTGCACCTTGATCCCAGGACGGGGACGCTGATCGTCGTTTCCGCGCTTGATAATATGGTCAAGGGCGCGGCTGGTCAGGCGGTGCAGAATATGAACCTGCTGTTTGGCCTGCCGGAGGATACGGGGCTTCATATGATTCCCACCTGTTTTTAAAATACGGCAGGCCGGAAGCTGCCGTTCAGGAAAGGATGGAACCTGCCATGAAAAAAGACAATGGGCCGCAATTGTTTTGCTGGTGCTCTGCATGCTGTTTTGCTGGGTGGCTGCGTGCCGCACCGAGTGGCTTCCGCAGATGCCGCCGGTTTCTTCACAGGCATCTGGCACGGCTGGATCGCGCCGGTTTCCCTGGTGCTCTCCCTGTTTGGCGATTATCAGATCTATGAGGCAAACAACACGGGTTTTTTCTACAACTTAGGCTTTTATATGGCGATTATCAGCGGGTTCGGCGGCCTTGCGCTGTTCCGCAGGAAGCATAAGGATTAACCTAGGCAGGAAGGATGGTTCTATCAATGGTAACATGCTCATTTATCCCCGGTGGGGTTGCCGCGGCAAAGGCTTTACTGCGGCAGGCGTTCACTGTGGAATTCGAAAAAACAAATCGAAGCGCGACCTCGCGCTGATTTCAGCGGACTGCCTGTGCAATGCAGCCGCCGTTTACACGCAGAACTTGGTGTGCGGCGCGCCAGTCACCGTGACGAAGCAGAACTTGGCGGATGGCAAAGCGCGCGCCGTGGTGTGCAACAGCGGCATTGCAAACACCTGCAATGCAGATGGCGTTGAAAAAGCGCGGGGCATGTGTGAAATCACGGCCAAGGCGCTTGGGATCGCTCCAACGGACGTCATTGTACCTCCACGGGAGTGATCGGCCAACCGCTTGACCTCAGCCCGGTGGAGCAGGGGATGCCGCAGCTGATCGGGGAACTCTCCAAGGCGGGCTCCGACCATGCGGCACAGGCGATCATGACGACGGATACCCGTAAAAAAGAATTTGCACTTACCTTTATGCTCGGCGGTAAAGGATGCACCATCGGGGCAATCTCAAAAGGCTCCGGCATGATCCATCCCAATATGGCGACCATGCTCTGCTTTATTACGACGGACGTGGCGATCTCAACCCCGATGCTCCAAAAGGCGCTGTCGGCTGCGGTGGCGGACAGCTTCAATATGCTCAGCATTGACGGCGACACCTCAACCAATGACATGGCCTGCATTCTGGCCTCCGGCAAGGCGGAGAACCGGGAGATCGTTTCGGAGAATGAGGATTTTGCGCTGTTTACACAGATGCTTTCCACCCTCCTCATCCGCATTGCGCGGGAGATGGCGCGCGACGGCGAAGCGCGACGAAGCTGGTGATATGCGAGGTCAGCGGCGCAAAGGACCAGGACACCGCCCGCACGGTGGCAAAAAGCGTGATCTGTTCTTCGCTTGTGAAAACGGCGATGTTCGGCGCGGACGCAAACTGGGGCCGTGTGCTGTGCGCGATGGGGTATGCGGGCGCGGAGATTGATGTGACGAAGGCGGATGTATCGTTCGCCTCCCCCGCAGCGTGTGGAGGTATGCCAGAACGGAGCGGGCATTCCCTTCAGCGAAGAGCGGGCGAAGCAAGTCCTCCTGGAGGAGGAAATCAAGATCGATGTGCGCCTGCACGACGGCGAGGCGCATGCGGAGGCTTTTGGATGCGACCTGACATACGATTATGTGAAAATCAACGGGGATTACCGCACCTAATAGGGCGGTAAAGGAGAAATAAGAGGACGGTTTTAAAAAGAGGGTGACGGCACATATGGAGATATCCAATTTTGAGCGCTCGCAGGTGTTGGTGCAGGCGCTTCCATATATCCAGAAATATTATCAGAAAACGATTGTCATCAAATATGGCGGCAATGCAATGATTAACGAGGGGCTCAAGGACGCTGTGATGACGGATATCGTCCTGCTCTCCCTTGTAGGAATCCATGTGGTGCTCGTTCATGGCGGCGGCCCGGAGATTAACGCTATGCTCGACCGGCTGGGCAAGGAAAGCCGCTTTGTGGGAGGGCTGCGCTATACGGATCGGGAAACCATGGACGTGGTGCAGATGGTGCTCGCGGGCAAGGTCAATAAGGATCTCGTGCAGCTGCTCGGCGCGCACGGCGGCAAGGCGTTGGGTTATGCGGGCTGGACGGCGGTATGATCCGCGCGGTGAAGCATTCAGGCGAGGATCTCGGCTTCGTAGGCGAAATTGAGAGCGTTGACGTAACGCCGATCAACGATGCGTTAAAGACCGGCTATATCCCCGTCATCTCCACCATTGGCGGCGGATATGGGGAGGATGTTTATAATATTAACGCCGATACGGCAGCGGCACGCATCGCGGCCTGCCTGCATGCGGAAAAACTGCTGCTGATGACGGATGTGCGCGGCCTCCTGCGGGATAAGGAGGATGAGGGAACGCTCATTCCGGTCGTCAACGTCAGCGATGTGCCGGGGCTGAAGAACCAGGGCATCATTTCCGGCGGCATGATCCCCAAGATCGAGTGCTGTGTGGAAGCAGTGCGGCGCGGCGTGCACCGCACCCATATTGTGGACGGGCGCATCCCGCATTCCCTGCTCATCGAGCTGTTTTCCGATGAAGGGGTAGGAACGATGTTTATCTAAGAAAGGCGATCCTATGCGAAAGGGTGAACGGTTTTTTATGACATATGAAGAGACCAAACAAACGGCGGATCAATATTTGATGCTACCTACGCGCATTTTAACGCCGCTTTGGTGGAGGGGAAGGGCGCGCAGCTCTTCGGCCCGGAAGGGGAAAGCTACCTGGACTTCACCGCCGGGATCGGCGTTAGTTCCCTGGGCTATGGCGATGCGGCTTGGGCGCAGGCGATTGCAGAGCAGGCGGCAAAGCTCGCACACACATCAAACCTGTATTACAACCCGGTGATTGCGCAGGCGGCGAAGCTGTTATGCGAAAAATCTGGTTTTGCGCGTGTGTTTTTGCAAATTCCGGAGCGGAGGCGAATGAATGCGCGATGAAGCTCGCGCGCAAATATAGCTTTGATACCTATGGGGCGGGCCGCTCGACGATCGTCACGCTGAAAAATTCCTTCCACGGCCGCACGATGGAAACGCTCACCGCAACCGGGCAGGATGAACTGCATCAGTATTTTGATCCCTTTCCGCCGGGCTTCCGTTATGCTGCGGCAAATGATCTTGACGCGCTGAAGGCAGCGATCGACGAGACCGTCTGTGCCGTGATGATGGAGCCGGTGCAGGGCGAGGGAGGCGTGCAGCCGCTGGATGCGGATTTTGTGCACAAGGCTTCAGAGCTCTGCCGGGAAAAGGATATCCTCCTGATTTTCGACGAGGTGCAGACCGGCGTGGGCCGGACGGGCAAGCTCTATGCATGGGAGCATTTCGGTGTGCGGCCGGATATTCTGACGAGCGCCAAAGGCCTCGGCGGAGGATTGCCGGTGGGGGCTTGCCTGTGTGTGGAGAGGCTCGGCGCTGTGATGGGGCCAGGCACACATGGCAGCACCTTTGGCGGCAACCCAATCGTCTGCGCGGGGGTGTGCGAGGTGCTTTCCCGCATGGAGGAGCCGCTCTTTCAGCAGGTGCGCCAAAGGGGCGCGTTCCTGCGGGATACGCTTTCCAAATGTGATGAAATCGTAGAAATCCGAGGGATGGGCCTGATGCTTGGCCTGGTGCTTCAAACAAAGCAGGCCAAAGCGGTTGCTGCTCGTTGTGTGGAAAGGGGGCTGCTGGTGCTCACGGCGAAAACGCTCGTCCGCCTGCTGCCTCCCCTGACAATCTCGCAGGAGGAATTGGAACAGGGCATTGCCATTTTGAAGGAAGTACTCACGGAGAAATAATAAAATTGCCCGGAAAGGAATGATTTCATGAAACATTTGCTGAAAATGCTCGATCTGTCCACAGAGGAGATTTTGGAGCTTTTAAATCTTGCCGACCAGCTCAAATATGAGCGCAGCCACCACATAGCGCACCGCCATTTGGAGGGCAAAACGTTGGGCATGATCTTCCAGAAATCCTCGACCCGCACGCGTGTTTCCTTTGAAGCGGGCATGTTCCAGCTCGGCGGCAGCGCGCTGTTTTTAAGCGCACGAGATCTGCAAATCGGCCGTGGCGAGCCAGTGCAGGATACGGCGCGGGTGCTTTCCCGGTATCTCGATGGCATCATGATCCGCACCTTCGCGCAGGAGGAAGTGGAGGCGCTCGCCGAATATGGTTCGATCCCGATTATCAACGGCCTGACAGATTTTTGCCATCCCTGCCAGGTGCTTGCCGACCTGATGACTGTGCGGGAGCACAAAGGCCGTTTAGAAGGCCTCAAAATGTGCTATATTGGCGACGGCAACAACATGGCGAATTCTCTGATCGTCGGCGGTTTGAAAACTGGGATGAAGGTGAGCGTTGCCTGCCCGGAGGGCTATGACCCGGATCAGAAAGTGCTGGATTTTGCAGCGGAAAACGGCGGCTTTACGCTTGAGCGCGATCCGATGAAGGCGGCGGAAAATGCGGACGTGATCTTTACCGACGTGTGGGCTCCATGGGCCAAGAGGGCGAGGCAGAGCAGCGCCGCGCCGCTTTTGCGGGGATTTATCAGGTGAATGAGAAGCTGCTGGGAGCTGCGAACGAAGGCTGCATGGTGCAGCACTGCCTGCCTGCCCACCGCGGTGAGGAGATCACGGCGGAGGTGCTGGAGGCCCATGCGGCGGAAATCTTCGATGAGGCGGAAAATCGGCTGCACGCGCAGAAGGCTGTTATGGTTGCCCTGTTGAAAGAATAGGGGCTGTGGCTGGTGTGATCCCAGTCAACACGGAATTGAATGTTTTATGGTGAAATTGCCCTTCATCCGCCTATGGGATGGAGGCGTTTTCTCGCCCCCGAGAAACGTCTCCTACCACAGGGCGAATGAAGAAGGCTATTTTATCAACCTTTCTTTTATTGACGATTATTCCATCAGTTTTAAACGGGCAAATTGGATGATGCATCTGTTGGTCAGCCGAAGCATCTCCTCAAGCATTCCTTTCCATTCTGCCCTGAAAAAGACGGACAAAAATTTAAGCTTTTGATAAAATTATAAGCGGAGGTGAGCAGGTGGATATTCTTCAACAGCTCAACGATGCGGCGGCATATATTGAAACCAATCTGTGTGGCCAGGTCGTTCTGAAGGAACTTGCGCAAATCGCATGCGTCACGCAGGATAGCTTTCTGCGTTTTTTTAGCTATATGACCGGAATGACACTGAATGGATATATACGCCGCAGGCGTTGTCTCTCGCGGCATATGAGTTGCGCGAGTCAAACATCAAGGTGATTGATGCCGCGGTGAAATACGGCTATGATAGCGCCGATTCCTTCACAAAAGCGTTTGTGAAGCAGCACGGGCTCACTCCCACGCAGGCACGGGATTCGCGTCAGCCATTGAAGATATATCCGCCGGTTTCCTTTCACATAAGGATTAAGGGAGCGGAAGAAATGAATTTTAGAATGCTTGAACTGGAGCAAACCACACTTTATGGTGTTTCCAAACCGTTTGACGGGCAGGGCTACAAAACCAGAGAAGAGCTGCGGCATATTATGTGGGCGGATGATTGTGACGATGTTCCAGGGCGGATTTGTGAAGGGCATTGGAATCAACCGTCTAACCATGCTTATGACGGTATCTGGTACGGCATTTGGAAAAATGGGAACTATATGATTGCGCGCCCAGAAACAAGCGTGCAAAAAATACGCTCGAAAAGCAAATTATTCCGGCTGGGGCTTATGCAGCCTTTCAAACAGAACCCGGAGGGCTTGCCTGGGAGGAGTTCCCAAAGCTTGAGGAATTGATTTTTGACGCATGGCTGCCCAGCTCCGGCTACAGGCAAAGGGGGGATCTGTCATTGAGGTGCTGCACCTCTGGACGGATCATGATCAGCGGAATAAAAATAGATATTACGAGGTCTGGATTCCAATCGAAAAGAAATAGCGCCGTACGAAGTTATCGTTCTATTGCTCACGGCGCCTAACTTGCGAAAAGCGCATCGGCATTTCCGGTGTGACATTTATCTCTTTCCAAGCATATTTCCCGGGGAGAGGCGATGCTACGAGAGCCTATAGCATGCGCTTTGCCAAAAGTTTTTTGCCGGAACATCCTCCCCACGATAGGCGGAAACAAGGCAAAGCTTGTTGTAATCACACAAAACAGAGATAGTGCCGCTCACGAGAGCAATCGTGTTGCAGTTATTTTCTCTATTTGACAGGATTCATTCTTGACCCAAGCCGTGGAACCGCTATAATAGATAGCAAAGGATTGAAAAATGAAGGGTCGCTTCGGCACGTGGCGGGGTATTTGCTAAGCGGCTCCAGTGAAGGGATGAATCGTTATGGACTGTGAAAAGATGATGGGAAAAAGGGCGCGCGCCTTCTGCGCGGCGGTCCTTTTCTTTGCTGCGATGGCCATCGGATTCTCCGCTTGCGGGAATGGGGAGGAGCTTGAAGGCTCCACTGTGCCAAAGGGTTCTCAACAGGCGCAAACGCAACAGACGGTGAACCCGTTGACTGGATTGTCTGGCTTTCGGGAGGCGGCGGTAGGCCGGCGCCCAGTGGCGGTGATGATCAACAATGCGCCCGCAGCCCGCCCGCAGTGGGGGCTGGTGTGCGCCGGATATTGTGTTGGAGGGCCTGGCGGAGGGCGGCATCACTAGAATGATGTGGCTTTTTGCGGATGTGCAGAGCATCCCCAAAATTGGTTCGGTGCGTAGCGCACGGCACGATTTTCTAGAGATAGCGGAGGGACTCGATGCTGTTTTTGTGCATTGGGGTGGAAGTGTGTATGCCTATGATGCGCTCAAGCAGCGCAATGTAGACGATATTGATGGGATGACCTATTCAAATACCTATTTTATCGGGATCGTACCCGAAATGTGGGCATGGAACATACTGGATGCACGGATGGAGAGCGGCTTGCGAAGGCATTCGAAAGGCTCAACCTTAGGAGCGAGGCCAATCAGGCGAACCGAGCTCCCTTTGTATTTGCGCAAGAGGGTAAGCTAGAAGCCTTTCCGGCGGCACATGTGAAAGCGTGGCCTTCTCCTTCTCAAATGCTTATCAACATACGTTCCGGTATGATGCGGCCTCCGGGCATTATCAGAACTTCTTGAATGGCCAGCCAATGACGGAGGATGGCGGCAAACAGATGGAAGTGACCAATGTGCTTGTGCTCTATTGCCCGGTCAAAAGCATGGGGGATGCGGGCGGGTGCATTGATATGGATTTAACTGGAGGCAACGGAATTTATGCATCAAACGGCACGTACGAGCAGATCACTTGGAAAAAGGGGAACACGCCTGCCAGCCCGCTGAAGCTGTATGCTTCCGATGGGTCAGAGCTTCATCTAAATGCTGGCAAAAGCTACATCGGCCTTGTGCCATCCGATCGGAGAATCAAACGGTTATTTCTGCCATTCAGGAATCATAAGGCAAGATTTGGTCACTATGCATGAAACTTATGTTGAAAAATTGTGAAAAATGGGCGGAGAAGTTTATACTTTCGTCATTGTTTTTTACAAAACCCGCAACATATCAGCGGTATGATATGGATGTACCTTGAAGGAAGCAAGAAGGAGGTGAGTCCATGTCAAAGAAAGCTTGCGTGTTGGTGTGCGTGACCAGCCAACCCGATTGTGAGCGGCTGATTCGGGCGGGTAAAAAGATCGCGGATGGCGAAGGAGTACCGTTGCAGGTTGTCAGCGTACAGCGGATGGAGGAGTGCTTCCAGCCAAACTCTGATACGCTTGAGCGTTTGCACCAGCAGGCAAAGGCAGTGAATGCGGAGATGACGATTTATTTTAACGACAGCCCCGCGATTACTGCCGCAGTACACGCTGTCAAGGAGGGCGCTGTCAATATCGTAATGGGATTCCCGCGGGAAAACAGCGCGCATTTTGTAGAAGATGTTCACTTGCTGGCACCGGAGGTGCCGATCAGCATGGTGGATGGTGATGATAAAATTTATCAGATGATTCCGGCCGCCGCACCCCAGGCGATACGGCGCTGAAAAGGGCGGCAACGGTGTAAATTTTTCATATAGTAACAATAGAGGAAACGCAGCTTCACGCGTTTCCCTCTATTGTTGTATGGAAGATTCAGTTCCAAAGGGCATCTTCCGTTAGAATGCGGTGAAAAAGATCTTGTAGCACGTTGGTTAGCGTATCTTCCGCCCGTTCATTCATTTCCCGGTATTGTTCCGTGGCAGAGTCGTCAGCATCATCCGATATTTTACGCAGGCATATAAAGGGAATTCCGCATTTGTGGCAAACAGAGGCGATCGCTGCGGTTTCCATATCAAAGGCGGTGATGCCAAAGCGCTCAATATAGTCCCTTTTGCGATCGACGTCCGTTAAAAAGAAATCTCCGGTGCCTAATTTTCCTTCTTGCAGGCCAGGGTGTGCAAGCGCTAGGCGCAGAAGCGTTTTATCCGCCTGATAAACCCATTCCTGCCCGGGCTTCTGGCCGGCCGGTATTCCGATAGCGCTGAGATCAAAATCGCATTCCACATAGGTTGCCCCGGCTACGAGGTCACCTCGCCGCAGCCCGGAGACCGCGCCGGAGAGGCCTGCGTTGCAGACCATCTGCGCGCCGTTATCTGCAATTAAAAAGGAAACGGCGCTCGCTGCGTTCACCTTCCCGATCCCGCACTGTACGGCGTGAATTTCCAGCTGACGATCACCTTCTTGAAGCTCCATCACAAGGCCGGCGTTTCCGCGTTTTTCCTCCGCCTGGAAGCCTTGCTGCTGCGCATAGGTCAAAAATGGGGCGTATTCCATCTCATCGGCAAAAGCAATGCCAAGGATCTTTTTTTTCACGTTAAAATCCATCCCTTCCTCTGAAAAAGGTTACGCTTCATTATAGGGGAGAACGAAAGAAATCAATTGCAGTGAGCAAATTAACGGAGATTTCTTTTTGGCCTATGATTTTGAGAAAGAAAGGGAAAAGAAGGCTGGTTTCGTTCCAATTTTCAAAAATGGGACAAAACACACCGGATGATGGGCGAGAAGAACAGTCGCTAACGCGGGGGGAGAGGCATAGACTGTAATCGGGGATAACAATAAGCGCCGATGCGTCCTCCGGTGGCGGTTGATCCGTCCACAGGGGAGCCGGGGACAGCCGATAGGCACATGGCGCATTTTAGATAGATGGCCCCGCCTTCTCCCAACGGGTTCGATTGGGGGAGGGAAAGAGAAAGAGCGCGCTGCTTTGGCATCACCTTTGCAGCGCGCTCTGATCTTTTGAAATAGCCGGGTTATTCCTCCATCTGCTTGCCGAGGAAGGAGGCGGCAACTTGCATGAGTTTGATCTCGGTTGAGGATGGGGCCGTAGCGCCATTTTCCGCCATCAGGAGCACGACGGCGCCGGACACATCGCCCGACCCAATGATCGGATAGGCAATCCCGGCCATGCGTTCCAGCCCTTCCACCGGACGAAGCGATTCGCCCGATCCGCTATAGACAAAATTCGAGCGTTTTTCCATGAGCGATTCCAAGTTAGCGGAAATCCGCCGGTCTACCGCTTCCCTCTTTGGAATTCCTGCGCAGGCGATGACATGATCCTGTCGCAAATGAGAACGGGCAAATTGGTGCTGCGGGAAAGAACCTCCGCATACTGGCCGGTGAAGGAAGAAAGCTCCCCGATGGGGGAATACTTTTTAAAGATCACCTCACCGTCCGCATCCGTATATATTTCAAGCGGATCACCCTCACGAATCCGCATGGTGCGGCGAATTTCTTTTGGAATGACCACGCGTCCCAAGTCGTCGATCCTTCTTACAATTCCAGTGGCTTTCATAGTATAGATAACTCCTCCATTATAATTTTCCCTGACTGCCGCCGTGCAGCCCGGCAGATAACATTTGGAACAGGGCGGGAAACAACACCCGCCGCCGTCTGAGGCAAAAATAGTATCTGCGCCGCGGAAATTTTTATACCCATATGCAATGAAAAATCCGGAATGGAATATTTTCCTTCTCATGGAAGAGGCTGAAAAAATACGCCGCAAAAATTGTAGAGATACAATCTTTGCGGCTCGTTTTCAATCATTTTCTGAAAAAAATTGAAAAGTCACATTATTTCACGGGCTTATCCGGTGGTAGGGTGGTATCGCCCCCGCCATTAGGGCCAGGCTCCGGCGATTTTGGAGGGGAGGTCGCCGCATCGCCCCTGTTCCAAAGATGGATCAGGTTTTGATCGTTGAGCAGTTTGAGCATAATCAGCGTTAACGGAACTAAAAACAGGCCAATAAAACCGAACAGTTGCAGCCCAATATACATGCCTACGATCGTCACGACCGGGGGAAGACCGAGTTGACCGGCCACGAGCTTCGGCTCGATGATTTGCCGGATGACAGAGATCGCCACATAGATCACAATAAGGCCGATGCCAAACCCCACCCGGCCCGTGCAGAGGGAATAAACAGCCCATGGGATTAAGACGGTGCCTGTTCCCAACACAGGGAGAATATCTACAATCGCTGTCAGAAGGGCGATAGCAAGGATATAGCTGCTCTCATATAAACCCGCCAGCTTTAAAATACCCAGGCCAATGGTCATTTCGACAAAAGTGATCAGGATAATGAGCAAATAGGCCCGGAGCATTTTTAAACATGGAGGAGAAAAGAAGCTGTTTAGAGGCACTGAGCGCCTCTCTGCGCTCCCTAGGCAGCTGGCGTTTTACAAAGTTAACGAGGCGGTCATAATCCGCCGTCATAAAGCAGCAGGCGATAATCGAAATCAAAGTGGCAAGAAAAATAGAGGGGATTTGCTTTGCCGTATTCCATACGCCGGAAAGCGGAGAGGAGAGGATAGAGAGGTCGATATTCAATCTGCCATTTGCGGCGCCGGTTTCCAAGTCGTGAAAAAGCTCACGGATGCTGTTGGCCGCCATGGTTTCAATGCTGTCCGGCAGGAAGTGAATATTTCTAAAATCCAGGCCTCTGTCTGTTTGAGAAAAACGGGTAGATTATCAAGCTTTGCCGTAATCAAGGAAATAAAGCCCCGTAGTTCCTCCACAATCCGAACGCCGATCAGTGCAAGCACCGCCATGATCGCCGTGAGCGCAAGCAAAACGGCAAGTCCGGAAACAAGCCCCTTTTTCAGCGGGGTTTTTTTGTGATCCAGTTGACGGGGCGCTGTAAGGCCATTGCAATAAAAAAGGCCAAAATGAAGGGGAAGCACGTCCAGAAGGCAAACCGCATGAAAAAGTAAAAGAGGCCCAATATGATCGCAAAATAGACGGTGTTGATGATAAAACGCCTGCGTTTTTCAATTTTCGTCATGACACCACATCCTTGATGGCCGCGGCCCAGGGGGCAACGGCAGTTTTAGGGGCACAAGAGGCGCAAACCGGCAAAGCATCGCCCCTTTTTGCTGAAAAAACAGGTTATTTGTATTCTATAACAGCTGGGGTATGAATACAATTAAAAATATGTTACAAAATTCTCTCATTTTTCTCTGCTCCAGCTTACGGTTCTGACGTATGTAGAGCAGAAAAGAAAAAGTTGAAATTCTCCCTTTATTATGCCGCCGCTTTATGATAAAATATTCTGAGATTCTCTAGTTTACTGAATTTTCCCGCGGAATGTTAAAGGAGTTGTCACACATGTATGTAGCGGTAATGGGGTATGGCGTGGTCGGCTCGGGCGTAGTGGAGCTGTTTGGCAAGAACCATGGCAGCATTGTGCGCAGAAGCACCCAAACCGAGATGGAGATCAGGTACATCCTTGACCTGCGCGACTTTCCGGGCGACCCAAATGAAGAAAAATTCACCAAGGATTTTCAAAAGATTCTACAGGATGAGGAAGTTAAGATCGTTGTTGAAACGATGGGCGGCCTGCATCCGGCGTATGAATATGTGCTCGCCTGCCTCAAGGCGGGGAAGAGCGTGGTCACCTCCAATAAGGAGCTTGTAGCGGCGAAAGGGTACGAACTGCTTCAGGCCGCTGAAGAAAACAACGTCAATTTCCTCTTTGAGGCAAGCGTTGGCGGAGGAATCCCGATTATCCGGCCGATCAGCCAGTGCCTGGCAGCCAATGAAATTGAGAGATTGCCGGGATCCTCAACGGCACGACGAATTTCATCCTGACCCGCATGATTGAGGATCAAATGAGCTTTGAAGACGCACTTCGCCTGGCGCAGGAAAACGGATATGCGGAAAAAGACCCGACGGCCGACATCGAAGGCATTGACGCCTGCCGCAAGATTTGCATTCTGGCATCTCTGGCATTGGTAAGCATGTGTATCCGGATGGCGTTTATACGGAAGGCATTACCAAAATCCATTTGCGGGATGTGGAATATATTCGCGCTTGGGGCGGCGTGATCAAGCTGCTCGGCCGGGCAAAGAGGCTCAAGAACGGGCGCATTAGCGCAATGGTCAGCCCAGCGGTTGTGGATCGGCATAGCAGCTAGCCGGAGTGGACGATGTATTCAATGCGATCCTTGTGCGTGGGGATGCGATTGGCGACGTGGTGTTTTATGGCCGCGGAGCAGGTAAAATGCCAACAGCAAGCGCGGTTGTGGCCGATGTGATCGACTGTGCAAAGCATCTCAACCGCAAAAAGCTTTTCGGCTGGGCAGCAGCGAAGAGGGCTATGTGGCCGATTATCGCGATATGCGCACGGCGCTTTATATCCGTGCGCAGGCAAGCAAGCCGGACCAGGCATTGGAAGCTGCCCGGAAAGCGTTTGGCGAGATCACGGCGCTACACTGCGAGGATGCGCCGGCAGATGAAATTGCATTTATCACACCGCAGGATACGGAGCGGGAATTGCAGGCGAAGCTTGCCGGGATCAACGGGCTTACGCTGCAATCCGTGATCCGGATGACGGATTATTGATTATAGGAGGGTATTGCAATGGCACTCATTGTACAAAAATTTGGCGGCAGCTCTGTTGCGAATGCCGATAAGGTTCGCAACGTTGCGCAGATCGTCACGCAGACCTACAGCGAGGGAAACGATGTAGTGGTCGTTGTATCTGCACAGGGCGATACAACAGACGACCTGATCGAAAAGGCGGCTGAAATTAATCCGAAGGGCTCCAAGCGCGAGATGGGTGTGCTCCTCACTGCCGGCGAGCAGATGTCCGCCTCCCTGCTGGCGATGGCGATTGAAAAGCTTGGGTTCCCTGTCATTTCGTTGCTGGGCTGGCAGGCAGGTTTCCAAACGAGCTCTGCCTATGGCAACGCCCGCATTAAATCCATCAAAACCGATCGCCTTCGCGCAGAGATTGGGCGCAAAAATATTGTTGTGGTTGCGGGCTTCCAAGGCCTCAATAAATATGACGATGTGACAACCTTTGGCCGCGGCGGTTCGGATACGACCGCCGTTGCGCTTGCCGCTTCCCTGCATGCGGAGCGCTGCCAGATTTTTACGGACGTTGAGGCGTATACACCGCCGACCCGCGTAAGATTGAGGGCGCGAAGAAGCTTAAGGAGATCACCTATGACGAGATGCTGGAACTTGCCACGCTCGGCGCGCAGGTGCTCAATAACCGGTCTGTAGAAATGGCGAAAAAATATAATGTTGAGGTAGAGGTGCTCTCCAGTCTCAAGAGGGTGCCGGGCACAATTGTGAAGGAGGTTGCCAAAATGGAAAAGATGCTGGTCAGAGGGGTTACGAAGGACACAAATGTGACGCGTGTCTCCATCATCGGCGTGCCGGATGTGCCGGGCATCGCGTTTAAAATTTTCAGCAAACTTGCAGCAAAGGGTATCAATGTGGATATTATTCTGCAATCCGTCGGCCGTGATGGCACAAAGGATATTTCTTTTACCGTCAGCCGGGACAATGGCGAAACGGTTGCCGAGATTCTCTCCACTTCTTTTGAGGAGTTGGCAGGCAAGGAGATCGTAACGGATAATCAGGTGGCAAAGATCAGCGTTGTCGGCGCGGGCATGGAAACACACCCCGGTACGGCAGCGAAGATGTTTGAAGCGCTGTATGAAATTGATGTTAACATCCAAATGATCGCGACAAGCGAGATCAAGATCTCCGTTCTGATCGATGAAAAGGATGCCGACCGTGCGGTGGCAGCGGTGCATAAGGCGTTTATCCCGGTGGAATGAGCTTTTAGAATTCGTTAACAAAAAACGTCCGTGCGCTTTTTTGCGCCGGGCGTTTTTTTTGAGTTTTTTGGTTAATAATACGGAATACAGATGGTTAGAAAGACAAAGAAAATGGAGGGATTCCGATGGATCAAATTCCAACGCCCGTATGGGAAGATCAAAAGCTCAATCAGTATTTCAAAACGCTACCTGTTTTCGTGCAGGAAACGATTGCGCAGACGGGCATCCAAATTACGGATGAGGCGCAGCTGCGCGCCGTCGCGGAAAAAATTTTAAAAGGGCAGCAGCAGTAAAATGAGCCTTTTCTATAGGGTATGGAAAAACAAAAAACGACCGGAGCGGCATTTTTCGCTCCGGTCGTTTGGTAAAGGACCGAATTACATGCTTTCTGGGACCATAATCTTAAGCATTTCTAAAATATTGCGGATCGTATCCCGCACACAGATGCAAAGATAAATTCGCGCCTGCATGAGCGCCTCATCCTCTACGCGGACGCGGCAAGCGTTATAAAATTTGTGAAAAAGCGTGGCCAGCTCGATTACATAACGGGTGATCCGCGCGGGATCATAATTCTTGGCGGAGAGGACGATCTCATCCGTCAGAGCGGCCAGATGGCGGATCAGCGCCCGTTCCTCCGGGGTAGCTAGCAGGCAAAGCTCCTGCCCCGTGCACTCCCGCGGGGCAACGCCTCTGAAGCGAGCTTTTTCAAGATGCTGCAAATGCGCGCGTGCGCATATTGGCAGTAATACACGGGGTTTTGCGCGCTTTGCTCAACGGCTAGATCAAGATCAAATTCCATTTGGGAGCCGGGCTCGCGCAAGTTAAAAAGGAAGCGTGCTGCATCGACCGGGATGTCGTCCAGCAGATCAGTCAGAGTAATCGCCTTCCCTGTACGCTTGGACATCCGCACCACCTCGCCGCCGCTGACAAGCCGCACAAGCTGCATCAGGATAACGTCCAGCCGGTTGGGGTCGATCCCAATCGCCTCCAGCGCGCCCTTCATGCGGGCGACGTGGCCGTGGTGATCCGCGCCCCAGATATCGATGGCCTGATCGTAGCCACGCTTTACCAGTTTGTTGCGATGGTAGGCGACGTCGGCGGCGAAATAGGTCGGGTTGCCGTTGGCACGCACGAGCACCTCATCCTTTTCGGCGCCGCGTTCGGTTGCTTTATACCAAAGCGCGCCGTCTTTTTCATAGGTGAGACCGGCCTGGCGAAACAGCTCAATGGTTTCTGCCAATTCTCCATCCTGATGGACGGTGCTCTCATAGAACCAATTGTCATACTGAATGCGGTATTTGGCGAGCGTTTCCTGCATGCCGGCAATATTCTTCGGCAGAGCGAAATCAACCAGCGCCTGCCGGCGTTCGGCCTCGTCCGCATTTACATACCGGTCTCCGAAAACCGCGGCGAACTCCTCTGCGCGCACGCGGATATCATCGCCGTGGTAACTATCCTCCGGCAATTCGATCGCATCTTCTCCCAGAAAATGCTGAAGATAACGCACCTCCAGCGAGAGAGCAAATTTTTCGATCTGGTTGCCCGCGTCGTTGACGTAGAATTCCCGGCAGACGTCAAATCCCGCATAATCGAGCGCTGCGGCTAGGCAATCTCCCAATGCGCCGCCGCGGGCATTGCCCATATGCATTGGGCCGGTTGGGTTAGCGGATACAAATTCTACCATCACACGCTTGCCCCTGCCAAAATCGGAACGGCCATACCCCTTGCCGCAGGCGCGGATATCCTTTAAGATGCGGCATAGTAGCTATCCGCCAGGAAAAAGTTTAGAAACCCGGGGCCAGCCGCCTCACAACGGCTGAAAAAAGTATCCGCAAGATCCATGCGGGCTAAAACTTCCTCCGCAATTTTGCGTGGGGCCATGTGGAAAGCCTTTGCACATGCCATTGCGGCGTTGGTCGCATAGTCGCCATTGGCCCGGTCCGCGGGGACCTCCACAGTGAATGCCGGAATGGGCTCCGGCGGCAGGGCTCCGTCCGCCACTGCCTTTCCCATTGCATCGAGCACCGCCTGGCGCAGTGCCTGTTTCGTTTCCTTTACGAGTTTTGACATCCTGTATTTGCCTCCTTCACCGTGATTACAAGCTCGTTGCGCGCGGCGAGGCCGGCGTTGAAATCGAGCGTATAATGGAATTCCAGTTTCCCTCCATGCTCATCCATCAACGAATCCACCTTTTGAGTAAATACGCCGATCATCAGTCACCGTAGGGCGTGGCGTAGTGGCAGTTATGCCGCCGGCCGAGCTCCATAATCAATTCCGATTGGTAGCTCCCCGTCCTCGTCATGGTAACGCGGCGGCCGTTTTCCACATGCAGGGTGGTAACGCAGCCTCCAATTCGCCGTCTTGATCCGTATAGATCAGTGAATAATCCTCCGGTGTGCCGCAGAGGGAGCCCACGGTGGTCATGGACATGCTTTGGACGTCGCCGTCCGTTTCGTGCTGGTCGGCAATTTCTATGATAACGTCTTTTTCCAAAATGGTAAACATCCTTTCGCAAAAGTAGGGATGCGGCGTGTCAACCTTCGGCTCCCATTTTTTAAAGCGAGCTGGATCAGCCGGTCTAGCAGCTCGCCATAGGGCAGGCCGGTGTGTTCCCAAAGCTTGGGATACATGCTGATGGGCGTAAAGCCAGGGATGGTGTTCGGCTCGTTGAGAAGCACCGCGCCATCTGATTTGCGCACAAAGAAATCCACGCGTGCAAGCCCGGAGCAGCCCATTTCCGTGAAAACGCGGCAGGCGGCGGCGCGCACCGCCTCGAGCGTATCCGCCGGCAGACGGGCGGGGATGTGCAGCTCGCTGTCGGCCGCGATATATTTTGCTTCGTAATCGTAAAAATCATTGCAGGGGACAACCTCGCCTACGGTGGAGGCTTTCGGCTTCTCGTTGCCGAGCACAGCGCATTCTACCTCCATGCCATCGATCCCCTCCTCCAAAACGAGCTTATCATCATGCAGGAAGGCCTTTTCGATTGCATCGGCCAGCTCCGCTTCGTTGCGAGCCTTTCCCACGCCGACAGAGGAGCCCGCGTTGGCGGGCTTGACAAAGATGGGGAAGCCGAGCCGACCAATTGCCTTTTGGCGCAGGGCGGCGGCATCTTTTTGATAGCCATCGCGGGTCAAGGGGAGCCACTTTGCCTGCGCAATGCCCGCCACATCTGTCATGGCGTTTGTAATCGCCTTATCCATCGTGATAGCGGAGGCGGTGCAGCCGCAGCCGACGAAGGGGAGCTGCGCAAGCTGCAAAAGGCCTTGCATGGTGCCGTCCTCCCCGTTTTTGCCGTGCAGGACGGGGAACACCACATCCACATGCTCCACGCGTGCCGCGCCGTTTTCAAAAATGAGCAGGCCGTGATGAGAGGCGTCCGGCGAGAGCACAGCGGGCGTCCGCTTGCCGCATTCGAGCCAGTTATCCTCCGGTAAGGCTTCCGGATCGCCCTCATAGAGCAGCCATTCGCCCTGCTTTGTGATGCCGAGGGTGAGCACCTCATAGCGGTCCCGCGGAATATTCTGGATGACGCTGCGCGCCGAAACGAGGGATACCTCATGCTCGCTCGATACGCCGCCGAAAAGAACCAAAACCTTTTTCATGAAATAAGACCATCCTTTCTCTGCCGGGCAGTCGAGCCTGCCTGTGCCAAGGGAGGGGCTGCCTTCCTAAAACCTTTATATGATAGCATAATTCAGAGATATGCGCAATTGGAGAAAGTGCCGGAAAGCGCGTTGGTTTTGTTGATAAAAAAGGCCGCGGCTTGTGGAAGCCGCGACCGGAAAAATAGTTTCAATCACTGCATAAAGATAAAATTTTTATCCCCCGATTATAAAGCACAAAATCCAAAAATCGACACCAAGCATGAGGCCAGCCAGTAGAGAAAAGACTACCCAGGACCCAGAATAGTCCCTAATTGCACGCACGGCACAGAAGATAAATAGGAACATCAAAGCAGAGGCAATAAAGGGCACGACATAAAGCATAGTTTTCTCCCTCCCTTTTATGGGTCAAAGTAATAAAAATTACGGACTAGAGTGTTGGATGCGTCAAATGAAGGATCGGCCCATACACTCAAACTTAAATCGGCTCCTAAATTTAAATTGCCATATATCGACACCTTTTTGTGATAATATCTTCCTTTAAAAGTAGCGGGCAGGTTAGCCTTATCCGGATTGGCAGCCACTACGATCACGGAAAAAAGGCCGCAGTGTACGGTTGTAATATATCTTTTTCCACCATGAGAATAAGCGGATTTGATATCAAATCTTCTTAAGCCCTCTATCTGTATCGATATCCTCGGAATAAGCATCATCGCCTTCTGAACCCTCCAACACCCATAGATCATCGGAGGGGGTGTTGATGGGGCTCCCGGCTACCCTTCCCTTTGCCATATAAAGAAAGGCCACTTCATCTGTGCCCGTCAGCGGATGTAAGCCGGAAGACCATGCGATGGCCACCGTATCAGTAAGCGTCCAAAAGGGTTCATATTCCCACGCCCACATATAAACAAGCTGACGTTTGATATGTGTGGGAGAATAGGCGGGAGAATTGCTGGTAGCATCCACATACCGTTCCGAGTTTAATGCATGCGTAAAATTCTGTAAATCCCCAGTCGCTTTTACAGCGGCCGCTGCCGTCAATTTTACCGTAGGCAGACGGTCCATTTCTTTGAGCAGCAAAGCCGGTTGTAAGGTGTTTTGAATTTCGTTGGCCTGTGCGACCACGTCAAAAAATGTAAGCGGCTCATTGCGCGCGGTGGCGCGATCCTGTATCACTTTTTGCAATGCTTCATCATTTCGCAAAAGCGCCTGAAAGTCGGCGAGGGATTCCTGATCCATTGAGATCGCGCCGGTTTCATCCTGCGTGTAAAAAACCTGGTATTCATCCGTTAGGATGCCGTAGCATTCTGGCGGGAGGGTTTCTGCTGAAAGATCAGGGATGGGAAAATCTGAGAGATTACCTGCAAGTGCGGACATAGATCCGAACAAAAGAAGTAACGAAAGAGAGGCTGAGAGAACACGTCCGATTGTTTTTACCATCATTTTACCTTCCTTTCTTTTCAGGATAGTTTTATCATACCAGCAACGCGCAATATTGTCAATACTGAACATAAAACAGAAAAATAGATGAAAAAATTACATATAAATTGGGAGCCTATAAATGCACATTAGATATCATTTGACTTTCCGCCTTCGATTCGTTATACTTAATGCAAATGACTTGCAATAAGGAGCGCCCTATGAACAACAGCAAAAAACATCTCGCGCTGCTTTCTGTTTTGCTCTGCCTTCTTTTGATCGCCTTTTCGGGCTGCACACCGGTGGAGCACTTGCAGAGCGATTATCAGATCGTCACCTCTTTCTACCCGATGTATCTCTTCACACGCAATTTAACAGAAGGATCAGCGGGGTAACCGTGGTCAACATGACGGCACAGAACGCAGGCTGCCTGCATGATTATCAACTGCTCTCCAAGGATATGAAAGCGCTCGGCGCGGCGGATGCGTTTGTTATTAACGGAGCAGGGATGGAGGGATTCCTCGAGAAAGTGATTGAGCAATTACCCTCCCTGCCCGTGATCACGGCGAGTGAAGGGATTGAAATCCTCTGTGAAAACGCGGAGCACGAGCATGAAGAGGAGCAGGCGCATGGTCATGCGGGGCACGAGCATGAGGAGAACGCGCACGTTTGGCTCTCCGTGCCGAATGCGATCGCAGAGGTTAATAACATCGCAGCAGGGTTGAAAAAGCTTTTGCCAGGTAATGAAGCGCAGATTGAGCGAAACCGGAGCGCTTATGAAAAACGCTTGCTTTCGCTTGATGCAGAGCTGGCACAAATGCTCGCCCCCATCCGGGGCGCCGAGATCATCTCCTTCCACGAGGCGTACGATTATTTTGCGCAGCGGTATGGCCTCGTCATCGCTGGGGCGATTGAAACGCACGATGGCGGGGAGCCGGGCACAAAGGAGCTGATCGAAACCGTGGAACGGATCCGCTCGCACGGCATCCGGGCCATTTTTATCGAGCCGAATTATCAGGGTAGCTCGGCGGGAATCCTCAGCCGGGAAACGGGGGCAAAGCTCTGCACGCTAAACCCTGTGACTCAAGGGGAGGACAGCTTGACCGCTTATGAGGGCATCATGCGGCAAAATGCGAAAACGATCGTGGAGGCGGTAAAAAATGGCGATTGAAAACGGCTGCGGGCTTTGCAGCGTGCAAATACAAAAGATCGGCGTGCAGAAGGGGCGCGACATCCTGCTGGAGGACGTCTCTTTTGAAATGCACTGTGGGGAGCTGACAGCTCTCATCGGCGTAAACGGCGCGGGCAAAACAACCTTGCTGCGGGCTATTTTGGGCGAGATACGGCATACCGGCACGGTCCGTTACCATTCCCACGATGGGAAGGATCTCTCGGAGATCACGGTTGGCTATGTGCCTCAATATCTGGATTTTGACCGAAGCGCACCGGTGAACGTGATGGATTTTCTGCTGGCCGGGCGCACACAGGCCCCGGTGTGGATTACCCGGCCGCGCGCGCTGAAGCAGGCAATCCGGAGGAGCCTTGCGGATGCGGGCTGCGAGGGGTTGGAGAACCGGATGCTTGGGGCCCTTTCCGGCGGCGAGTTGCAGCGCGTGATGCTCGCGCAGGCGCTTTATCCCACGCCTGAGCTGTTGATTCTTGACGAGCCGGTATCTGGTGTGGACACCGTGGGATCAGAGCAGTTTTATGAGAAGATTTCACAGCTCCGGCACGATTACCACATGGCGATCCTGATGGTTTCGCATGATCTGGAGCTGGTTCATCTGCATGCGGACAGGGCTGTTTTGCTCAATAAAAAGATTCTCTGCGCCGGTGAGGTTGACGAGGTTTACAATTCCAAAGCCTTCCGTGGAGCGTTTGGCATAGGGGGGGCGGCGAAATGACTGTAATCTATCAAATCCTCGAAACTGTGCTGCCCTTTTCATGGCTTGATTACAATTTTATGAAAAATGCCTTTGTGGCCATCCTGCTCATCACGCCGCTGCTCGGCGTGCTCGGCACGATGGCGGTCAATAACAAAATGGCCTTTTTTTCCGATGCGCTGGGCCATTCCGCGCTGACCGGCGTAGCGCTTGGCGTGCTGCTGGGCATTCAAAACGATCTCATTAGTATGATTGCATTTGGGGTGCTGCTCGCGCTGGTGATCACGCGTGTAAAATCGGCAAAAACAGCCTCAGCCGATACGGTGATCAGTGTGTTTTCGTCTACCGCCATTGCGTTGGGGCTCGTGATCCTATCGGCGGGGGGCGGATTTTCCAAATATTCGCAATACCTGATCGGCGATATCCTGAGCATTACGCCGCGGGAAATTTTGCTTCTGGCAATTACGCTGGTAATTGTTATTCTAATCTGGGGGATCATTTATAACCGCCTGCTTCTGTTAAGCATCAACACGGATCTTGCCGCAAGCCGGGGCGTGAAAACGGCGGTGGTAGAAAATATTTTTGTGGTGCTCGTTGCAGTGGTCGTGATGCTCTCGATTAAATGGGTGGGCGTGCTGCTGATCAACTCCCTGCTCATTCTGCCTGCGGCGGCTGCCCGCAACCTTGCGCGCAGCTCTCGGCAGTATTGGCTTTTCCGTGCTGATCGCAATGGTGTGCGGGGTGGGCGGTTTGATCGCCTCGTTTTATTTCAATACGTCGGCCGGCGCAACGATCGTGCTGCTGTGCGCGGCGGTGTTTTTTGCAACCTATGCGGCGCGCCGCAGAAAATAATAAGGCTGCTGCAAATTACCATGTAATTTGCAGCAGCCCTTTTTCAGCTTTGGCCTCTACATCATAATATAGAGCAGGGCCAGCAATAGCAGCTCATCAGCGCCCTCTCCATTCAACAAAAGCATCAGCGCGAGCAGTAGGGATTGATCGGAGCTACCCTCCGCCAGGCCCAGCGGCAAAGGGCGCTTTCCCGGCACAGCGCCTTGGGAGGCGTGCGGCTCCTCCTCCTGCACAGGCAGAGGCGTTTCCCTTTTCTCCTGGATATAATCCACTGGCAGGGAAATATGCTTTGGGGAACGCGGCTTACCCGCGGGCGGTTGTGAATGCTGCGGCTTATTGTCTAGAAAAGCAAGACGATCCGCGTCAACTTCCGTTTTTCCGCTGTGGGCGCGAGCCTGTTGGCAGGTGCTGCGGCTCCCGATGGGCGCTGTGCTCTGCGGCTTTTGCCTGCGGGGGCCCCTCCTGCGGCGCTGAAATGGGGGAGATTCGCTTTTTTTCGGTCTAATTCCTCCTGCGCGCGTTGGGCCGTCAGTTGGGCGCGGCGCTGCATTTCACGCACGCGCTGCGTGGCCTCCTCCTGCATGGCCATCAGCTCTTGGTATGTATAATCCCTCGCCAAATCAAAGCACCCCCTGATCCCTTAAAATCGGCAGCATTTCCAGCAGCCGCATCATGCGAAGCGCCTCATCCGCCTTATGGCGGCGCTCAGGGCTCAGAAGAGGCTTGAGCGCTGCGATAAAGGCGGTTCTGGAATCATTCCCCCCGCCATTCATTGCGCCCATGATGGCAGACAGTTTTTTCATCATTGCCGGATCGATTCCGGAGAGCGCGCCGAGCGCTTCCGCCGCCCCGTTTTGACCGGCCGTGGGCAGGGGTGTGTTCTGCTGAGTCGGTTCAGCCTGCTGGCCGCCCTGGTTCTGCCCGCCAAAGAGCGATTGCGCCACACTCTGCAAGGATTGGATATCATCCGGGCTGAGGCTGTTAATCAGGTTGCTTAAGTTCTTATCGTCCATTTTCAAAATCCCCTGT
>ENA-OQEX01000182-OQEX01000182.1-human-gut-metagenome-genome-assembly--contig:-NODE-182-length-36878-cov-4.303175_pt1 | contig 36878 bp, 43 predicted proteins | sample MGYA00242802_ERZ504649 | MGnify/ENA primary metagenome ERZ504649 (study PRJEB26092, sample SAMD00036194) | human gut metagenome | host: Homo sapiens | study: EMG produced TPA metagenomics assembly of...
GGCAAGGCCGGTCTTCAGTTTGCCGTTGAACAAACTGAGATGTGATCTCCACTTCGTAATTCCAGCTGTACTCTGGGCTTGTAGACTGTTGTTTCTTGTACGTTCAATTCTTTTCCGTAGTTGGGCATGTGTTGCTTGATCATTCCTTCTATCATACCTGCCATAGATTCTGGTGCCTTGTTTAGTATGGTTCAATCATTTTTTGTTGCATGTCACTTTGTATCAGTTCTGAAAACATCTGTACGTTATACCCTCCGGAACGATATCCTTTGGTTATGCTTACATACATATTGTTTGCAGGACTGAAATCGTATTTAAAAGCTAGTTTGGGAAGTAGCTGTACATAGTCGTTTTTTTCTTTTCCTTCCAATAGCGGTGCGGCATTCAAATTTCTGAATGGAATATTAAGGGGAGGCATTGCCATTTTAAGAAAGAAATCGAAATCGATATTACTATCCGAGAAATAATTCATAGACATTTTTTCATATTCCAAACGCAAACCTGCTGTTACTGAAAGGCCTTTCACAAACAGGTCATTGAATGTAGATTGGTGGTACAGTGCGGTGCTGAATACCGGTGTGTCAAAACTTCCACTTACGCGGATACGGTTGTTCAAAACGTCCAGACTCATTTCAGGGGTACGGGGATTGTCTAAATGAATTTTCTTGAAAGTATTGTTGATGTTCCCTTCGATCATATCGGTCACTCCGTCCTCCATGAAGTTTACCGGACCGGTGGTATGTAGCCATTGATAAAAACCACTAACTCCTGTAACCCATTGCCAGCGCTTGTTGTTTTTGCTTTTAAAGTAATCTCTTCACTGATGGTATTCAGACGTTGCTTCTGCTCAATAGTATAAATGCTGACAGGCAGGAAATCCTGGTCCATAAACATACGGTCATTTAAATTCTGAAATCCAGTAACAGCGCTTAAGATAAACTTTTGTGCCTGGTATTCAATATTCAAACCGGTATTGAACAGTCCACGGCGATAAGTACAATCCTGATCGTATGAAATCTTCCCTGTGTAGTTTTTATATTTTTCATTCTCTTTGTCGTATCCGTCTATAGCTCCTGTATAGTAATAAGGGTATCCTCCTTCGTCACTATAATCATAGCCTATGGTAAAGTCTAGTTTTAGGTTTTCTGAAGGCAGCCAGATAGCATGTATTCGTCCGCCTCCCGCTTCCATATTATCTACTTTTTCCCATTAAGAGAATTGCGGAAGAATCCGTCTGAGCCTCATAATAACCACCGGCGGAGAAAGCAAAACAGTCACTCCAACGATGGTAATGGGTTAATGAAACACTGCGGTAGTTACTTTTTGTTCCATAACTCAGTTTTACGTCTGTTCCCTGATAGGAGAATGGAGAGCGGGTATGTACTTTGATTAATCCCCCCATGGTATTGCGTCCGTACAAGGTTCCTTGTGGACCGCGAAGAATATCAATACGTTCTATATCATAAAAATTGAAATCAAATGCAGATTTGTCAATGTAAGGGATATTGTCCACATACAAACCTACCGCAGGAGTGTTGATACGCGAACCGATTCCCCGGATATAAATAGCTGAGGTGAGTCTTGAACCATAGTCGGGCATAAAGAAATTGGGTACCAGTGAACTCACGTTCTTTAAAGTTGTGATTTGGTTTGCTTGCATATCTTTTTGGGAGAGTAAAGATACGGCTGTAGGGAGTTCCCTTAATTTTCCGGTTTCTTTAGGTGAAGCGATAACCACCACCTCTTCTATATCAATGACTTTCGTAGTGTCCTTAGGCAGCGTGTTGATATTTTCCGCAAAAGTTGTTGTAGCCAGCAGGCAGGATGTAATGAATAAAATGTTTTTTCTCATATTTATTGTTTGGTTTTATTTGATACATCACGGATGACCAGAGTTGTTACAAGTTTCTACCAGGCGGAAAATTTATACATTCCACTCTGTATAATCCATGATGGAGAATGATTCCGGCTGCAAAGTAACGGTAAACCTGATATGTGTGCAATCCTAATAAATGAGGATTTTATATTCTGTCTGCCTCAATGTAACCGTTCATCACAGCATAGACAGTTAGCCCGGATACAGATTTGATACCCAGTTTTTCGGTAATATTCTTGCGGTGGGAGATGACAGTGGTCAGGCTGATATGAAGTTTGTCTGCTATTTCCTTATTGATAAGTCCTTTGGTGATAAGTATCAATACTTCTATTTCCCGGATAGACAATTCATGTTCTGTTTTTTCTATATGCATTGCTTTATCTACTGCTTGTTTTCTTGCCTGATGTCCATATTGGCGTAATTGATGGATGTCTTTTATCAAAGAACCTTCATCTTGGTAGATATTCAGCTTGGGGATACCGGATAATTGAGGTTGGTTGTCACCTCCTGCTAATACAATTGTTTTTGGTTTACGAAGTAAAAAGAAGGAAGTATGTTCAAAATAGATTTGGGCAGAAATAAAATAGTGGGCATACATGTCCGGTGTGTCATCCGTCAACTCACCAAACGAATGGAATACACGGATAGTAGCCATTGGAATGATATCTTCCAAAATGTTTTTTAACCCCAGACAAGTAAGGTATTTGGATCTACTATGGCTATTTCGGATGATGCATAATGCTTTCTTTGGTGCAAAGATACATATCTTTTAGAAAAAATAGGTTCATAAAGATGAAGAAATCTTCTTTTGGACAACTAAGTCCCTCACTTATTTGTTGTTAGAGTATATAAAGCTTAAAACCTTAACAATATGAAATATGATATAGCGATAATCGGTGGGGGACCTGCCGGATATACGGCTGCGGAAAGAGCTGCTGCCGGAGGATTGAAAACTGTGATTTTTGAAAAGAAAGCCATGGGAGGTGTTTGTTTGAATGAAGGATGTATCCCTACGAAAACTCTTTTGTATTCAGCAAAATTATTGGATAATGCAAAAGGTGCGGCAAAATATGGAATTGCTGTACCGGATGGAATCAGCTTCAATTTGGAGAAAATAATAGACCGTAAAGATAAAGTGGTCAAGAAACTGACCGGAGGTGTAAAACAGACTGTGAAATCTTATGGAGCCGAATTGATAGAAAAAGAAGCGGTTATAACCGGAGAAGATAATGGACTGATTCAAATTTTAGCCGGAGGAGAAAAATATGAAGTGACTTATCTGTTGGTTTGTACAGGTTCGGATACCGTGATTCCACCCATTAAAGGCTTGTCGGAAATAGATTATTGGACTTCCAAAGAGGCTTTGGAAATGGCTGCATTACCTAAATCGCTGGCTATTATTGGTGGCGGAGTAATTGGAATGGAATTTGCTTCTTTCTTTAATAGTATGGGGGTAAAGGTGAGTGTCATTGAGATGATGCCTGAAATATTAGGGGCTATGGACAAGGAAACCAGTGCGATGTTACGTACAGAGTATCAGAAGCGAGGGATTAACTTCCAATTGAATTCTAAAGTGATTGAAGTCAGTCCGGCAGGAGTTACCATAGAAAAAGCCGGTAAATTATCACTGATTGAAGCGGATAAGGTTCTGGTAAGTGTAGGCAGAAAAGCGAATCTGAACCAAGTGGGGCTGGATAAACTAAAAGTGGAAATGGTGCGTAACGGTGTAAAAGTGGATGAACACATGCTTACTTCCCATCCTAAGTCTATGCTTGTGGAGATATAACCGGATACTCCATGTTGGCTCATACGGCTATTCGTGAAAGCGAAGTTGCATTAATCATATTCTGGGAGTGGAGGACCGGATGAATTATCATTGTGTACCGGGGGTGGTATATACGAATCCTGAACTGGCCGGAGTGGGAAAAACGGAAGAGGAGTTGAAAGCATCAGGAACTAGCTATCATGTACAGAAATTACCGATGGCTTATTCGGGGCGTTTCGTGGCAGAAAATGAAACAGGGAACGGGCTTTGCAAATTGATTTTGGATGAGGAAGACCGCATTATAGGTTGCCATTTGTTGGGAAATCCTGCTTCGGAAATAATCGTTGTAGCGGGGATTGCCGTTCAATATGGATATACTGTAGAAGAATTTCAAAAAATGGTATTTCCACATCCTACGGTAGGCGAGATTTATCACGAAACACTTTTTGCATAATGTTTTGCATAGATAACCGCTGTACGGATGTTTATTTCAATTTGGCAGTGGAGGAGTATCTTTTAAAGCAGACACAGGGGGATTATTTTGTAATTTGGCAGTCGGAACCTTCCGTGGTCATGGGCAAGAATCAGTCTGTTCGTGCGAGGTGAATGAGGATTACAGGATAGAGAAGGGCATTCGTTTGGCTCGTAGGTTTTCGGGAGGTGGTGCAGTTTACCATGATAAGGGAAATATTAATCTTACTTTTATAGAAACGACATCGCAACCCCTGTTTGAAGACTATTTGCAGCGTATTGTTGGTTTTCTGGAAACGATGGGAGTCACGGCCTATACGGATGAGCGTTTGGGGATTTATCTGGATGGAAAGAAAATATCGGGCAGTGCGCAATGTATTCATAAAAACCGTGTGATGTATCATTGTACTTTGTTATTTTCTGCAAACTTGGATGTACTTCATACAGTGTTGAAGGGGAAGTCTGATGAATTGGAGTCGATTCCCGGATTAAAGAATATCCGTGCCGTACCGTCTGTACCTAGTGAAGTGGCCAATCTCAATTGTTTTTTGGATGTTTCGGTGAATATCAAACGGTTTATTCATCTTTTGTTTCATTACTTCTTGATAGAAGATGAAAAGAATAGCATTTATCATTTTTCCCGAAAGGATTTGGCGGCAATCGAGTTGCTGAAAGTAGAAAAATATGCTAATGAGGATTGGATACATCACCGGGTCACCTTAAAAAAGATTTAAGTTAAAACTTTCTTTTTCAGTGGCTTGTTGTTCATATAAAAGGATTAAAAAAATAAAATTATCAATATGTCAAGATTTGAAATAAAAATGCCTAAGCTAGGCGAAAGTATTACTGAAGGAACCATTATATCCTGGTCGGTAAAAGTGGGTGATACTGTCCAAGAGGACGATGTCTTGTTCGAAGTGAATACAGCAAAGGTCAGTGCTGAAATTCCATCTCCCGTAGAAGGCAAGGTGATCGGGATATTATTTAAAGAAGGAGATACCGTACCTGTAAGTACAGTAGTAGCAATTGTAGATATAGATAGTGATGAAGGAATAGGAGAGGCTCTTGTAGAAGAGCAAAATGTACCGCAAGCAGAAGAAACGTCCTCCCATGTACCATCTGTAACATCTGTTCAGGAAGTAAAGGAAGTTCCTAAGGCAATAGCGGCTAAAACAGAAGAAGAGCGTTGGTATTCCCCCATTGTACTTCAGCTGGCTCAGGCTGCACATATTTCGAAAGAGGAATTGGATCGTATTCAAGGAACAGGATATGAAGGACGTCTGAGTAAAAAGATATAAAAGCTTATATTACTAGAAAGGAACAAGGTAACATAACCGTAACTGAACCTGTATCTGCATCCGCCCAATCTGTTGAGACTGTTTCTGTCCGGACTTCTCCAACTGCGCCATCATCGGCTTCCTCTTTAACACCCCCAGTTTCCGGTTCGCAAGAAGGCGTGGAAGTGAAAGAAATGGATCGTGTCCGGAAAATGATTGCCGATCACATGGTTATGTCTAAACATACCTCTCCTCATGTTACGAATGTGGTAGAAGTGGATGTGACCAAACTCGTGAAATGGCGTGATAAGAATAAAGAGGCTTTCTTCCGTCGTGAAGGAGTCAAATTGACTTATATGCCTGCCATAACCGAAGCCGTAACGAAGGCATTGGTTGCCTATCCGCAGGTAAATGTATCTGTAGACGGTTATAATATCCTGTTTAAAAAGCATATCAATGTCGGTATTGCTGTTTCACTGAATGATGGAAATCTGATAGTTCCGGTGATACATGATGCCGACAGGTTGAATTTGAATGGTTTGGCTGTGACCATTGATACTCTGGCGGTGAAAGCGCGTGATAATAAACTGATGCCGGATGACATTTCGGGTGGTACGTTTACGATTACCAATTTTGGAACTTTCAAGTCTTTGTTTGGTACTCCTATAATCAATCAGCCGCAGGTTGCCATTCTCGGTGTGGGATATATCGAAAAGAAGCCGGCAGTTATTGAAACTTCTGAAGGCGATGTGATTGCTGTCCGTCATAAAATGTATCTTTCTTTGTCATACGATCATCGGGTGGTGGATGGTATGTTAGGGGGGCAATTCCTCTATGCGATAAAAGATTATCTGGAAAATTGGAAAGAATAACCATTCATCACAGTAAAAAAATAATATAATGAAAAAATATGATATAAAGACCACTGATACCGAAATGTTGAAAAAGTGGTATCATTTGATGGTATTGGGACGTGCGCTTGATGAAAAAGCTCCGTCTTATCTGTTGCAATCATTGGGTTGGTCCTATCATGCGCCTTATGCGGGGCATGACGGAATCCAATTGGCCGTAGGTCAAGTCTTTACCAAAGGAGAGGACTTTCTTTTTCCATACTATCGCGATATGCTGACCGTGCTTTCGGCAGGCATGAGTGTGGAGGAATTGATATTGAATGGTATTTCGAAAGCAACTGATCCCGGCAGTGGAGGACGTCATATGTCCAACCACTTTGCTAAACCCGAATGGCATATAGAAAATGTGTCGTCCGCTACCGGAACGCATGACCTTCATGCTGCCGGAGTGGCGCGTGCCATGGTGTATTATGGACATAAGGGGGTGGCGATCACTTCGCATGGAGAGTCTGCTTCTTCGGAAGGATATGTTTACGAGGCGATTAACGGGGCCAGTAGGGAAGGTCTTCCTGTGATATTTGTATGGCAGGATAATGGGTACGGTATCTCTGTTCCCAAAAAGGATCAGACAGTTGCCCGGAAGTATGCTGATAATTTTTCCGGTTTTAAGAATCTGAAGATTATTCATTGTAATGGCAAAGATGTGTTCGACTCGATGAATGCCATGAGTGAAGCCCGTGAATTTGCTATAGCCCATCGTACTCCTGTTATTGTACATGCCAATTGTGTCCGTATTGGTTCCCATTCTAATTCAGATAAACAGACGTTGTATCGGGATGAAAACGAATTGGCTTATGTAAAAGAGGCTGATCCTTTGATGAAATTCCGCCGGATGCTGTTGCGTTACAAACGTCTTACGGAAGAAGAGTTGCAACAGATAGAAACAGCGGCAAAGAAAGAACTGTCGGTTGCTAACCGGAAAGCACTTGCAGCGCCTGATCCTGATCCGAAAAGTATCTTTGATTATGTTTTGCCCGATCCTTATATACCGGAAAAGTATAAAGAGGGACTTCATCAAGAAGAAAATGGTGAGAAGGCCTTTATGGTAACTGCTATCAACGAAACGTTGAAAGAGGAATTCCGCCATAATCCGGATACTTTCATTTATGGGCAGGATGTAGCGAATAAAGAGAAAGGTGGAGTATTCAATATTACTAAAGGAATGCAGCAGGAGTTTGGGGATGCCCGCGTGTTTAATGCTCCTATAGCAGAGGACTATATTGTGGGTACGGCAAATGGCATGTGCCGTTTCGATCCTAAGATACATGTCGTTATTGAAGGAGCTGAATTTGCCGATTATTTCTGGCCTGCTGTGGAGCAATATGTAGAGTGTACTCATGAATACTGGCGTAGCATGGGAAGTTTGTTCCCAATATTGTATTACGTCTGGCCTCGGGTGGATATATTGGTGGTGGACTTTATCATTCTCAAAATATAGAGGGTGCATTAGCTACTTTGCCGGGGGCCCGGATTGTTTGCCCTTCTTTTGCCGATGATGCGGCCGGGTTGCTTCGTACTGCGATGCGCTCTCGTGGGTTTACTTTATATCTTGAACCGAAGGCCTTGTATAATTCAGTAGAGGCTTCTTCCGTAGTACCCGAAGATTTTGAGGTTCCGTTTGGGAAGGCGCGTATCCGCCGTGAAGGTACAGATTTAAGTATGATAACGTATGGAAATACAACTCATTTCTGTTTGAATGTGGCTGAACGCTTGGCTCAAGAGGGTGGAGTGTGGAAGTGATTGATCTTCGCTCGCTTATTCCACTGGATAAAGAAACTATTTATGCGTCAGTGAAGAAAACAAGTAAGGCTTTGGTGGTTCATGAGGATAAAGTTTTCTCTGGTTTCGGAGCTGAAATTGCTGCCGGAATTGGTACGGAGCTGTTCCGTTATCTGGATGCTCCTGTACAGCGTGTAGGTTCTGTTTTCACTCCTGTAGGTTTCCATCCTATATTGGAAAAGGCTATTTTACCTACTGAGGATAAAATTTATGATGCAGCCAGGACACTGCTGGAATATTAATCAAATGTCCACAGGTTACATGGACCGTTTTATATGTTGTCCGTGTTAATCTGTGGTGAATAAAAAAGAATTATGAAAACAATAGGATTATTTTATGCAATGAATGCAGCCAAGACTTCCCATATAGCTGAAAAGATTCGGGAAGATTTGGGAGGAGTGAAAGTAATAGAAGTCGTTTTGATAGAAAAGGCTTGGCAGAATGATTTTCAAGCGTATGACAATATGATAGTGGGAGCGTCAACTTGGTTTGATGGTGAACTTCCTACTTATTGGGACGAACTGGTTCCCGAATTGGAATCGTTGGATTTAAAGGGAAAGAAAGTAGCAATATTCGGTTTGGGGGATCAGAAGAACTATCCTGATAATTTTGTAGATGGAATGGGGATTTTAGCAGATGCTTTTCAAAAGGCGGGGGCTGAGTTGGTAGGTTTTACTTCGACAGACGGATATACCTTCAACCAATCGAGGGCAGTACGTGGTGAAAAATTCTGCGGTTTGGTAATTGACCAAGAAAATCAGGCTCAATTGACCAGTAAACGTATTGCTGATTGGTGCAAGCTGATAAAAGAAGACTTTACTTCCAATAAGAAAGAATAATAAAATAATATCGCAAATCATTTATTTACTGTAGGGGCGCATTTAATGCGCCCAAATGTATACAGTAAATCATTTTCGGACAGATTCAATCCTCCTCTATACCTAAATAAGTGGCAACGGCTTCCGCACATCTTTCTCCATCAATACCTGCTGAAACAATTCCGCCGGCATAACCTGCCCCTTCTCCACAAGGAAATAACCCGTTGATAGTGACGTGTTGCAGTGTCTCGTTATCTCGCAGAATCCGTACCGGAGCCGATGTGCGTGTTTCGACACCAATCATCGCTGCTTCATTGGTCAGAAAGCCATGACTGCTTTTCCCAAATTGTTGGAAGCCTTTGATCAAACGGCTGGTGATGAATGTGGGCATCCAAAAATGCAGAGGAGAGGAAACTAATCCCGGACTATACGAACTGTCAGGTAAATCATAGCTTAGTTTTTTGCGGGTGAAGTCCATCATTCGTTGTGAGGGTGCGGTTTGGCGCATATTGCCTTGTTGCCAGCAGGTGGCTTCTAATGCCTCTTGAAAATACATCATGGTTAATGGACAATGGCCGGTAGTCCATTGACCATTATTTTTATTCGTGGCTTTTAATTCTTCACTTTTCGTTTTTAATTCTTCTGTAAAAAGACTATTGTCCGACAGGTCTTCCGGTCTGATTTCTACTACCATTCCGGAATTGCTCCATTTGGAGCCACGGTTGCTGGGACTCATGCCGTTTACTACAATTTGATGCGGACCGCTTGCGGCGGGAACTACGAATCCTCCCGGACACATACAAAAACTATAGACTCCACGTCCTTCTGCTTGTGTCACAAAGCTATATTCGGCGGCAGGCAGATACTTTCCACGTCCGTTTTTATTATGATATTGTATCTGGTCAATCAGCATGGACGGGTGTTCCAGACGTACTCCTACCGCAATACCTTTGGCTTCCATTTCTACACCATTATCATACAACCACTGGTATACATCCCGTGCGGAGTGTCCGGTAGCCAGAATAACAGGTCCTTTGAAAGTCTTTCCGGTATTTGTCTCTATACCTGTGATTTTGTTTTTTCTATGATAAGGGAATCCATTCGTGTTTCGAAATGCACTTCACCTCCACATTCTATGATGGTATTCCGCATGTTTTCAATCACGCGCGGCAGCTTGTCCGTACCGATGTGCGGATGGGCATCTACCAAAATGGAGGTACTGGCACCATGTTGACAGAATACATTCAGAATTTTGTCTACATTACCCCGCTTTTTGCTTCGGGTATAGAGCTTACCATCTGAATAGGCTCCTGCTCCTCCTTCTCCGAAACTATAATTACTTTCGGAGTCAACTTTGTGCTCACGGCTGATACGGGCGATATCTATTTTTCTATCGCGTACATTTTTTCCTCGTTCCACTACGACAGGCCGAAGTCCTAACTCTATTAATCGTAAAGCTGCAAACAGTCCGCCCGGACCTGCTCCTACAACTATGACTTGTGGCTTTCCTTCTACCTTATTGTATATAGTGCGGATAAATTCCTCGTCCTGCGGAACTTCATTGATGTACAGACGCACTTTCAGGTTTACATAGATAGTACGCTGACGTGCGTCTATGCTTCTTTTCAGGATACGAAGGGCATGGATGGTACGTATATCCAATCCCTTGTCACGTCCGATGAATTGTTTCAGTGACTGTTCATTAGCTGCCTGTTCAGGCAAGACTCTTATTTGAAATTCTTGTATCATGGTTCTTGTTTAGGTTATTCGCCTTCCGGCATTAATTTTTTGCGATAATAGGAATTGGCGGTATATAATGCGGCGGCAGGATTGTGTCCTGTCACACGGTCTTTGGTCACCAAAGTTGTAGTATAGGCATTAGAGTATTTGTAGAACAGGCTGTCATGTCCTACGCACAGTCCGATCACCACATTTAACTCTGTATGTGCTTGGTTGAGAAGACGTGCCTGCAGGATAGGGTTACACATAGCAGCACCGATATTCTCACATTCTTTGGGGATTCCAATAGAGGATTTGGCTGCTCCGGCTACTTTGCAGATTACTGAGTAAACCTCAAAGCCGTTAGCACGGAGGATACGGGCAAAAATACGGGCTTCATTTACCAACCCGATACAATAAGCAATTCCTATTTTTTGATATCCCATCTTTCGTGCAAAAGTCATGATTTCTTCCACACGGGTTAACCGGCAATAACCTTCATATTCCACTTCGGCACTGGCCACTATTACGTTGTGGTTTTCGTTATATCGTTTCAATGCCCATTCCAAGTCTTCTTGTTCCAAATGGGTTGTCAGGCAAAATTCGGGGTAGGTGCGCTCTTTGAACTTGCAGTTCTGTGTGCCGCAATCTACGCAGGTAGGGGTGTGAGATTTATCTTTTGTCATTTTATATCATTCTTCAAATTAAGTCTTAAAAGGGAAAATAGATTTTTATCCAAACAAGGCCCGGAATGCTTCTTCCACTTTTCTGACCGGAATAATTTCTATTTTCAATTTTGATGTATCCATTCCTTGTAAATTATGTTTTGGTATAAGGATTCGTTTAAAGCCTAACTTTTCCGCTTCTCCGATTCGCTGTTCAATACGGTTTACAGGTCGGATTTCACCACTTAGTCCCACTTCTCCGGCCATGCAGGTATCGCGTTCTACCTCTGTATCCATATTGCTGGATAGAATGGCACTGATGACAGACAGGTCGATGGCCGGATCATTCACTTTCAATCCACCCGCAATGTTTAAAAAGACATCTTTTTGTGCCAGTTTGAATCCTACCCGTTTTTCGAGGACTGCCAGAAGCATATTCATACGTCGTAAATCAAATCCGGTGGCAGAACGTTGCGGATTTCCATATACAGCCGAACTGACTAAGGCTTGTGTTTCAATTAAGAAAGGACGGACACCTTCTATGGCAGAGGCGATAGCGACTCCACTCATTCCGTCATGGTCTTGGCTAAGCAACAGTTCGGACGGGTTACTCACTTGGCGCAAACCATTTTGTCGCATTTCATAAATGCCCAGTTCGGCAGTGCTTCCGAAACGGTTCTTGATGCTGCGAAGAATGCGGTACATATAATGTTGGTCACCTTCAAATTGCAATACGGTGTCTACAATATGTTCCAGTACTTTCGGTCCGGCAATGCTTCCTTCTTTATTGATATGGCCGATTAAGATGACCGGCGTATTTGTTTCTTTGGCAAATTTCAAAATAGAGGCGGAACATTCACGCACCTGTACTAAACTGCCGGGAGAAGAGTCTATTGTTTCAGTGGAGATGGTTTGAATAGAGTCGATGATGACGAGATCGGGTTGTGTATTCTTTATATGTATATAAATCTGCTCCAATGAAGTTTCACAGACGATCAGGCAGTCGGAAGAATTATGCGGGATACGGTCTGCACGTAGTTTTAATTGTCGTGCACTTTCTTCTCCCGAAATATACAATACTTTTCTGTCAGGCAGATGAAGTACGGTTTGCAACACCAAGGTAGATTTGCCTATCCCCGGTTCACCACCCAGTAAAACGAGTGAGCCCGGTACTAAGCCACCTCCCAATACCCGGTTCAGCTCTTCGTCTTGCATATCAATTCGAGGCTCGTCTCCTCCGGTTATGTCATTCAGTGTGACAGGCTTGCTTTTTACGGGTTCCAGACCGGATACCGGTCTTTTATTTGCAGGTTCCTTGCGTACAACTTCTTCTACGTATGTGTTCCATGCACCGCAAGACGGACATTTCCCTACCCATTTGGGTGAATCCTGCCCACAGTTGGTGCATACATATACAGTTTTTTCCTTTGCCATATTCTTACGGGATAATTAAAACAGCACAACTTGAGGCTGAATTTGTACAAAGGTAAGGAAATAGTTCTGCATACCAATTATGGGTCAGATAAAAAAGTATTAAAGGTTTTTTCTCTTTTCAGAAGTAGCTGGATGTTTCAGGCTTTTCAAGGCTGCTTTCTTATCGAAATGAAAAATACCTGAACAAATGGAAAGATTATTCCGTTTTAGTTATTAAGACGTCTTATAAATTAAAGAACTAAAAAATAAAACTGAAATGAAGCGTATATTCTTTTTAATATTACTTGCCGTTATGTCAACCGGCATATATGCTCAAACCGATGATAAAGGATATAAGGAAGGGGCATGGGTACTGAATGGTGTTACCGGTCTGAATTTGTCACAAACCGCCATGACTAACTGGTCGGCCGGTGGTGAGAATGCCTTATCGGGAAACGCTTACCTGAATGGTTCGTTGACTCATAAAAATGGAAACTGGCTATGGGTGACTAATCTGATATTGGATTATGGCCTGTCCAAAACAAAATCGCAGGGAATGAGAAAGACTACCGATAAAATAGGCCTTTCTACCCAATTAGGATATTCTACTAATAATGTATGGTATTATACTTTAATGGGAGACTTGAATACACAATTTGCCAAAGGATACAACTATCCGGACAAGACTCACTATATTTCGAACTTCTTTGCACCGGCTTATTCTAATATCTCATTAGGTATGGAGTATCGCCCTAAGAGTAACTATTCTGTTTTTCTTTCTCCGGTTTCTGCAAAAATGACTTTTGTGGAAGATGATTATCTTTCGGAGATAGGAGCTTTTGGTGTGGATCCGGGAGACCGTTTCAAAATAGAATGCGGCGCTTATCTGAAAGGCAGGGCCGAGATGCCACTTATGGAAAATGTGAGCATGATTACAACAGCCGATTTCTTTACTCCTTACAGTAGCCAGTTTGGTAATGTGGATGTAAATTGGGATGTATTGATCAGCATGAAAATTAATAAGTTTTTGTCCGCCACCATCAATACGACTTTGAAATATGATAATGATGTGAAGACTTTTGAAGAGGATGGAACTAAAAGAGGGGCGAAAGTTCAGTTCAAAGAAATATTGGGGGTAGGTGTTGCTTATAATTTCTGACGGGGGATAGTTTCACCATAGATTACACAGATTCACAGATTATGTGGATTTATAACGGTTCACACGGATTATGACGATTGATACTAAAGAGTTGGGTCAACTAAATCTGTGTGAATCTGTGTAATCTGTGGTGAATCCTCCTGTTTTTCCTTCTTTTTCACCGCTATTTTGTCTTATTTCTGCCTTAATAAAAAGTATTCTTATATTTTATCGCAAAAAAATGGGAAATTGTGATAGATTGTAGGAAATTGTTTTTATATTTGCATCGTTCAAATAAAAAACAGAAGAAGAACAATTATAAAATGACGATGTACTATCTCCATACAACCACCACATTAGGGATGGGGCACATGACAACTACAATGTCCACATCCACAACAATGACCCTCGGGGTTAAGGATAGTATATGTGTTTCTACGTGATACACGCTTACGGACGTAAGCAAAACAAGCTTTAATTTTATTTTTTAGTGTAAACAGAAACAGTTTCTTTTCGTTGTCATGCTGAGTGAAACGAAAGTAGATTCTTTACCGGACTTGAAATGGTGAGAAGGCAGAATGACAAAAGAAGCTGGGACAAAAATAGATAATTGCATGAAAGTTATGAAATTCGGCGGAACATCCGTAGGTTCCGTGAACAGCATTTTAAGTGTCAAACAGATAGTAGAGGCAGTTGAAGAGCCTGTAATCGTAGTTGTATCAGCTTTGGGTGGTATTACTGACAAGTTAATCAATACTTCGCAGATGGCTGCCAATGGGGATTCCGCATACGAGAAAGAATATCGTGAAATTGTGAATCGTCATATTGAAATGGTATATACCGTAATTCCGGCAGGTAATGAGCGTACTGTTTTATTGGATAAGGTCAACGAATTGTTGAGTGAGCTGAAGGATATTTTTCAGGGAATTTATCTGATAAAGGACTTGTCGTCTAAAACGTCGGCTACTATTGTAAGTTATGGTGAGCGCTTGTCGTCTATTATTGTAGCTTCGTTGATAAAGGGTGCGGTATGGTATGATTCACGCAACTTCATTAAGACTGAAAAAAACATGCCAAGCATATTCTGGATTCCGAATTGACTACTTGCTTGGTTAAAGAAGCTTTTCAGGAATTACCGGAAGTGGCATTGGTTCCCGGATTTATTTCTACTGATAAGAACAGTGGTGAAGTGACCAATTTGGGACGTGGCGGTTCAGATTATACCGCTTCTGTCATAGCTGCGGCACTGAATGCGGATAGCTTGGAAATATGGACGGATGTGGATGGTTTCATGACGGCGGATCCGCGTGTAATCAGTACGGCCTATACCATTAATGAGTTGAGCTATGTGGAAGCGATGGAGCTTTGTAACTTTGGAGCGAAAGTGGTTTATCCACCGACTATTTATCCGGTATGTCATAAGAATATCCCTATTCTGATTAAGAATACGTTCAATCCTCAAGGCGAGGGAACTATCATAAAGCAGGAAGTTAATTCCGGTTCTAAAGCCATTAAAGGTATTTCATCCATCAATGATACGAGTTTGATTACGGTTACCGGCCTGGGAATGGTGGGAGTGATCGGAGTGAATTTCCGAATTTTTAAAGCATTGGCACAAAACGGAATCAGCGTGTTTATGGTATCGCAGGCATCTTCCGAGAACAGTACTTCTATCGGTGTGCGTAATCAAGATGCGGCGCTAGCTTGTGAAGTGCTGAATGAGGAATTCTCCAAAGAAATAGAAATGGGGGAAATCAGTCCGGTAGTTGCCGAAATGAATTTGGCCACCATTGCTATTGTCGGTGAGAACATGAAACATACACCAGGCATCGCCGGTAAGTTGTTCGGGACTTTAGGCCGTAACGGCATTAGTGTGATTGCTTGTGCGCAAGGTGCTTCAGAAACCAATATCTCTTTCGTGGTAGAATCCAAGTCACTGCGCAAATCATTGAATGTGATTCATGATTCGTTCTTCTTGTCCGAATATCAGGTGCTGACCTTTTTATCTGCGGTACAGGTACGGTAGGAGGCAGTTTGATAGAGCAAATCCGTTGTCAGCAACAAAAGTTGATGCAGGAACGCGGTTTGAAACTAAAAGTGGTAGGTATAGCCGATGGACATCATGCATTGTTTACCCGTGCAGGCGTAGACTTGTCACAGTATAAGGAAGAGTTGGCAGAGAAAGGAATGCCTTCGTCCACCCAGGTGTTGCATGACGAGATTATAGGTATGAATATATTCAACTCTGTGTTTGTGGATTGTACAGCCAGTGCAGAAGTTGCATCCTTATATAAAGATTTTCTGATGAATAATATTTCGGTGGTAGCAGCCAACAAAATTGCTGCTTCTTCCGAATACTCCGTTTATAGTGAACTGAAACAAATAGCCCGTCGTCGCGGTGTGAAATTCTTGTTTGAAACCAATGTAGGAGCAGGACTTCCCATTATCAACACAATTAATGACTTGATAAACAGTGGAGACAAGATCTTGAAAATAGAGGCGGTATTGAGCGGTACGTTGAATTATATCTTTAATAAAATAAGTGCGGATATTCCTTTCAGTAAGACCATAAAAATGGCACAGGAAGAACGCTACTCGGAACCCGATCCGCGTATTGACCTGAGTGGCAAGGATGTAATCCGCAAATTGGTTATTCTGGCTCGTGAAGCCGGATATAAATTGGAACAGGAAGACGTGGAAAAACATCTTTTTGTACCGAATGATTTCTTTGCAGGCTCATTGGAGGAATTCTGGAAGAAAGTACCTTCTTTGGACGCGGATTTTGAATCACGCCGTCAAAAGTTGGAGGATGAAAACAAACGTTGGCGTTTTGTAGCCAAACTGGAAAATGGGAAAGGCAGTGTGTCTTTGCAGGAAGTAGACAATAAACATCCGTTCTATGGCCTGGAAGGCAGCAATAATATAATTCTGCTTACAACCGAGCGATACAAAGAATATCCGATGATGATACAAGGATATGGGGCCGGTGCCAGTGTGACTGCCGCCGGAGTATTTGCCGATATCATGAGCATCGCTAATATTTAGGCTTATGAAACATATTATTATTTTAGGTGATGGTATGGCCGACTGGCCTGCTGAATCACTAGGAAACAAAACATTGCTGCAATACTCCAGTACACCCTATATGGATAAATTGGCTGCTATGGGACGTACCGGGAGATTGATTACAGTCGCTCCCGGATTTCATCCGGGTAGTGAAGTGGCGAATATGTCTGTTATGGGCTATAATTTACCGAAAGTGTATGAAGGTCGTGGGCCGTTGGAAGCAGCAAGCATCGGGGTGGAGTTGCAACCGGGCGATATGGCTATGCGTTGTAATATTATCTGCATCGAAGATGAGAAGATAAAAAATCACTCCGCCGGACATATCACTACCGAAGAAGCTGATGTGCTGGTTAAATATTTGGAAGAAAAATTGGGTTCTGACCGGATTCATTTCTATACCGGTGTACAATATCGCCATTTGTTGGTGATAAAAGGGGGAAATAAACAATTGGACTGCACCCCGCCCCATGATGTGCCTTTGCAGCCTTTCCGTCCGCTCATGGTGAAGGCGGAAGTACCGGAGGCGCAGGAAACGGCCGGATTGATTAATAATCTTATCCTGGCTTCTCAGAAATTATTGGCAGATCATCCGATTAATCAAAAACGTATAGCCGAAGGCAAAGATCCTGCTAATAGTATCTGGCCTTGGAGTCCGGGCTATCGTCCGCAGATGGAACCTCTTTCCGAGAAGTATCCGGCCATACAGAAAGGATCTGTTATTTCAGCGGTGGACTTAATCAATGGCATAGGACATTATGCAGGATTACGCCGTATTGCTGTAGAGGGGGCTACCGGTTTATATAATACGAATTATGAGAATAAGGTTGCTGCGGCATTGGAAGCATTGAAGACGGACGACTTTGTGTATCTGCATATTGAGGCCAGTGATGAGGCCGGTCACGAAGGAGATTTTAAGTTGAAGCAGTTTACTATTGAAAATCTGGATAAACGTGCTGTAGGACCTATTTATGAAGCAGTGAAGGATTGGGATGAGCCTGTGGCTATCGCCGTGCTTCCGGATCATCCTACGCCTTGCGAACTCCGTACCCATACGGCCGAACCTGTGCCTTTCCTTATCTATTATCCCGGTATAGAACCGGACTGTGTGCAGACCTTTGATGAAGTGGCATGTGTGGAAGGCAGTTATGGAATATTGAAAGAAGATGAGTTTATGAATGAATTTATGAAAAATAATGTGGCAGTTTGCTAATTTGCCCCAATGGCAATCCTCCATGTAAAGCCCTTGGCACATTAGCACATTAACACATTGAAAAATTGTTTACTATGAAATATTACAGTACGAATCACCAGGCTCCCGATGCTTCTTTGGAAGAAGCTGTAGTGAAGGGACTGGCTTCTGACAAAGGTTTGTATATGCCCGAGGCCATCAAGCCATTGCCGCAAGAGTTTTATGATCAGATTGAGAATCTGTCGTTTCAGGAAATTGCTTATCGCGTGGCCGATGCTTTCTTCGGTGAGGATGTTCCTGCTGAAACACTGAAGCAGATAGTTTATGATACATTGAGTTTTGATGTTCCTGCCGTAAAGGTAAAAGATAATATTTACTCTTTGGAACTGTTTCATGGTCCCACATTGGCATTTAAAGATGTAGGTGGACGTTTCATGGCCCGTTTGTTGGGCTACTTCATTAAAAAAGAAGGGCAAAAGCAGGTGAATGTACTGGTTGCGACTTCGGGGGATACCGGTAGTGCTGTAGCCAATGGCTTCCTCGGAGTGGAAGGTATTCATGTGTATGTGCTTTATCCGAAAGGAAAAGTCAGTGAAATTCAGGAAAAGCAGTTCACGACTTTGGGTCAGAATATTACAGCGCTAGAAGTGGACGGTACTTTTGATGACTGCCAGGCATTGGTTAAGAATGCGTTTATGGATGCTGACTTGAATGCACACATGAAGTTGACTTCTGCCAACTCCATCAATGTGGCTCGTTTCCTGCCACAGGCATTTTATTACTTCTATGCCTACGCGCAGTTAAAGAAAGAAGGAAAAGCGGATCATCTGGTAGTGTGCGTACCTAGCGGAAACTTTGGTAATATCACCGCCGGACTATTTGGTAAACGCATGGGCTTGCCTGTCAAGCGTTTTATTGCAGCCAATAACCGGAATGATATTTTCTACCAATACTTACAGACCGGAAAATACAATCCTCGCCCTTCCATAGCTACTATTGCCAATGCAATGGATGTGGGAGATCCAAGTAATTTTGCCCGTGTACTGGCATTGTACGGTAACAGTCATGCTGCCATAACAGCGGATATCTCTGGTGCGACTTATACGGATGAACAGATTCGTGAAACGGTGGGTGAGGTATATCGGGAAACCGGTTACTTGCTCGATCCGCATGGAGCCTGCGGTTATCGTGCTTTATCCGAAGGATTGTTCCCCTGCGAGACGGGTATTTTTCTGGAAACGGCACATCCGGCTAAATTCCTGGAAACTGTGGAAGGTATCATTGGCGACAAAGTGGAGATTCCCACCAAACTGCAAGAGTTTATGAAAGGAACTAAACAAAGTATTCCGATGGAAAAAGACTTTGAAAGTTTCAAAGGCTATTTGATGAGAGAATAGCTTTTAGAAATTCTGATAAGAGAGGGGGCCAAAAGTCCAAAGTAACTATCCAATGGTTCACCGTGGGGGCGGATTGAATAGTTACTTTGGGTTCATTTACATGAAGAACAAAAAAGTTCCGTCACAGCAACATGCTCATTACTAACCACTTTCTGTGTGAAGGTTTCTCAAATCCCCCTCAATCGGTGGTATGCTTCCGGCTATCGAATCCTGTTACGTATGTAACAAGAGCCTATTCCTATCATATTTTCATTCCGTTCCATTTGATATTTCACCCGGGTGAAGCAACTGTTTCACCTAGGCGGAAACGGCTGTTCACCTAAGTGAAATCGCCTCTTCACTCGGGTGAAGCAACAAATGCAGATGGACAAAAATACGCCTTATGATGCTCCCCTGCAAGGAAGCAACCGCAACTATGACACAGGGATTAGAACAACCAATATACGTCAAGTAGAATTTGGCAGCGGAGAATGGCAAACCGTTTCAGGGGAATTTAGAATATATTTGCACAGCATGTCGTTGATTTACAGAAAGATACTGCGCATAATTCGGAATGATTGATGCGTGTCTTTATTTTATTTCTTCCAGCAACTTTCCGAACGAAGTGAATGTCCGATGTTTCCCGTCCCGGGTGAGGTACAAGGCATCGGGGGCGATGACTTGTAGATGGGGCAGACCGGCAGGAGCGTTTTTGGCTTGCAGACAAGTATATCCGTGACGGTTCAGTGCGTTGATAGTCCAGTGCAGCAAGGTTTCATCTGTCGCTTCCACCGTTATTTCCTGCTTTCCATTCACGGTTGGATAGTAGATGCCATGATCATAATCGAACCGGATATTACTGTGTGAGAATAAGTTGTCCATCTGATGGCTTAGAATCATATCTTCCGTCACTCCACATTGCAATCCTTTCTCTTTAGACAACAGCCAAAGCTTGTCCGACAGGACTAGAGCTTGTTCTATATCATGGGTTGATAGCAGAATAGCCTTGTTTTGTTCCACGGCCAGTCTGTGCAGTAAAGTCATGATTTCTATCCGGCTTACTACATCCAGAAAGGCGGTTGGCTCATCCAGAATAATCAGTGGACATTCTTGTACCAATGCTTTGGCTATCATTACTTTCTGTCTCTCTCCGTCCGAAGTTCGGCTGTATAACTTTGTGCTTTGTGAGTGATTCCTACGGCATTTAGGGCTTCTTGAATGATGGCATGGTCATGCCGGTGCAATCTTCCGAAGAACCCCGTGTGCGGCTGGCGTCCCAAAGCTACCAGTTCATACACGGTCAATCCTCCTGCTTGGGTCTTGTCCGTCAAAACCACGCCAATGGTACGGGAACGTTCTTTTTCCGAATAGTGTTGTAAAGGTTTGTCCAGTAATTGTAAATCTCCGGCTAAAGAGGGTTGTGAGGCGGATAATGTACGAAGTAACGTCGATTTTCCGGCTCCGTTGGCTCCAAGCAGACTGGTCAGTTCTCCTGGGTAAAGCTCGAAAGAAAGGTGTTCGTGCACTTTCTTCTCTTCTTTATGGGTGCGATAACCTATACATAGGTCTGTTGCGGTGATAACAGCTTGCTTTTCCATTAGTTGAAATACTGGATTTTACGTTGGTTCACAATGACATAAATAATAATGGGCGCACCAATGACCGGGGTGACGGCGTTTAGCGGAATGATACCTGCTTCGCCCGGCAAAATACAGATAAAGTTACAAACTAGTGCAATCACTCCGCCGGTCAGCATAGTGACGGGCAGCAAGGAATTATGATTGGATGTTCCCAACATCAGACGGGCGATATGAGGTACAGCCAGTCCGATGAAAGAAATCGGACCGCAAAAAGCAGTTGTTATTGCTGTCAGTATTCCGGTGGCGATAAGCAGCAGGTTGCGTGTACGGCGAATGTTGATTCCCAGGTTTTCGGCATAGCGTGTGCCTAGCAGCAAGGCATTCAGGGGTTTTATCAAGAGTATGGTAATCAGCAGCCCTGTCGCTGTAACCAGAGAGAAAAAGGGAAGCTGTTGTAAAGATACTCCTCCAAAGTTTCCCATTCCCCAAATCATGTAGGAATGCACTCCTTCTGCCGTGGAGAAAAAGTTGAGCAGGGAGATGGCAGATGAGGTGATGTATCCTATCATGATACCTATAATAAGCAGCATAATGCTGTTTTTTATCAAAGTGGAGAAGAATAGAATGATTCCCATCACCAGCATGGATCCTATAAACGCTCCGATAATGACGGAAATAAAACCGGATAAAGTAAATACTCCGGCGGTGATTGTTCCTGCACCTGCCAGCATGACCAGAGCAACTCCCAGACTTGCCCCTGAACTGATGCCCAAGATGGAAGGATCGGCCAGGGGATTATTGAAAGTCGTTTGCAACATCAGTCCCGATGAGCTAACGCCATTCCACAGAGTAAAGCCGTAACCGCTTGCGGCAGGCGGGATTCCCAGACAATAAAACTCCAACTCGCCTTTTCTACTTCATTGCCTGTAAGGATATACCACACCGCCTCGGCAGGGATGTTTACCGAACCGAACAACAAGTTGGCTCCTGTCAATGCAAGGATGAGGAGGAGTAGTATGATACCGTATTTCGTTCCTTTATTCTTCAAAATCACTCCGCTAATTTAGTGAAATATTTTAATTCATACCCTTCTAAAAGCGTAGGATGGAATATTTTTATCAAATCTTTCAGCAACCGGTCGGGATGGAAAGGGGAATCTTCGTAAAAGTCTACCTTCCCTGTGTTGCATCCATAAATGTTGCGTTCCTTGAATGCGCGGAAACCGGTGTATGGAGCATAGTCCTGCTCCAATTCCTTATAAGTCTTGTCAATGGCCTGATTATATTTGATGAGCCAAAAGTCTGCATTCTGCCTTTGTCAAACACGGTTTCGAAGGCTAGGGGAACAGAACCGCTATGCTCGTCATCGGCAAACACATAATTTGCCCCGGCATCCGCATAAATCCGTGCGGAGGTGCTTTTCCCTCCCGGAACATACCATGCCGAACCATTCTTCAGTTCGCTGATAACGCTCGGTGCAGATGAAAGGGGAGCAACCAATGCTTTCAGCTCATTATAGTTTTTTTCCACCTCGGCAAACAAGCTGTCCGCTTTTTGTGCCTCACCGAACAGAAGGCCGTAGAAACGCATCCATTCGGCACGTCCCAATGCCGAAGTTTCCATGTAGTCTGCACATTCGATAATGGGGATGTTGAGTTTCTCCACCCGTCCGTATCCGCCACTGTTCTCAAAAGGGGAGAGCATAATGGCATCGGGATGCAGGTCGATTATCTTTTCTATATCCGGGTTCATTCCATTCCCTACATCGGCGATGCTTCCTGTGCGGCAGCCATCCTGCACTTCTTGCAGTTTGATATACTTCAAATCGCAGACTCCTCCAATACTTTTCAATGCACCAATCTGGTTGAGCAATCCGCAATGTACGGATGAGTAAACAACGGCCTTACTCAATGGCGTGCGGACAAGTGTCCCTTCCGGCAAGTCGGCAGGCAGGGACTTTTTTTTGTCAACCAAGACATAGGTGTGCAGTATCCGGGTCGTATCCCATGGATTGCGCAGACGGGCAATGGTATAGTCTTCGGTTGCAGACAGGCTGAGGTTTTCTGCATAACGCAAAGGGATTGCTTTTTCTGCTTCTATTACAGAAGAACTCTTGCTTTTTCCGCCGCAGGAGGAAAGAAGGGCAAGTAAGAAGATGAATAGGATTACTTGTTTCATGTTATTTTTTATAATATCCGCCGGTTTTACGGGAACCTTTGTATTCTATTAATTCTTTATCTTTCAGTGATCGTAAATAACGCTCTGTCGTAGCAGCTCCTTTTTGGATATATTCTGCAATTTCATATCCTTTTGCACCGGGTTTCTTTTCCAAGAAGGTGAGGATAAGGCTTTCAAGTTCGTTTATTCCCTCATTTATTCCCTCATTTATTCCCTCATTTATTCCCTCATCTTTGTTTACTCCCTCATCAGCGATTCTGTCTATTACTGAAATGAACTGCATACCTACCGGCTCATTAATGAATTTTATATTCGGCTCTTCTTGAAGTGCACGTATAATCCCCGAGCCCAGCCCGCGATAAGGCATCGTTTTAGCACAGAAATTAGCAATGAAAGGATTGCGTACTACGGCGCTTCCCAGTTTGATGCTTTCCACCGTCAACCCATCGGGAAGGCATCCCGGGCTGATAATCTCTACACGGTTATCAAAATGAGTAATCTTATCGGTGCATTACGCGTATAATCACGATGTACCAAGCATTCTGCAAGATTTCTTCTAATGCCACTTCTGATATTTCCAGTTTTCCGATAGAATTAAATCCTTGTCCTGCCTGTATATTATGAAGATTTGCTTTCAGAAAAGACATTCCCTTTTCAAATAATTCGGGCAGTGTGCCGGTGATATCTTTACTGTCCCGATAGTTGATACCTCCTATATCGTTACCAAAAAAGAAACAGCTTTGATGACAAAAGTTGGACGGTACTGCTGAGGGTCTTTGCCGAAGAACAGCAGGCCTGCCAAAGTCATTCTGTCCTCTTTCATGATATGAAGGTTGTGTAAAAGTTCTGTGTATAGAATACCGAATGAATCTTTTTCGCGACCATATTCTTTGCGGATAAAGTTGTCCAAAGCATATCCGTTGATATCTTTTTCGGAAGTGAAAGGAATGGGTTGCTCGTCAGCGTACAGTATGCCGGAGCATTGGAATAAACGCATAATTTCACTATTCTCCATTACTTTGCGCTTATCCGCCCCTTGTTTAGTCCAGATTATCCCGTTCAAATCCTTGTAAGGTTTGTTATCACCTTCTGCTATGTGGGCGATAAGAAGGGAACGTTCATCTACAATAACGGTTTCCGTCTGTATATAGATAACCGGGCGAAGCAAGTTAGTGGCTATATTGGCCAAGATAGAATTGAGTTGCTGGATTTCCTGATAAGACAAGCCGATGATTTCTCCCGTTTTGTCTTTTATGCCGAATAGTATCATTCCACCACGAGCATTGGACATAGCTACCATTTCGGCGGCAATACTGTCTTGGTTGGGAAAGCATTCCTTGAATTGTACCGTACTGGTTTCTCCACATTTTATAATGAGCTGTAATTCTTTGCTGTTCATTTTTCTAGGTTTGTTTGTGAATCCTGTACAAAAGTACGGTAAAAAAGTGAGGAAAGTTTTATGAGATTATTTAATTTATGAGGGAAATAATTGTAGTTTTGCTTCCTTCATCAAAAGTGAAGAGAAGCAAAACCATATTTTATTATTTCAGTAAGAAGGTTAATCCGCATGGACTACCCCTACATTGTATTTGTTTGTAAATTTGCCGTTTGCCGAATATTCGTTTACATAGCCATCAGTGGTATAACTTGGCCATCCTCCAACCATATTGTAAGAACTGATATAAATGTTTCCGGTAAATGGATTGACTGCGATGCCACAAGGCTATCAACAGGTTGATCTATTAAATTTTTTGTTTCATTTCCTGTTTTTGTATCTATACTGAAATAAGTATTTGCCGTTGCGCCATAAGGAGCATTGATAAGGTAAAGGGTATTATCTTTTACAGTCATTAATGTTGCTTCCGTTACATCTGTAACAACATTCATATTGTCAATTTTTTGTACTTTAGCTGATATGTCATTATAATTACCCATTGCTAAGACATATACGTTTCCTTCCGTAGTAGAACAAATTTTAGTGGGATTTAGTCCTACGGGTATTCTTTTTGCTTCTGTAAATGTCTTTAGGCCTATTTTAGAAACACTTTTTCCATTTGCATAATCTGCACCGTAATTCATTCCGTCTGAGTTAGCAACATACAGGTAGCCGTTGGCCACTGTCATCTCTTCTGGATTTGGACCAACGTTTAATGTTGCATCGATAGTTAGACTAAGGGTGTCGATACGGGAAACGTACCCATCATACATAGAAACATATACTTTTCCATTAGCAGCTATAATATCACGTGGACCTTCCCCTTGAGTGGATGTCGGAACAATCTGTTTGATGGATTTAGCTGTATTTTTGTCTACTATTTCTATAATATTTGAACCATATATGGCAATATACATTTTCGAACCGTACACTATTGCATCTTGAGGGGTACTTCCCAAACTTCTTTTGTTTATGTCAAAAAAATACATTATTGCTTGCTGTTCCTTTTTCAAAGTTAATAAAAGAAAGTGTTCCATTAACATTGTTGCTAAGATTACCTGCATTAATAACGTACAAGCCTGTTGCCTCGGTTGGCGAAGTTACTTCGGGAGTCGTGTCGGGTTGTGAAGAAGGGTCTTCTTCCGGATCTCTAGGAACTTCGATCTCATTGTCATCATCGTTACAAGCACAGAACAGCGGAGCTATACTAAATAAGGCTGCTGCAAAAATAAATGTTTGAATTTCATACTTATATAATTTTTAAAAATGAATACTGCAAGTTAGTTTATAGCTTCTACCCGGCATCGGGTAGCTTTTCACTATGTCATATTGTTTATTTCCCAATTGATAATATCTCCCCGAAGATTGTATGTAAACTTCTTTATCTTGAAGCTGCGGTATAATGAAGTCCGTATTCTATATATCCATCCATTTCATTACTTGGACGATTTTCGGAAGCAATATATCGTTTGCTCACACCTGTAGCATGAAGAGAAGCATTTATGAAAGGATTTTCCAAGGCTAAAGAAGCACCTGCGCTATGACGTGGGGTATATGCAATCTGATGTTTGTAATATACGACTTCCGGGTCTGTTTTATCTACTGCATATTGATAGGTATAGTTTCCAGTCAATAGTAAGGAATAATGTTTTGCAAGTTGGAAAGTGGTGTTTATATTGGCATCTACTCCCCAAATTTCTACTTTGCCTAAATTTACCATATTCCAGATAAACATATTATAGGCATTGCCACAATTTTATCTTTTACCTTATTATAATACCCATCCAATGTCAGACTGATTGCTGGTAGCCAGCTTGTAAAGTTGTTCTGGTAAGTGATACCTATATTATATTGTTGAGCCTTTTCGGGACGAAGATCACGGCTACCCATCCGGTCAAAGTAGTTTTCAGAAAAAGTAGCCACTCTGAATATGTCTTTATAGGAAGCCCGAAGGTATAGCTGTCCGTCTGTACAAGGTTTCCATGAAAAAGAGAAGGAAGGGGATAATTTTCGCCGGTTCTCAGCTCCGTTTCCTTCTTTTGCACCATTAAGATATATCGATCCGAGTAGTATGGCAACAGCTGTTATGTTATCAGTTTGATATCGGAGAGTTGCTGTTTGTAATATAGAATGCCGGTAAGGGCTTGTATTGTTAGGAGTATTGGCATTTAGGTTATTATATATGTAATCTGCCGCATAAACCATGCTCCAGTGACTAGTCGGAGTATATAGTAATGCTCCTGATGTATAGTATTCTCGTTGGAAATAACGGTCGTTTAATTCTCCTCCGGGGTATTTTCCTCCTTCATCGTGGTAATGAGATTGGCTCCAGTTAAATTTCCCATTGATTAACAAAGAAAGATTATTTTCCCAATAAGTACGGTAATGTACTTGTGAAAAGAAATTTCGTTCGCGTAACTTCTCACGGCTTTTCGCGTTGTAAAGAATGACTGCACCGGGTAATTGCTGATTTGTATCGTAATAATAAATCTTTCCGTTCAGTGTGCTTCTGTTATTAGGGCTGATGTAAAGATTCAGTTCTCCTCTGTAGGTTTGAATGTTGTTGTTATAGCGTTTTTCTTTGGAAACATAATCTCCGTTGACTAAAGTGAAAGGATATAGGTTATCTGCCCTCATAAATTCACCAGTGTAGATGCTGAAATCTTTTCGTTAAACTTTTGTTCGTAGCGGATAAGGGGATTAATCATCCCGAAAGAACCTGTCTTTATCTGTCCCGTCAAGTGATTTTTTTTGTTTGAAAAATCCGGGGATATGCTTTGTAATTTTAAGGCGGCAGCAGAAGCAACTGTACGTGCCGGTACAAAAATATCTTCATTGTCCCCAATGGTCAGTGAAATTTGCTGGATATTGTCAATAGAGAAACGAGACAAGTCTATTTGTCCGCTTTGACAATCACTGAGTGTAACCCCGTCATAAACTACGGCTGTATGTTTGGCTCCTAAACTCCGAACGGAGATAGTTTTCATTCCTCCTGCACCCCCATAATCCTTTATGTTGACTCCTGAGAAGCGACGTAAAGCATCAGCAATATCCGTAATGCCTTGTTGTTGCAATTGCTTCTTGTTGAGTTGTTGGAAGGGACTGCTACTTTTAACCTGTTGCTTGGTACGTTCAGCCGTAACCGTAACTTCGTCTATTTTATGCACTTTCCCGGTAATGGAATCTCCTTTCTCCTGTGCCTGTATTTCAAGCGGCAATAGGATAAAGCTGCAAAGCAGACAAAGCCATAGCTTATAAGCCTGGTTATTTCCTTTCATTTAAAAAAACATATTAATGAATAAATACCGCATTCTTACCGCTGCTCTTTCCTCGAAAGCGACGGTCGATGACTTTACGTTTTGCAGGTCTTCTGACTTACTCCTGTTTACTTGCCTTCCCACCTTAATTATATATACAGGCAGTGGCGTGAGTGGATAAATAAACCTATCCCTTATAGGGGTAGATGGAGCTTACAGCAGCGGGACTGTTCAGGACTTGCACCTGATTCCCTTTTCATCCGCTTCCTCGCATCAGTCGGAGGTACGCGGAACAAAACGTGGCAAAGATAGTTTGTTTGGATGAATAAGAAAAGGGAAATGATAAAAAATCCTTTTTTGAAATTAGTTGCAGATTTATTTCTTTCCCAGCAAAAGTAGGCGTGTGTAACGGTTCTTTTTTAGTGGCAAAACTAGTTGATTCTATCCATGTTGAAGATAAAATGAAATAGTATTGAATAAAATAAAACTGATGCTTAACAACATTCAAATATTGATTCGCTTTATTCAATATAATCACTATATTTGTTAAATGAATAATCTTAAAATACGTAATAGATGAAACATTTGAATTTTATTTTAGCCGGTTTATTTTTCCTGTGCGGTCTTTGTTGTCGGGCACAGGTGCTTCCTTTGGAAGAAAATGTGGTGTTGAACACCAAGGAAGGACAAATCAAAGGAAAACTGCTTTTGCCCGGTGGGGTGAAAACCTGTCCGGTGGTGCTTATTATAGCCGGATCCGGACCTACGGATATGGATGGTAATTCAGCCATTGGCAATTTGAGGAATAATTCGTTGAAGTTCCTGGCAGAAGGCTTGGCGGCAAACGGCATCGCTTCCTTGCGCTTTGACAAGCGGGGGATAGGAACCAGTGCGTCGGCTGGTAAGGAGGAAGCGAAACTTCGTTTTGAAGATTATGTGAACGATGTAACTGGCTGGATTGATTACCTGTCGAAAGAGAAACGTTTTACGACGATCACGGTGGCAGGACATAGCGAAGGGGCGCTGATTGGAATGTTGGCCTGTCAGAACCGGCCGAAGGTGAAAGGCTATATCTCGATTGCCGGTGCGGGTCGTCCTGCCTACGAGATTATAGAGGCGCAAGTGACCGCTCAACAGAATCCGGAAGCGGTGCGGAAAGAGGTGGCATCCATTAACGGGTCTTTGAAAAACGGCAAGGAAGTGAGTGACGTGCCGGCTTATCTGCAATCATTGTATCGGGCTTCTGTCCAGCCTTATTTGATTTCCTGGTTCAAGTATAATCCCCGGACGGTGATTGCTTCCGTCAAAGTGCCGGTTCTCATTGTTCAGGGTAAAAATGATATTCAGGTATCGGTGGAGGATGCCGAATTTCTGAAAAAGGGTTGCCCGGCTGCCGAGCTGCTTTTGATTGATAAGATGAACCATGTGCTGAAAGATTGTGAGTCAAAGGCCGTACAGCAGCAGATGCTTACTTATGGGAATCCTTCTCTACCGGTGAACAGTGCTTTGATAGCTTCTGTCAGTACATTTGTGAAAAAACTGAAATGATATGGGAGAAATAAAGAAACGTTTGCCGTTGCAATGCCCTGCGTGTAATGCACCGTTGAGGGTGGGTAGGCTTTTCTGTGGAGAATGCCGCACGGAAGTGTGCGGAGATTTTGAACTGCCTGTGCTGGCACGGCTTTCAGATAAAGAGCAGCAGTTTATTCTTGCGTTTGTCAAATCGAGCGGAAGTTTGAAGGGCATGGCGAAAAGTATGGGGGTCAGTTACCCTACGGTGAGAAATATCTTGGACGATTTAATTGATAGACTTTCTAAAATGGATGAGTAATGGGAAATAAAAATAGGCAAAGCGGTGAATCAGTTTATACAGATTGCCGGTATGTGGGCATTGGTATGGGGAGCGTTGGGGGGCCTCATTTCGGTCCGGTCCCAATCCTGCCTGGTGGTGTTATGCGGCAGAGCATCTGATTGTGTGGCTGTTGTGCCATATGTTGATAAATCATTTTTATGGATAAAATAAAAAAGAGGATGCAAAAAGTCTTGTTGGAGCTTTGACATCCTCTTCTATGTTATACTGATGCGTTATTTAATCTTTTCTCGAATCTTGCTAAGATAGGCACGCATCCCCGCAGCATCTTTCTTGTTGATGATATCCAATAGCTCATTTAATTCTGTACGGATACCTTCTACCTGTGCCGGGGTGCGGGGATTGAATAAAATTTCCTGCAACAGGTAGTCGTCTTCGCTTAGTACTCCTTTGGCTATCTTCATGTGGCGTTTGAAAGTAGTACCGGGAGCGTCCTGATGCTTCATCACTGCCGCAAAAACAAAAGTGGAAACAAAAGGGATAGACAGTGAATAGGCCACTGTCTCATCGTGCTCGTCGAAGGTATATTCAAAGATATTCAGACCAAGGTTTTGGTATAAGTCTTTGAAGAAGATTTTACCCAAATGGTCGCCTTCGCTGATGATGATGGCATTTTCGGTGCTCAGTTTGTCTAGGTTGGCAAATGTGGGACCGAACATGGGGTGAGTAGACACATAACGGAATCCGCATTGGTCATAAAATTCTTTCAGTCCGGTCTTTACCGAGCAATATCGCTGATGATGCAATCCTTGGGGAGAGCAGGCAATACTTGGTGAAAAGCATCCAGTGTATATTTCACGGTTGCCGCATTGATAACCAGTTCGGGCTTGAATTCTTCAATCTCTTCGAGTGTGGTATATCGGTAGGTATTGTAAACAAAACGAAGGCGTTTCGGGTCTACATCAAATACGGCGGTTTCGTGCTGGAAGCTCAATACATCGGTAAAGAAGGAGCCATTTTACCGGCTCCTAAAATTAATATTCTCATCGGTTTACTTATTTATGATTTCCATTTGTTGCCTTACGCTTTCTTCGTGGATGGCTTCGAATACTTTTTTAATGAAATCTGAGTCCATGCCGCACAGTGAGCCTTGTGCACCGCGCTTGTCTAGAATTTCATTGTAACGGCCTGTCTGCAGAATGGTCATATCATGTTCTTTCTTGAATGTACCGATTTCACGGCAGACACGCATACGTTTTGCCAATACCTCGATAATCTCATTGTCGCAATCATCGATTTGGTTACGCAGTTCGCCCAGGTTTTCGGTGGTTTGGGTTTCTTTGCGGATGACTAGCAGATTTAGGATATAGTCCAGCACATCGGGAGTGACTTGTTGGGCGGCATCGCTCCATGCACAGTCGGGATTGCAGTGTGATTCTACGATTAAACCGTCAAAACCTAAGTCCATCGCCTGCTGGCAGAGGGGAGCTACCAACTCGCGCTTGCCACCGATATGGCTGGGATCACAGAAAATCGGTAGTTCGGGAATGCGGCGACGCAATTCGATAGGGATATGCCATTGAGGCAGGTTACGGTAAATCTTTTTATCATAAGAAGAGAATCCGCGATGGATAGCACCCAGTTGCTTCAAACCTGCATTATTGATGCGCTCGAAAGCTCCAATCCACAATTCAAGGTCAGGGTTGACAGGGTTTTTAATCAATATAGGAATGTCCACACCTTTCAGAGCATCAGCAATTTCCTGCACGGCAAACGGGTTGGCAGTGGTGCGTGCGCCAATCCAAAGCACATCAATACCTGCCTTTAAACATTCGTAAACGTGTTTGGCTGTAGCCACTTCGGTGGCAACATACATACCGGTTTCCTGTTTCACACGTTTCAGCCATGCCAGGCCATCTACACCGATGCCTTCGAAACCTCCCGGTTTGGTACGCGGTTTCCAAATGCCGGCACGGAAAATCTTGATGCCTTTATTGGCCAGCATGAGAGCTGTATCCATAACTTGCTGTTCTGTTTCGGCACTACATGGGCCGGCGATAATCATCGGGCGTTTTTTTTCAATTCCCGGAAGTTCGATGGGTTTTAAATCTAATTCCATAATCTGATATTTTGTTTTGTTACATTATCTTTTTAATTCTTTCCAGTGCTTCAGCCAGTTTTTCTTCTTTGGCACAGAGGGAAATACGTATATAGCGTTTGCCGTTACTGCCGAAGATGAAACCCGGAGTGATGAACACACGTGCTTCGTGCAAAACTTTTTCGGTCAGTTCTTCCACGTCATTGTAAGATTCGGGAATACGTCCCCAAAGGAACATACCTACCTGATTGGGATCAAAGCTACAACCGAGTACTTTCATAATCTCTTCTGCCAGTTGGCGGCGGCGGCTATATACATTGACGTTCGCTTCTTCGTGCCATTCCACACTATTGTTGTAAGCTTGTGCGGCGGCAGTTGCATGGGGCGGAAAGTTCCTGAATCAATATTACTCTTTATTTTCAATATCCATTGTACAAACTGCGCATTGGTGGCAAGCATTCCCACACGCCAGCCGGGCATATTGTGGCTCTTGCTCATAGAGTTGAACTCGATACAGCATTCTTTGGCTCCGGGCACATTGAGAATACTCAGTGGTTTTTTGTTCAGAATAAAGCTGTATGGGTTGTCGTTTACAATCACAATATTATGGCGGCGTGCAAAGTTTACCAGCTTTTCATAAAGTTCCATCGTGGCGTTCGCTCCGGTCGGCATATTGGGATAGTTGGTCCACATAATCTTGACGCGGCTCAAGTCCATCTTCTCCAGTTCATCAAAATCGGGTTGCCAATGGTTGTCTTCGCACAGGTTGTAGTTCACAATCTCACTGCCCAATATTTTATTTAAAGAGGTGTAGGTAGGATATCCCGGATTGGGAACTAATACTTGGTCACCAGGATTGACCAATGCCAACGTCACATGCAGGATACCTTCCTTGGAACCGATCAGAGGCTGGATTTCTGTCGCCGGATCAAGATCGACGTGATACCATCGTTTATACCAGTCGGCCATAGCTTTGCGTAGTTCGGGGATGCCGACAGTAGGTTGGTATCCGTGAACATCAGGGCGTTTTGCTTGCTCGCACAGTACTTGCACGGTTTCTTCCGAAGGAGGCATGTCAGGGCTTCCGATGCCCAAACTGATTACATTCTTACCTTCGGCATTCATTTGTGCCACTTCTTTCAGTTTACGGCTGAAGTAGTATTCGCTAACATTCGCCAGACGGTTTGCCGGCTGAATATTATATGGTTGATGTTCCTTCTGCATATTCTCCTAATATTTTAAGTTCTTTTGTCAATGGTGAAACGGCGTCGATAGATTGCTTGTATCTTAAATAATCATTGAAGATCACGTCTACGTAGAACAGATATTCCCATTCTCGGCCTATAATCGGTAATGATTGAATCTTGGTCAGGTTTATTTTATAGAAAGAAAAGATAGAGAGCACTTGCGACAGGCTTCCTTCGTTGTGAGGGAGGGAGAAAACGATGTTGGCTTTGTTTACTTTCGAACGTTCACGTAAGTCATCGGCTTTCCATGGGTCGGCCACTACAAGGAAACGCGTGAAGTTGTGTTTGTTTGTTTCGATGCCTTCTTCCAATACTTTCATTCCGTATAGATCGGCGGCATATTTGGAACAGATGGCGGCATGACCTTTCAAGTTTTCCCGTTTGATGGTTTCTGCACTTCCTGCTGTATCTTCCGTTTCTACTATCTTCAGTTTCGGATGTTGCATCAGGAACTCTCGGCATTGTGCCAAGGCAACGGGTGGGAGTTTACTTCGGTCAATGTATTCCAGTCATCGTCGGGCAGACACATGAAACTGTGCTTGATGCGTAGTTTGTGTTCTCCGATAATGGTCATTCCACTTTCGCGCAGCAACTCATAGTTATGCAACAAGCTTCCTGCAATGGTGTTCTCGATAGCAAGCATACCAATGACATTGCTATCCTGTTTCATATTCGAAAAGATTTCTTCGAATGTGGAGCAGCAGATTAGTTCGATTTCTTCACCTGGGAAGAATTTGTGGGCGGCAATGTCATGATATGAGCCCGGTACACCTTGTATTGCTATCTTTTTCATTCGCTATTGTATTATAAAAAATCCCGCTTCTGCCGGAAGCGGGATTTCGTTGTTATTATCACATTGATTTATTCGTTGTTTAACGTATACATACAAATTCCCGCTTCACTTTGTTGCTAAAGTAAAAGTAATAAAAGAAGAAAAAGTATGTATTGTATAATGCTTTCATTTTGTTCTTATTGTTATTGAATACGCTGCAAAAGTAATATATTTCTAGCAAAAACAAATAAATAAGAAGTTTTTTTTCAAATTTTTTTTAGACAGTGCCTGTTTGGCTCCTGCTTTCCATAATTCCCGGCATCTGTTGTAAAGCCCAATCTACTAATCCTTCTATATGTGGTATTAAGCTTTTCCCTCTTTCTGTCAGTTCATATTCTACTCGTGGCGGAACTTCGGCATATACTCTCCGGCTCACTAGTCCGTCAGTTTCCAGTGTGCGCAGGGTTACAGTCAGCATGCGTTGTGAGATATCGGCTATTGTCTTATGAATATCGCAAAATCGCATGGTTCCGTTAGCATTTAATGTGATAAGAACTAGCATAGACCACTTATCACCAAGCCTGCACAATACATTCCGTACAGGACAATTATCATCCGGATGAAAATTTTTCATTTTTTAATATTTCCTATTTCCTTGTCGTTCAACAATGGTTACCTCTATGTAAGTTCCTTATCTACAGGTGCCTTCTTGTTTTTTGGAAGAAGGATACTTACATTTGTATCACAAAAGTAATAAACTTACTAAAGATAACTATTGTTTTACTAGATAAATTTATTGTTTCACTTATAATTAGTTAAGATTATGGCAAAGAAAGTAGCTGTTTTAGCAGTAAATCCGGTGAACGGATTCGGTTTGTTCCAATATTTGGAAGCGTTTTTTGAAAATGCTATATCCTATAAGGTGTATGCAGTGGCGGAAACAAAGGAAATTAAAACAAACTCGGGTATTGAATTGGTGGCCGATGATGTGATTGCAAATCTTATAGGGCATGAGGATGATTTTGATGCTTTGGTTTTTGCCTGTGGGGATGCGGTTCCTGTATTCGCTCAAAATGCGGATAAGCCTTATAATGTGACTTGATGTCGGTCTTGAAAGCATTTGCTGGGAAAGGAAAGATCCTGATAGGTCATTGTGCTGCAGGCCTGTTGTTTGATTTTGCTGGAATTACAGAGGGAAAGAGATTAGCTGTGCATCCTTTGGCAAAACCGGCTGTAAGTAAAGGGATGGCTACTGATGAAAAATCGGTTGTTGATGGTAATTTTTATACAGCACAAAGTGAAAACTTTGTTTGGACAATGATGCCTCAGGTAATTGAAGCCTTGAAAAAATAAGGGAATTAATGTCGCCCAATGTAGAAATTTCCTATATTTGGGCGACAATTCCTAAAAATAGAAACAATGAGATACAATTTTGATAAGTGATAGATCGCAGCGGTACGTCTGCTGAGAAAGTAGAAGGGCTGAAGCATATTTGGGGACGTACGGATTTGATTCCTTTATGGGTGGCTGATATGGATTTTGCCACAGCTCCTTTTGTAACAGATGCTATCCGTAAACGTTGCGAAAATGAAGTTCTAGGGTATACAGGTAAACCAGATAGCTATTATAATGCGATTATAAACTGGGTAAAACAGCGTTATGATCTGGTTGTGGCCAAGGAAATGATAAATTTTGTTCCCGGCATTGTACCAGGCATCGGTATGGCTATGAATTGTTTTACTCAGAAAGGGGATAAGGTAATGATTCAACCTCCTGTTTATCATCCTTTTGCATGGGTTACTACTCGTAATGAGCGCACTTTGGTTACCAATCCGTTAAAATGGGAAAACGGCATGTATCGTATGGATTTGGATACTTTTCGTGAACAGATTAAAGGTTGTAAGCTGTTTATTTTATGTAATCCTCATAATCCGGGTGGCGTTGTGTGGACTGAAGCAGAGTTACGAGCGATAGCTGATATCTGTTATGATGAGAAAGTATTGGTCTTCTCGGATGAAATTCATGCGGATTTGACTTTACCTCCTCATACACATCGTCCTTTTGCTACTGTCAGTGAAAAGGCTCGAATGAACTCTGTTACTTTTATGTCTCCTAGCAAGGCTTTTAATATGCCGGGACTATCTGCCTCACATGCTCTTATTTTTAATGAAGATTTGCGTAAACGTTTCCGTATCTATATGGATGCCGGTGAGTTGGATATGGGACATGTCTTTGCTTTTCTTTCTGTTGAGGCTGCTTATAGTCATGGTACGGAATGGCTTGACCAATGTTTGGCATATATACAAGGAAATATAGATTTTGTAGACGATTTTTTGAAAAATCATGCACCTAAAATCAAGCCATTCGTCCGGAGCTTCTTATTTAGTTTGGCTGGATTGCCGTGAACTGAAGTTGAGCCAGAAAGATTTGAATGAATTCTTTGTAGATAAAGCGCATTTGGCATTGAATGACGGGGAGATGTTTGGTAAGGAAGGTATTGGCTTTATGCGTTTAAATGTGGCAAGTCGCGTTGTATCATCGAAAAGGCGATGAAACAACTGGCGGATGCTTATCAACTATATATAAAGTGATTATTTTAAGTATTGCGTCTTGAAAATATTCACGCATAAAATGAAGATGGATAACAATAACGGTCCGAATATGACACCCATGAATCCGAATAAAGAAAGTCCGATGACTACTCCAAAAATGGTGATGAGTGGATGGGTGTCTGCCATCTTCTTTTGCAGAATAAAACGGATGAGATTATCAATGAGCATCTGATCGCTGCGATCAATGAAGTAGGAGAATTATTTGATAAAAAGAAATATTTCCTGCCACAGCTGATTTCTTCCGCTAATACGATGAAACTTGCAATCGAGTACTTAGAGCCGATGTTAGAGCGCAGTAATACAGAGGCAATGGCTACGATCGTTGTTGCGACAGTTGAGGGCGATATCCATGATATCGGAAAAATCTTGTGGTTCTGATGTTGAAGAATTACGGTTATCATGTGATCGACTTGGCAAGGATGTTCCG
>ENA-OQEX01000184-OQEX01000184.1-human-gut-metagenome-genome-assembly--contig:-NODE-184-length-36863-cov-2.349439_pt1 | contig 36863 bp, 47 predicted proteins | sample MGYA00242802_ERZ504649 | MGnify/ENA primary metagenome ERZ504649 (study PRJEB26092, sample SAMD00036194) | human gut metagenome | host: Homo sapiens | study: EMG produced TPA metagenomics assembly of...
CCTGGCGGATGAATTTCAGATTCCGGCATTAGAGGGAGAAGAACTTTATAATGTATTTTTTCAGATGCGTCTGGATCATCCGGAGATATTTTGGGTGAGCAGTTATAAATACCGGTATTATAAAGACTCTCCGAATCTGATTTTTATTCCGGAGTATCTTTTTGATAAAAAGAAGATTTGCGAACATCAAAAGGCTATGACTGCCAGAGTTGAGAAGCTGATTCGCCCGGCTCAGAAGCTGTCTGAATGGGAGAAAGAGAAGTATGTGCATGATTTTATCTGTGAAAATATCCGCTATGACAAACTGAAAAAATCATATTCCCATGAAATTATCGGACCGTTGGGGCAAGGCGTTGGTGTTTGTGAGGGAATTGCAAAAGCAGTAAAGGTTTTGTTAGATGCACTGGGAGTCTGGTGTGTGATTGCAATCTGTGGAAATAATCCTGAGAAGGGAATTAAGTATCGCCACACATGGAATATTGTAAAATAGGAGGTACATATTATCATCTGGATGCGACCTTTGATAATACCCTGGGGAAAGATCGTGAAACTTCTGAAATCCGCTATGATTATTTCAATCTGGATGATTCACAGATTTTCAGGGATCATGAGCCTCTTATTGCGCCGGCGCCTCACTGCGGTGATCATGAGCACTTTTACTATAAGGAGAAGAAGCTTTCTTTTACTAAGAAAGAGGATGTGTATAAACGTTCTTTGCAGGCGGCGAAGAAAGGCAGGATACTTATTTTTCACTGGAGAGGCGGTTATCTGACAAAGGAAGTACTGAAGGAATTGCTGGAGCTTATCCGGAAAGCAGGAGATGAGAAAGACAAAACAGCAATGGTCAGCATAAACTGGCCGCAGGCAGTTATTCGTGTTCAGTATACGGATATGCAGGTACAGGAGAGTGTGACAATAGAGGAAGCGAATGAAGGGGAAAAATAGATGTGATAAACATCTTGACTTTTTCCGTGTGAGGATAGGGCTTTTTAAAGGAATGTGATCAGAGTGAGAAAACAGCCGAGATGTGGGACAGGGAATTAAAAGAAATCAGGAAGCAGGAACAGTATAGGAAAGCTATATCATGTATGGAAGAGGAACAGTATGATAAGGCAATAATTTTGTTTGAGGGACTTCCAAGAGATTATGAAGATGTCAGAAATAATTTCAGGGAATAAGGGTGAAATAAATGAATCAAAATTGCATGATTACACGAGAAGCAGCGTTGGAATTCGGTTTATCATTTCAGAATACATATACGGAAAGACCTTTCCGTGATCAGAACTGGCAAGTGGTAAGAGCGAGGGAAAACAAAAAAATTTTTTTATGGATCTATGAACGAAACGGTTATGTTAATCTGAATGTAAAAGCAGATCCGGAGTGGCGTGATTTTTGGCGAAGTGCCTATGAATCTGTACAGGCTGGTTATCATCAGAATAAGGAACATTGGAATACCATTATTCTAAATGGGACGGTACCGGATAAAGATATTAAAAGAATGATATCCGAAAGCTATGATCTCGTAACATACAGCCCGACAAAGAAGATTTATGAGGCAGTGAAGCAAATTCCGAAAGGATGCGTTGCAACTTATGGTCAGGTTGCCGAAATGGCAGGGAATCCGAGAATGTCGAGAGCGGTAGGGAATGCCTCCATAAGAATCCGGATCCGAGCATATTCCCTGTTATCGGGTAGTGAATTTCAGAGGAGAACTGTCAGGGGCTTTTGCCTTCGGCGGTAAAGATGTACAGAAAAAGCTACTGGAAGCAGATGGAATTGAGGTTGTCAATGGAACGGTGGATTTAAAAAAATATGGATTGACGCAAAGAGATGATAAACTGTGAGAAAACAGATACGGATGATTACCTTATTATCATTTGAATGCTGCTTTTGATAACGGCCTGAGAAAGGATTACGGAAATTCTGAAATCCGATATGATCATTTTTATTATAAAAAGAAGAAGCTGTCTTTTACCAGACAGGAATTTTGTAATGCTCATCAGCTGGGGGCGGGCAAATCTTTCCGGATCTGCCTGGCAAAGGACTGTATTATAGGTGAAGGAAGCCTGGTTACCAAGAATACTGTGATACCGGATGGTTCTCTGGTAATGGGCAGTCCGGCCAGGATCAAACGAAATCTCACCTGGGAAGAATATCCTGAAAATATTGTGGCTTTAGAAAAAATCCATAGTAATCCCATAAAATAATGCAGTTAAAACAATTCAGTAGTGATATCATACACCTGCTTTACGATAAACAGATTTCATGTTATGATTATTTCAGCTGAATTTGAGATATTCTATTAATGAAAAGGGCAACTATTCAACAGCTTCTGACTGTGAAAGTATTGAACAGTTACGAAGAAAAATAAAAGGAGGATCAATGTTATGCTTACAACATGGACTCCGGCACATATGCCGGAAAAAGAGGAAATCAAAACCCGTCTGCAGACAGCAAGAAGTCAGCTCTATGATTTTCAGATGAAAATCAAGGAACATAAGATCCCGGTAATCGTACTCTTTGAAGGCTGGGGATCTTCCGGCAAGGGAAGTACGATCGGAAAAGTCATTAAGAATATTGATCCGCGTTTCTTTAAGGTTGCCACTATGTCAGCTCCCACAGCAGAAGAACTGAGATATCCATTTCTGTATCGCTATTTTAAACAGATTCCGGAAGCCGGAAAATTTACATTTCTGGATTCGGCTGGATGGAGCAGACTTGTAAAGACTGTCTGTCGGGCGAGATTGAAGGCGAAGGTTATATACAGCGGATTGACAGCATCCGCCGTTTTGAGCGGCAGCTTACAGATAATGGTTATCTGGTGCTGAAATTCTTTATGCAGATTGACAGGGATGAACAGAAGCGGCGTGAAAAATTACTTCTGGATCATAAAGACACCAGATGGCGTGTGTCAGACTTTGATAAATGGCAGAATGAACATTACAAAAAATGTGCAAAAGTATTTTCTCAGTATCTGTCTGACACGAATGTTTCCTCTGCACCATGGTACATCATAGATGCCAGTGACAGAAAATGGGCGGAACTTCAGGTGCTGGAGACTATGGTAAGCAATATTGAAGTTGCCATGCAGAATCAGGCACATTCCGTTCCGATTTTGCAGAATGTATTCCCTCTGGAGCAGATTCCCCGTCTGTCGGATATTGATCTGAGAGATAAAACAATGGATGACGAGGAGTACAGGGAGAACTGAAACAGCTCCAGAGTAAACTGGGGGAACTCCATAATAAACTGTACAGGAGACGTATTCCTGTGATCATCACGTATGAAGGCTGGGATGCGGCAGGCAAAGGAGGTAACATCAAACGTATTACAGAAGCTCTGGATCCCCGGGGTTATGAAGTACATCCAATTGCAAGTCCGGAACCACATGAGAAGGCCAGACATTATTTATGGCGTTTCTGGACAAGACTTCCGAAAAATGGGCATATCGCTATTTTTGACAGAACCTGGTATGGCAGAGTATGGTAGAACGTCTGGAGGGATTTTGCAGTGAAAATGACTGGAAACGTGCCTACAACGAAATGAATGAGTTTGAGAAAGAACTTAAAGACTGGGGTGCAGTCATTATTAAATTCTGGGTACAGATCGATAAGGATACACAGCTGGAGCGTTTTCAGGAGAGACAGAATAATCCGGAGAAACAATGGAAGATCACAGATGAGGACTGGAGAAACAGAGAGAAATGGGATGCCTATGAAGTGGCCGTAAATGAGATGCTTCAGAAGACAAACACTTCCTTTGCGCCATGGCATGTACTGGAATCTGTTGACAAGAAATATGCCCGTATCAAAGCACTCAGAATTGTGATCTCTGAAATAGAAAAAGCATTAAAAGAAAATTAAATTTTGCGGGAAATGTGTAAATGAATGATAAGATAACAGTCTGCCTGGGTAAGGGCGGGCAAAGAGAAATGGCAGAATCTTTTGCCAGAAAGAACAATGTTCCGATTATGGACAAACCGGGAGAACATCTGACAGTAATGTTTGACTCCCGGGGCGTATCACTTACCGGTTATGGCCTGACATATCAGGGAGATTTTGAAGGAATGCTGCACAGAGTCACAAACGGAAGACTTTCCCATGAAATGCTGGTACGTGCGGTCAAAACAGAGGGAGAACATCTGAAAGCAATTGATGCCACTGCAGGTATGGGGGAGGATGGTTTCCTTCTTGCAGCATATGGCTATGAGGTGACATTATATGAACAGAATCCGGTGATCGCCGCACTTTTGAAGGATGCGCTCCGGCGTGCCAGAAAGCATCCCATATTAAAAGACATTGCTTCCAGAATGAAACTGGTGGAGGGTGACAGTGTGTCATGTATGGAGAAACTTATGGATCCGGTAGATGTGATCTATCTTGATCCCATGTTCCCGAAGAGACAGAAATCCGGTCTGATAAATAAAAAACTTCAGCTGATCCAGAAACTTGAACCTCCATGTTCTGAGGAAAAAGATCTTTTGATGCAGCTATCAAAGCCGGACCTTCCAGAATTATCGTAAAACGTCCTCTTAAGAGCGTCTGTCTTGATGGAAGAGAGCCTTCTTATATATTAAAAGGAAAAGCAATACGATATGACTGTTATGTGATGTAGAAGGTTTATCAGCACATTGCAGCAGCCCTTTATTTTTGAGGGCTGCTGCAATGTGTTTTTTCCATTCCCGGATAAATTCCATTTGTTCCTGATCGGAGATTTCCTGGGAGGCAGCGTCATTTCCGGCAGCTACACAGCAGAGCAGGACGAAGGTCTGAAAGAGTAAAAATACCAGTATCAATAATAATGCAGTCATAATTTGTCTCCTTAATATTATGCAGATGGTTACAGTTATTTTATGAAATTGCTATAAGGATATTTTTCGGGATTTCTGTAACAGATTCTGTATATGCCTGTTGTTTTGCATATCAGAAGTATCTGCATATCATGGAAGCTTTATACATTTTATTTACAGAAAAACGGAGATATGACAGGAGAAACTGTCGGACACAAAAATATAATCTTCCGAATAATTTAAAGTAAGACGCAGATGTTCATTGTCTTTGCAGCGACCTGATGAACAGTTGCGGTAAGATTTCATTATCCAGATGATTCGGAGGATTTTTTATGAAGAATTCAGATGATTCCGGATATACAGGAAAGCACGTGGGTGTGTGTGTTCTGGATACCGGGATTTTTCCTCATATAGATTTTACAGGGAGAATACTTGCGTTTCAAGATTTCATCGGACATCGTATCAGACCTTATGATGATAATTCTCATGGAACCCATGTATGTGGGATCATTGGCGGTGACGGAAGGGCTTCGGAAGGACGGATCAGAGGAATTGCCCCCGGGTGTAGCCTGATAGTTCTGAAGGTACTCGACAGAACGGGAAATGGCAGGAAAGAAGATGTTTTACAGGCTTTTCGCTGGATTCTGGAGAATAAGAGATATTATGGGATACGTGTAGTGAATATCTCGGTGGGAACAACCTGCAGGAGAGCAGAAGATCACAGAGTTCTGATTGCGGGTGTGGAACAACTTTGGGATGCAGGTCTGGTGGTAGTGGCTGCGGCAGGAAATCAGGGACCGAAGGCAGGAAGTGTGACAGCACCGGGAAGCAGCCGGAAGATTATCACAGTAGGCTCCAGCGATCTGCTTACAGGACGGACTGCCATATCCGGCAGGGGACCTACCTTTGAGTGTGTTTGTAAACCGGATCTGGTTGCGCCCGGGAATCATGTTCTTGCCTGTGCACCGGGGGCAGATAACGGATATGGAGTGAAGAGTGGTACTTCTATGTCTACACCTCTGGTTGCAGGGGCAGCAGCATTGATGCTTGAGAAGAATCCGGAGCTGACTAATGTTCAGATCAAGATGAAATTGAAAGAAAGTGCCAGGGATATGGGATTGCCAAAGAATCAGCAGGATGGGGAGAACTGGATCTGGAACGCTTTATGGAACTGTGATCAGTAATCATTTTATTTGGCAAAATATTGCTTTAATGTATAAAAGCATTGACGAACGGTCTGTTTTCGGCTATCATGATAGTTAACTGGATGAGAGCCAAAGAGGAGGATTAACATGAAAAAAATTCAGATGCAGACACCACTTGTGGAGATGGATGGAGATGAGATGACCAGAATTCTCTGGAAAATAATCAAAGATGAACTTCTTCTTCCGTATATTGATTTGAACACTGAGTATTATGACCTTGGTCTGGAATACAGAAATGAAACGGATGATCAGGTAACTGTTGATGCAGCAGAGGCTACAAAGAAGTACGGCGTAGCAGTGAAATGTGCAACTATCACTCCTAATAAGGCAAGAATGGAAGAGTATACCTTAAAGAAAATGTACAAGAGTCCTAACGGAACGATTCGTGCAATTCTCGACGGAACTGTTTTTCGTACTCCAATCGTAGTGAAGGGTATTGAACCATGTGTTAAGAACTGGAAGAAACCGATCACCATCGCACGTCATGCCTATGGTGATGTGTATAAGAACACAGAGATGTATATTGACGGCCCCGGAGATGCTTATCTGGTATTTGAAGGCGCAGACGGACAGCAGAGAAAAGAACTGATCCATCATTATGAGGGACCGGGTGTGCTTCAGGGTATGCACAATCTGGATGATTCTATCACAAGTTTTGCAAGATGCTGTTTTAATTATGCACTGGATACAAGACAGAACCTGTGGCTTGGCGGCAAGGATACGATCTCCAAGATTTATGACGGACGTTTTAAGGAAATCTTTGCAACTATTTATGAAGATGAGTTTAAGGAGAAATTCGAGGCAGCAGGCATTGAATATTTCTACAGCCTGATCGATGATATCGTAGCTCGTGTCATGAAGGCTGAAGGCGGATTTATCTGGGCCTGCAAGAACTATGATGGAGATGTTATGAGCGATATGGTTTCTTCAGCATTTGGTTCTCTGGCTATGATGACATCTGTACTGGTATCTCCACAGGGATATTACGAATATGAAGCTGCTCATGGAACTGTACAGAGACATTATTATCGCTATCTGAAAGGTGAGGAGACATCTACTAACTCTGTAGCAACTATTTTTGCATGGACCGGAGCTCTGAGAAAAAGAGGTGAGCTGGACGATAATAAAGAATTGATGGAATTTGCTGATAAACTGGAGAAGGCGACTCTGGAGACGATTGAAAGCGGTAAGATGACAAAAGACCTTGCGCTGATCACTTCTCTTGAGGATGTGACAGTACTGAACAGCAAAGATTTCATCCTTGCCATCAGAGAGAGACTGGATGAAATTTATAATGTCAGAAATTATCCGGTAATGTTTCTATAACATTATAAAGTTCTCCGGGCAGGATCACACTGCAGCGGAGAAACCTGTAAAAAGTTATAAACTGCGAAAATGGGAAGAACCTGCATTATGCAAGTTCTTCCCATTTTTCATATAATCCTTCTAATTCTTCGGTAATGGCGGCTTTCTCTTTGCTGAGTTTCGCACATTCTGCCACATTTGTGCAGATATCCGGGAGAATCATGGTTTCGTCGATCTCTTTATCTCTGGTCTCAAGTTCTTCAATGCGGGCTTCTACTTTTTTAGTTCATTCTCTCGTTTTCGTCTGACGGGCCTGTTCTTCTTTCTGCTGCTGCCAGGAAAGCTTGTTATCAGAAGCCTGCTTTGCTTCTGTCACAGCCTGAGCGGCAGCCGGAGCATATTTTTCTGTCAGCTCTTCTTTTTTCTCCAGATAATAGTCGTAATCTCCGATATAATTTACAATTGCCTGATTGGTCAGATCCAGAATCCGGGTAGCTGTCTGGTTGATGAAGTAACGGTCGTGGGAAACATAGAATACTGTTCCTGTGTAACTGTTCAATGCCTCTTCAAGAATCTCTTTTGAAGCGATATCCAGATGGTTGGTGGGCTCATCGAGGATCAGAAAGTTTGCTTCGGACAGCATCAGCTTGGCGAGGGAAACACGACCTCTTTCTCCGCCGGACAGAGCGGAGATCAGTTTGAATACATCATCCCTGTGAAAGGAATGCTGCCAGCATATTTCGAATTTCTGTTTCCGTAAGTGTGGGATAAGCATCTGAGATTTCCTCAAAAATAGTTTTCTCCATATGAAGAACATGGTGTTCCTGGTCATAGTAGCCAATCTGTACCTTGGAACCAAGAGTAAATCTGCCGCTGTCTGCATCGATCAGCCCATTGATGATCTTTAACATGGTGGTTTTGCCTGTGCCGTTATTGCCAATCAGGGCTACACGTTCTCCACGTTTAATCTCAAAGGAGATGTCACTGAAAAGTGTCTGTCCGGGAAAAGATTTGGAAAGACTTTCCACAGTAAGGACATCATTTCCGCTGACAAATCTTGGTTCCAGGGAAATGCGCATCTGATTCTGAATCTCCTGTGGTTTATCAATGCGCTGGACTTTATCCAGCATTTTCTCGCGGCTTTCCGCACGTTTGATGGATTTCTCGCGGTTAAAGGATTTCAGCTTGGCAATGACTGCTTCCTGATGTTTGATATCCCGCTGCTGGTTCAGGTAGGCTTTGTACTGGGCGTCACGCAGCTGGGCTTTTTTCAGGGCATAGGCAGAATAGTTGCCACTGTACATACGCATATTTCCTGCTTCGATTTCCACAACTTTTGTTACGACTTTGTCAAGAAAGTAACGGTCGTGGGATACGATAAATACAGCACCCGGGTAATTCAGAAGATAGGTTTCCAGCCAAGAAATACTCTCCATATCCAGATGGTTGGTAGGCTCATCCAGAAGAAGAATGTCAGGGCTGGCAAGAAGCAGTTTACCCAGAGCTACGCGGGTTTTCTGGCCGCCTGAAAGAGTTTCTATCTGGCGTTCGAAATCTTCTTCTGTGAAACCAAGACCTTTTAATACACCCATGATCTCACTTTTGTAAGCGTAACCATTTTCCAGTTCAAACTGGTGACTCAGTCTTGTGTAAGTATTCATCAGGCTGTCCAGAGCATCTCCGGTGGTGGTTTTCATTTCCTGTTCCAGAGAGCGCAGACGGTTCTCCATATCAATAATGTGCTGTTTGGTGGAAATCAGTTCTTCGTAAATGGTATGATGGCCATGAATGTCCTGATACTGGGCAAGGTAGCCGATATTTTTATCTTTGGCAAGTACCACGTTTCCTGAATCCGGGGAGAGCTCATGCATAATGATTCGCAGCAGAGTCGTCTTGCCTGCACCGTTATTGCCGATGAGAGCTGCTTTTTCGCGGTCTTCTATATGGAAACTGGCATCCTTGAGAATGATTTTTCGCCAAAGGATTTACAGATATTCTGACATGATAAAATCATAGGAATTCCTCCGTTTGTAATTTGTCCGCGTACTATTATAATCGAAAATGCCTGTTTTTGAAAGCATTTTAAGAGATTTTGTCCAGAGAAAAGAAAGCACCGGATGGATGCATAGAAGAAAATATGATATTCCGGGGAATTTTTCAGAATGAAATTGATAAAAAAATACAGAAATATTTGGTCAAAAAGTACAAATTTAATTTGACAATAAAATAACATCTGGGTATAATTGACATAGATAAGCTAAGGAGGGAAAATTTGTGGAAGCTAAGGAAATTTCGAAAGCGGTAATCAAGCGTTTGCCGCGGTACTACCGCTACCTCGGTGAATTGATGGAGGAGAATGTAGAGCGTATATCTTCAAATGATCTTAGCAAGAAGATGCATGTGACGGCTTCCCAGATTCGTCAGGACTTAAATAATTTCGGTGGTTTTGGTCAGCAGGGATACGGCTATAATGTACGCTATTTGTATACAGAAATCGGTAAGATTCTTGGGCTGGATACTGTACATCCGATGATTATTCTGGGTGCCGGTAATCTGGGACAGGCATTGGCCAATTATGTGGATTTTGAAAAGCGCGGATTTAAGCTGGTTGGTATTTTTGACGTCAATCCTGTACTTGAGGGGATTGCAGTTCGTGGAATTGAGATTCAGATGTTGAGCGATCTTCCTTTGTTTCTGAAGGAGAATGAGGTTGAGATCGCGATCCTGACTCTTCCTAAAAATAAAGCCAAAGAGATGGCAAAGATTTTAATTGATAATGGAATTAAGGCAATCTGGAATTTTGCACATATTGATCTGGATGCCCCGGAGGATGTAATGGTAGAGAACGTACATCTTTCAGAGAGTCTTATGACTTTGTCCTATAACCTGAGTGAGTACAGAAAAGAACATGAAGGGATGTAAGGGATAACTGTGAAACACAAGGCTGTGGTCATCTGATCACAGCTTTTCTCTTGCATGTAAATGTGTTATTGTAAACAGGAGGTGAACAGATGAGAGAGATTGTAACTGCTGTTGAGATGAAAGAACTGGATCATAATACGATTCAGAAAGCCGGGATATCGTCTCCGGTACTTATGGAGAGGGCGGCATTAAAGACGGTTGAGGAGATTGTACAGAGATTAAAGAATAAAGAAAAAGAGAAAATCCTTGTGGTCTGCGGAACCGGCAACAATGGCGGAGACGGATTGGCGATTGCCAGACTGCTTCAGTTGAGAGGAGTCAGAACCTGGTATTATATTGCGGGTAAGGAAGAGAAAATGACTGCTGAAACTGCCGGACAGCTTAAAACAGCAGAATATTATCAGGTGCCCCGGGTGCATAACCTGGATCTGGATGAATATACTACTATAGTAGATGCCATCTTTGGGGTTGGACTGAGCAGACCTGTAGAGGGAAAATATGCAGAGCTTATCAGTACAATGAACCGGGCATCTGCGTATAAAGTAGCTGTGGATATTCCATCCGGGATTGACTCAGATACCGGATTTGAGAAGGGAATTGCATTCCGGGCAGATCTTACGGTTACCTTTGCTTTTCGCAAAAGAGGGCTGTGCTTTTATCCCGGACGCATGTATGGCGGTGAGATCGTTGTTGCGGATATCGGAATCTATTCCATACCCGGAAAGAAAATCTGTATGCATCACCTGGAACGTGAAGATTTGAAAATGCTTCCTGAGAGAGTTCCCTATGGAAATAAAGGAACCTTCGGCAAGGTTCTTCTTATAGCTGGCAGCGAAGGAATGTGCGGAGCTGCATATCTGAGTGCAGCAGCTGCTCTGAAAAGCTCTGCGGGAATGGTGAAAATTCAGACTGTGGAGGCCAACAGGATTCCGTTGCAGACACTGTTGCCGGAAGCCATGATCACCTGTGATTTTGATGAGAAAAAAAACCAGGCAATGCTTGACTGGTGTGATGTGCTTGTGATAGGACCGGGTCTTGGAACCGGAGCGCAGAGCAGGGAAAGAGCTCAGTGGTTCCTGGCGAAGGCAGCTGAGTGTAAAAAACAGTAATTCTGGATGCAGATGGCCTGAATCTTCTGTCAGTCCATGACAACTGGAAGTGTTTTATCGGGGAACATGTGATCCTGACACCTCATATTGGTGAGATGAGTCGTCTGTGCGGAAAAGAAATCGGTAAGATCCAGGATTGTCTGGCACAGACTGCAGCTGATTATGCAAAGGAGTCTGGAGCGGTTTGCGTTCTGAAGGATGCCTGTACTGTGGTGGCAGATGCTTTTGGAGATATGTATTTGAACATTTCGGGTAATGCAGGAATGGCTACAGCGGGAAGTGGAGATGTGTTAAGTGGTGTGCTTGCCGGTATACAGTGTATGTACCTGGCAGCAGAAAAGAAATTTTCTCCTGTTATGCTGGCTGCACTTGGTGTATATGTGCATGGGCTGGCAGGTGATCTGGCTGCTGAAACAGTAGGGCAGCGAGGGATGACCGCAGGAGATATCATCTGTTTTCTGCCGGAAATACTAAGATAGAATATTCATTTTGAGGCAGTAAATCTGTGAAACAATTTGCAGATATTAACATGAAAAAATAACAGAGGAAAATTATTATGAAGAAAGATAGCAGAGTAAAAGCAGTCATTTCACTGGATGCAGTAGAACATAATTTCCGGGAAATGAGAAAAAATATTGCAGAAGAGACAAAGATGATCGCAGTCATAAAGGCTGACGCTTATGGACATGGCGCGGTGCCGGTTGCACATCTCATTGAGGATTATGATTATATCTGGGGATTTGCGGCTGCAACTGCGGAAGAAGCGATTCATCTGCGAGAAGCCGGGATTACAAAACCAATCCTGATCCTTGGAATTGTTTTTGATGAATATTTTCCGGAACTTGTCCGTTATGAGATCCGTCCTGCAGTGTGCGAATATGAGGAGGCAAGGAAACTTTCAGACGAAGCGGTTCTGCAGAAAAAAACTGTACATATTCATATTGCTCTGGACACAGGAATGACCAGGATCGGTTTTGCGGATGCACAGGAAAATGTAGAGGAAATTAAAAAAATTTCAGAACTTCCAAATCTTGAGATTGAGGGTATGTTTACTCATTTTGCAAGAGCAGATGAGTATGACAGAAGTCCGGCTATGGTACAATTGGAGCGGTATCTGGATTTTTCAAGACGCGTAGAAGAGGCAGGAGTGGAAATTCCTCTGCATCACTGTTCTAACAGTGCGGGCATCATACGTATGCCGGAAGCAAATCTGAATATTGTCCGCGCCGGAATCACAATTTATGGAATTTATCCTTCTTCTGAGGTGGAGAGAGATATTGTAAAGCTTGAGCCGGTTATGGAACTTAAGAGTCATGTGACTTATGTGAAGGACGTTCCTGCCGGAGCAGCGATCAGCTACGGCGGTACTTATGTGGCTGACAGGAAGCTTCGTGTGGCAACTGTTCCGGTGGGCTATGCAGATGGCTATTCCAGGCAGCTTTCCAATAAAGGCTGGGTTCTGATACATGGACAAAAGGCTCCGATCCTTGGCAGAGTCTGTATGGACCAGTTTATGGTAGATGTGACTGAGATTGGTGATGTGAAGAAGGGCGATGAGGTAACACTGATCGGCAGAGACGGGGATGAGTTTATCGGTATTGAGGAGATTGGTGATCTCTGTGGCAGATTTTCCTATGAGTTTGCCTGTGATATCAGCGCGTGTGCCGAGAGTCTATATTAAAAACGGGAAAGAAATATAATGTTACTGTTTGCTGAATAGAGACGAAGTGAGCGATAACTGATTTTTTATATACCACGCATGTATACACAAGAAAAAGGTGGAAATACTTTATCTTAACCGGACAGGAAATATCCGGCTGATAACAAGGTTTCTTCTTATGGCAATGTTGTAAATTGAAACCGGAAAGAATCGGAGTGTGAATTGTGTGGTAATTAAAAGAGGGGATATATTTTATGCTGATCTTCGCCCTGTAGTGGGGAGTGAACAGGGTGGAATCCGGCCGGTTCTGATCATTCAGAATAACGTAGGTAACCGGCACAGCCCTACAGTGATCTGTGCTGCTATTACATCAAAAATGAACAAGGCTAAGCTTCCTACACATATTGAGATCAATGCGGAACTCTATGGGATTGAAAAGATTCTGTGATTTTGCTGGAACAGCTTCGTACTATAGATAAAAGAAGATTAAAGATAAAGTCTGTCATCTGGATGATGCGATGCTGGATAAGGTGAATCATGCACTTGAGATCAGCCTGGAGCTTACGTTCTGATTTTACTTTTTAAGGGATATATCATCTGATCCGGTATTGCGATTTTTTGGCTTGCATGTCTCGGATAGTAGTGCGTGAACAATAAATGAACAGTAATTTTTGGTATCTCTGTCCGGTCAGTATCTTGACGATTAATGGAGAAAGTGATATATTTTACCAGTAATTACGCATATTCAATAAGGAGGAGACTGAATAATATAATGGAAGATGGCAGTAGTATGCCCCTCTGGGGCTTATTTGTTTTACTGTTACTGTTGTGGCTGAATGGAATCTTTTACGGGTTTGCCGCAGCGCTGAGAAACATAAGTGAGAATGATACACAGAAGAAAGCAGAGGAAGGCGATAAAAAAGCACAGATGCTGATGACTCTGATCGACAAACCGGCGCAGTTTGTCAATGCAATTCCGCTGATCGTAATGGCATGTGGTATTTGTTTTGGTACTTTTCTGGTCCCATATGCTGTGGATGCATTTTATCCATACATAAAGCATGTGCCTGCACTGATCCTGGTAATGGCATTGTGCGTGATTTTTCTTGCTGCAATCGGTATTCTGGCTTTTCGGCGGGTTGGTACTTATCATCCTGAAGCTTATGCATATAAGTATCTGAACCTGGTACATTTCTGGCTGAATCTGTTAAAGCCTTTTACTGTATCTGTCACCTGGATCGCCAGACTGGCAGCAGTGCCTTTTGGAGTGGAAATAAACCGTACAGAAAAGTCTGTCACAGAAGAGGAAATCATTTCCATTGTAGATGAAGCTCATGAACAGGGCGTCATCCAGGAGAATGAGGCGGAAATGATCCAGAATATCATATCTTTTAATGAGACAGAAGCCCATGATATCATGACTCACAGAAAGAATATGGTGGCCTTTGACGAGGAGATATTGCTCAAGAACATGATTGACACTATGCTGGAAGAGGGGAATTCCCGTTATCCGGTATATGAGGAGAATATTGACAATATCAAAGGAATTGTCCATTATAAAGATGCGCTTAAGTTTATGACACAGAATCCTTGGGCGAAGTTCAAACCGTTGAAGGAACTGCCCGGAATTATCCGCCAGGCATCCCTGATTCCTGAAACAAGGGGGATTGGAGATCTTTTTCATACTATGCAGGCCAGAAAGATCCATATGGCAATTGTTGTGGATGAATATGGCCAGACAGCCGGGATCGTTACCATGGAGGATATTCTGGAGGAGATTGTCGGAGATATTCTGGACGAATATGATGAGGATGAAATTACGATCCGCGCACAGAAAGATAACAGTCTGATCATTGACGGGCTTGCTTATCTGGAGGATGTGGAAGAAGAGTTGGATGCAGATTTTGGGGATACAGAGTTTGAAACACTGAACGGTTATCTGACCAATATTCTGGGACATATTCCTACAGATAAGGATGTTGATACAAGCATAAAAGCGATTGGATACTGCTTTACGATTTTGTCTATTGGTAATAAAACCATTGGCAAGGTTAAGGTGGAGCGGGATAATAATGTTGCTGTATAAACAGCAGCAGATAAAAATAATTAACAAAAGGAGAAAGAAAGATGTCAGGACATTCAAAATTTGCAAACATTAAGCATAAGAAAGAGAAAAACGATGCAAAAAAGGTAAGATTTTTACAGTAATCGGACGTGAGCTGGTTATGGCTGTCAAAGCAGGCGGTCGGATCCGAATAACAACAGCAAACTTCGTGATGTAATTGCCAAAGCGAAAGCAAACAACATGCCAAACGATACAATCGAACGTGGTATCAAAAAAAGCAGCAGGTGCTGATTCCGCAGACAACTACGAGAAAGCTGTATATGAAGGATATGGTCCGAACGGTGTTGCTATTATTGTTGAGACTCTGACAGACAACAAGAACCGTACAGCAGGTAATGTACGTAATGCATTTACAAAGGGTAACGGAAGCATCGGAACTCAGGGATGTGTATCCTATATGTTTGATCAGAAAGGTCAGATCATTATTGACAAAGAAGAGTGTGAGATGGATGCAGACGAGATTATGATGCTTGCTCTGGACGCCGGTGCTGAGGACTTCAGCGAGGAAGAGGACAGTTATGAGATTCTCACTGCTCCGGATGATTTCAGTGCAGTTCGTGAAGCTCTGGAAAAAGCAGGTCTGCCTATTGCAGAAGCACAGGTTGCCATGATTCCTCAGACTTATGTGGAGCTTACAGATGAGCAGGCACTCAAGGATCTTCAGAGAACTCTGGATCTTCTGGATGATGACGATGATGTCACAGATTACTGGACAAACTGGGATGAGCAGTAAAATACCGCAGGTATATTGAGACTGCCTGTTTTGGGTTATTGCTGTCGGACATGTATAGTTTATAAAAGAAACACACATAATACCTCCATAGAGAAAATGGAGGTATTTTTATGTCTGAAAACAGATATGGAGAAAAAAGAGAAGAGTCTGAAACAGGGATGAAGCTGCAAAACTGTGAGACACAGGAGTCAGAAAATAAAGTTCAGGAAAGTACCAATGAGCAGATCAAAGATATGGGACAGGTGGTTTTAAACAGCAATTCCCGAAAACACAAGGTAGAGCTTCTGACCATCATTGGTGAGGTGGAAGGTCATGAGTCTGCACCCTCCCATTCCAAAACTACAAAATATGAGCATGTACTTCCAAAGCTTGCCATCATTGAGGATGATGAAGAAATAGAAGGCTTGCTGATCCTTTTAAACACAGTGGGAGGAGATGTGGAGGCTGGGCTTGCCATTGCAGAGATGATTGCCTCATTAAGTATACCAACAGTGTCACTGGTTCTGGGCGGCGGACATTCTATCGGAGTTCCGATGGCCGTATCTGCGGACTATTCTTTCGCGGTACCAAGTGCTACGATGGTGATCCATCCGGTACGTTCCAATGGTATGTTTATCGGAGTGGCTCAGACTTACCGGAATATGGAGAAAATTCAGGACCGTATCACTACATTTATTTCCGAACACTCCAGAGCATCTCAGAAACGTCTGGAAGAGCTGATGCTTGATACTTCTCAGCTGGTAAAAGATGTAGGAACCATGCTGGAAGGAAAAGAGGCAGTAAAAGAAGGCTGATCGATGAGGTTGGCGGTATTAAGGAAGCGTTGGCAAAATTATATGAAATGATAGAAAAAGAGTGTTGAAAGTGAAAAAAATGTTACGGTTCACATACCACTATCCCGCGAGGTGTTTTGGCATGAATATGCCAAAATCCCGAGACATACAAGCCAAAATTCCATTGCCGCAGGCAATCTGGAATGAATTTTGGCTACGTTACTGAGAACGGAGTGAGCAGTAACAAAAAAATCTTATATATGCTACAAATCAACCCTTGCCATATGTCAGATTTTGGCGTATTATTAATAGAGGTTTATTATTTGCGAGGAGGAAAACCATGTATAAGATTTTAAAAGCTGAAACACTGGCAGCTAAGATCCATCTTATGGTTGTACACGCACCGCGTGTTGCAAGCCATTGTCAGCCAGGACAATTTATTATCGTTAAGTTAGATGAGAAGGGTGAGAGAATCCCTCTTACTATCTGTGATTATGATCGTGAAGAAGGTACGGTCACAATCGTATTCCAGGAGATCGGTGTATCTACCATCAAGATGGCAGAATTAAAAGCAGGAGATGCATTCCGCGATTTCGTAGGACCTCTTGGATGTCCTTCTGAATTTGTTGAGGAAGATATCGAAGAATTAAAGAAAAAGAAAATGGTATTTGTTGCCGGCGGTGTTGGTACAGCCCCTGTTTACCCACAGGTAAAATGGCTCCATGAACATGGAATCACAGCAGATGTTATTCTTGGTGCAAAAACTAAGGATATGGTTATCCTTGAGAAAGAACTGGGAGAAGTTTCCAATCTTTATGTTACTACAGATGACGGTTCCTATGGCCGTGCAGGTATGGTTACCAAGACTCTTGAGGATCTGGTAACAAACGAAGGCAAACATTACGATGTCTGTGTAGCGATCGGACCGATGATCATGATGAAATTTGTCTGTCTTCTTACCAAGAAGCTTGGCATTCATACAATTGTCAGCATGAACCCGATCATGGTTGACGGAACAGGTATGTGTGGCGCATGCGTCTTCAGGTTGGCGATGAGATTAAGTTTGCATGTGTAGACGGACCGGAATTCGACGGACATCTCGTTGATTTCGACCAGGCTATGAAGAGAAGCCAGATGTATAAGACTGAAGAGGGACGTGCATTACTGAAACTTCAGGAAGGTGATACCCATCATGGCGGATGTGGACATTGTGGAGGTGACAAGTAATGGCAGATGCAAAGATGTTAAAGAAAGTTCCTGTAAGAGAACAGGATCCAAAGGTGCGTGCAACAAACTTTGAAGAAGTTTGTCTTGGATACAATCAGGAAGAAGCAATGGAAGAAGCACAGAGATGCTTAGGCTGTAAGAAACCGAAATGTGTGGAAGGCTGTCCTGTATCCATTAATATTCCTGGATTTATTGAAGAGATTAAAGAGGGAAAGATCGAAGAAGCATACAAAGTGATCGGATTATCCTCCGCACTTCCGGCTATCTGTGGACGTGTATGTCCTCAGGAATCCCAGTGTGAGGGTAAATGTATCCGCGGAGTCAAAGGTGAAGCTGTTTCTATCGGTAAGCTGGAGAGATTTGTTGCTGACTATGCTCTGGAACATGATATCAAACCTGTTGGAGCAGAAGTTAAGAACGGACATAAAGTTGCAGTGATCGGTTCCGGTCCTTCCGGACTTACCTGTGCAGGTGATCTTGCAAAAGCTGGTTATGATGTAACTGTATTTGAAGCTCTTCATGAACTTGGCGGTGTTCTTGTTTACGGTATTCCGGAGTTCCGTCTTCCGAAACAGAAAGTTGTTAAGAAAGAAATTGAAAAAGTTAAAGAATTAGGTGTTAAATTCGAGACTAATGTTGTTATCGGTAAATCCACAACAATCGATCAGCTGATCGAGGACGAAGGATTTGAAGCTGTATTTATCGGATCAGGTGCCGGACTTCCAATGTTCATGGGTATCCCGGGTGAGAATGCAAGCGGTGTATTCTCTGCCAACGAATATCTTACAAGAAGCAACCTGATGAAAGCTTTGATGATTCTTATGATACACCGATCGCAGCAGGAAAGAAGTAGCAGTTGTAGGCGGTGGTAATGTTGCTATGGATGCTGCCAGAACAGCTTTAAGACTTGGTGCTGAAGTACATATCGTATACAGAAGAAGTGAAGCAGAGCTTCCTGCACGAGCAGAGGAAGTTCATCACGCAAAAGAAGAGGGAATCATCTTTGATCTTCTTACTAACCCGAAGGAAATCCTTGTAGATGAGAACGGTCATGTAAAAGGTATGAAGGTTGTCAAGATGGAACTTGGTGAGCCGGATGCTTCCGGAAGACGTCGTCCGGTTGAAATTCCGGGATCTGAATATGACATGGATGTAGATACAGTTATCATGTCTCTTGGTACTTCCCCGAACCCTCTTATTTCTTCTACAACAAAAGGTCTTGAAGTCAATAAGAGAAGATGTATCATTGCTGAAGAAGAAACAGGTAAGACATCTAAAGATGGTGTATATGCCGGCGGTGATGCTGTTACAGGTGCAGCTACTGTTATCCTTGCCATGGGTGCAGGTAAAGCTGGTGCCAAAGGTATCGATGAATATCTTAAAAATAAATAATGTAAATGGTACTTGACAGATTTTGACGTCTGTGGCATGATTACTAGTGTTGATAATCATGAAAAGCTTAGAAGGTGTTTACAGGGATTTATTTTCCGTCAGAGAGAGGAAGCCATCGGCTGGAAGCTGCCTCAGGTTCAGATATTTCCTGAATTTCCCACCGGAGCCGCATTTCTGAATGACAGTATTTACTGAGTAGGAAATGACGTTACTGCGCGTTAAGCAGACCGAGAGCCTGTAGAAAATGCAGGAAGCAGGGTGGTACCGCGGATATTTTACTCCGTCCCTTTAGTGGGACGGAGTTTTTTGTTTGCCAATTCTGCTATTATAACATGAATTGCGAGAACTGCTTTTGCAACGGAGCGATTTGTGGCTATCAAGTCAGAGTCAGATTTTACGTTACTGTTCATTCTGTTCTCAGTAACGATTTTTCTTCTCTGACATTATGACATAAAGGAGAAAGAGAACATGGATATGAAAGAAAGACTTCAGGAACTGGCTGAAGCAGCCGGAAAACGGATCAGTGAATCCGAAGGTCTGGAAAAACTGAACGAAGTACGTGTGGCATACCTTGGTAAAAAAGGTGAATTGACTGCAATTTTAAAGAGTATGAAAGATGTTGCACCGGAAGAGCGCCCGAAGGTTGGACAGCTTGTAAACGAAACAAGAAGCAAGATAGAAGCACTTCTTGATGAATCTAAACAGAAACTGGAAGAAGCAGCACGTGAAGAGAAGATGAAACAGGAAGTGATTGATGTGACTTTACCTGCAAAGAAAGCTAAAATCGGTCACCGTCACCCGAACACCATTGCCCTGGAAGAAGTAGAGCGTATCTTTATTGGTATGGGTTATGAAGTAGTAGAGGGACCGGAGGTAGAGTATGCGGATTACAACTTTACTAAACTGAATATTCCGGAAAATCATCCGGCACGTGATGAACAAGGATACTTTCTTTATCAACGATTCTATCCTTCTTCGTTCCCAGACTTCACCGGTTCAGGCACGTACTATGGAGAAAGGAAAGCTGCCGATCCGTATGATCGCACCTGGTCGTGTATTCCGTTCAGATGAAGTAGATGCAACACATTCTCCTTCTTTCCATCAGATCGAAGGTCTTGTTATTGACAAGAACATCACTTTTGCAGATCTTAAGGGAACTTTGCAGGAGTTTGCACAGGAATTATTCGGACCTGAGACAAAAACTAAGTTCAGACCACATCACTTCCCGTTCACAGAGCCAAGTGCAGAGGTGGATGTATCCTGTTTCAAGTGTGGTGGTAAAGGCTGCCGTTTCTGTAAAGGTTCCGGCTGGATTGAAATCCTTGGCTGCGGTATGGTTCATCCGAATGTATTAAGCATGTGCGGAATTGATCCGGAAGAATACACCGGATTCGCATTTGGCGTAGGTCTTGAACGTATTGCACTTCTGAAATATGAGATTGATGACATGAGACTGCTCTATGAGAATGATATCCGTTTCCTGAAACAGTTCTGATGAAATGACTGTCTGAAACAACAGAGCTATGCAGCCAAGAGGAAATTTCTGTCCGGGAAAGCTGCTATAAGTCTGAGCTATAATATAGAAAGAGGATTAACAAAATGAATACTTCATTATCTTGGATTAAAATGTATGTGCCGGATCTTGATGTGACAGCACAGGAATATACAGATGCCATGACACTGACAGGAACAAAAGTGGAAGGCTTTGAAAAACTGGACGCAGATCTGGATAAGATCGTGATTGGTCAGATTGAAAAAATTGAGAAACATCCGGATGCAGATAAACTGATCATCTGCCAGGTGAATATCGGAACAGAGACTGTACAGATTGTTACAGGCGCTCCTAATGTAAAAGAGGGAGATAAGGTTCCTGTTGTTCTTGACGGCGGACGTGTTGCCGGTGGACATGACGGAAAGAAAACACCGGGTGGAATTGAAATCAAAAAAGGAAAACTTCGCGGAATCGATTCCTATGGTATGATGTGTTCCATCGAAGAGCTGGGAAGCACAAGAGAAATGTATCCGGAAGCCCCGGAATACGGAATCTATATTTTCCCTGAAGACGCTGTTGTAGGCGAGAGTGCGATCAAGGCACTGGCCTGGATGATGTTGTCTTTGAATATGAATCACATCCAATCGTGTTGACTGCTACGGCGTACTGGGAATTGCAAGAGAAGCGGCAGCTACGTTTAATGAGAAATTCTGTCCTCCTGTTGTAGAGTGTAAGGGAAATGATGAAAAGCTTCTGAACTATGTAAAAGTAACGGTAGAAGATCCGAAACTTTGTCCACGTTACTGCGCAAGAGTCGTAAAGAATGTTAAGATCGGACCATCTCCGAAATGGATGCAGAGATGTCTGGCTTCCAATGGAATCCGTCCGATCAATAATCTGGTAGATATTACAAACTATGTAATGGAAGAATTTGGTCAGCCAATGCACGCATATGATCTGGACAGGATTGCAGGAAAAGAAATCGTTGTACGTCGTGCAGAGAATGATGAGAAATTTGTAACGCTGGATGGACAGGAACGTACCATGGATGATCAGGTACTGATGATTTGTGACGGTGAGAAAGCAGTTGGTATTGCCGGTATCATGGGTGGAGAGAATTCTATGATCACAGACGATGTAAAAACTGTTCTTTTCGAGGCTGCATGTTTTGATGGAACAAATATCCGCCTTTCTTCCAAGAGAATCGGTCTGAGAACAGATGCTTCCGGTAAATTCGAAAAAGGTCTTGACCCGAACAATGCGCAGGCAGCTATCGACAGAGCATGCCAGCTGATGGAGGAACTTGGAGCAGGTGAAGTCGTAGGTGGAATGGTAGATATCTGCAATGAAGTAAGAGAACCATCCAGAGTTCCTTTCAAACCGGAGAAGATTAATGCTCTTCTTGGAACTGACCTGACACCGGAAGAAATGCTTGCTTATCTGGCAAAAGTAGAACTGACCTATGACGAAAAAACAAATGAGATCGTAGCTCCTACTTTCCGTCAGGATATCCATTATGTAGCTGATGTTGCAGAAGAAGTTGCAAGATTTTTCGGATATGATAAGATTCCGACTACTCTGCCTACAGGTGAAGCTACAACAGGTAAGCTTCCGTTTAAACTTCGTATTGAAGCAGTGGCACGCGATATTGCGGAATATTGTGGTTTCTCTGAAGGAATGACCTATTCTTTCGAAAGTCCGAAGGTATTTGACAAATTAAGACTTCCGGCTGACAGTAAGCTCCGTCAGGGAATCGTGATCAGCAATCCTCTGGGAGAAGACTACAGTGTCATGAGAACAACTACTTTAAACGGTATGCTCAGTTCTCTGGCTACGAACTATAACAGAAGAAATAAAGATGTACGTCTCTATGAACTTGGTAATGTATATCGTCCGAAAGCACTTCCTCTTACAGAACTTCCGGATGAGCGTATGCACTTTACACTTGGTATGTATGGAAACGGCGATTTCTTTGACATGAAAGGTGTATGTGAAGAGTTCTTTGAGAAAGTAGGAATGAGAGATAAAGTAGATTATGATCCAAACAGCGGAAAGACTTACCTTCATCCCGGAAGACAGGCAAATATGGTTTATGATGGTAAGGTTGTAGGCTATCTGGGAGAGATTCATCCTCTGGTTGCAGATACTTATGGAATCGGTGATAAGGCATATGTGGCAGTGATTGATATCCTTACGGTTCTTGAATTTGCAAGCTTCAACCATAAATACACAGGAATTGCAAAATATCCTGCAGTAACCCGCGATTTAAGTATGGTCGTTCCGAAAACCGTTCTTGCAGGACAGATTGAACATATTCTGACTCAGAGAGGCGGAAAGATTCTGGAGAGTTATCAGTTATTTGACATTTATGAAGGAAACCAGATTAAAGGAGGATATAAATCCATGGCTTATTCTCTGGTATTCCGTCACCATGACAAGACTCTGGAAGAGAGCGAGATTACAGCTGCAATGAAGAAAATCCTGAATGGTCTGACAGACCTTGGAATCGAGTTGAGAAGTTAATGCTGATTTATGTATTAAGACATGGGATAACTCAGTGGAATAAACTGAAAAAAGTGCAGGGGGCAATGGATATTCCCCTTGCACCGGAAGGAATTGAACTGGCGAAAAGAACAGGAGAAGCATTAAAAGATGTTCCGTTTGATATCTGTTTTACCAGTCCTCTGACAAGAGCGAGACAGACAGCACATTATGTGCTGGCAAACAGGCAGATTCCTGTTATTGAGGATAAAAGAATCCAGGAAATTGATTTCGGAGTTCTTGAAGGAAGCCGGTTTAAGGATGAACAAGGGAAGATCATCAGCATGAAATGGAAATTTTCTTTGAAGAGCCACAGAAATTTGAACGTCCTCAAAATGGCGAAAACATTTCTGATATCCTGAAACGCACCAGAGAATTCTGGGTGGAGAAAACGACAGATCCTGCTCTGGCAGACAAAACAATTCTTGTTTCTTCTCATGGATGTGCAGTTCGTGCACTGCTTCAGAATGTCTATCAGGATCCGGAACATTTCTGGCATGGATGTGTGCCTCCAAACTGCAGTATCAATCTGCTTGAAGTAAAAGATGGAAAAGCCAGATTTCTGGAAGAAGATAAAGTTTATTCTGAAATGTAACAATTCTGTAAAATAATCCGGTGGAAAACTGTGCTTTGAGTACAGCTTTTCTGCCGGACTTTTAATATATTTTGTTACTGTTTACACACCACTATCCCGAGACATACAAGCCAAAATTCCATTGCCGCAGGCAATCTGGAATGAATTTTGGCTACGTTACTGTGAACAGTAACTATATTTTTACTTGTGACAGATATGACGTTGTGATATGATATACGAAAAAGGAAATTGTCTGTAATTTTGTGCAGAATCTGCAAATAATCACAGGAGGTGTATTATGGGCAAAAAAATTATGAATACGGTTCTTTTTCTGGTGGTGCTTGGCGGATGTGTTGCCATGACGCTGCTGACCGGGAATGGTTCATCAGGCACGATGATTTATAACTTTGCATTCCTCGCTGTTATGGCTGTGATCTATCTGGCCGGACTGTTTGGCGGTATGTTTCGGGTAGACAGCATTGGAGAGGCTCTTGCAAGAGGAACGCAGGAGCTTTCCAGTATATTCAAAATACCCGGAAAAGCCAAAAACGAAGATCTTTCCTGCCTGAAGGGGATGTTTGAACATAAATATCTGGATGACAGAATGGACAGCTTTGTAGATGCCATGGAGAAAACCAGGAAGGAATCGGAGATGTTGAAGATTACATAAATGAGGACGAGATTGATCTTCATGTACATAAGAAGATTCTGGAAATGGCACCGGATATTTTTACCAGCCTTGGTATTCTTGGTACTTTTATTGGTCTGGTATGGGGCTTAAGAGTTTTGAGCCATCCAGCTATGAGACAATGACTACCTCTGTATCTGCCCTGGTAGATGGTATCAAAGTAGCATTCCTTACTTCTATCTATGGAATTGCATTTGCACTGATCTACAGTTCCGGAATGAAAAGCGTTTATTCCGGAATGGATGCGAAGCTTCAGGGGTTCCTGGAGAGATTTCATCTTTATGTACTTCCGGCGGCTGAGAGCGAGTCAAGAAACCTGATGCTTGCAAGTCAGAAGGTTCAGACAAAAGCCATGAAACAGATGGCAGAGCAGCTTACCTCACAGATGGCAGAGAGTTTTGAGAAAGCAATCAATCCTACTTTCCAAAAGATGACAGAATCTCTGGAGATTCTGACAGAATCTGTAACAAAATGTCAGGAGGATGTGGTTCAGGATATCCTGCGTACTTTTTGCGGGAGATGAACGGTTCATTTAAAATGCAGTTCACAGATTTCAATGAAGCTCTTGTACAGCTGAAGGAAGCGCAGAAAGAAAATATTGATTATACTACAAGGCTCTATCAGACGATGAGTAATCAGCTGAATACCTCTTATGCAAAACAGAGCGAAGCTATGAAAGACCTTGTAAATGAACTGGGACAGGTTCAGGGCCGTTATATGTCTACGGCAACAAGAATCACACAGGATAATCAGGAAATCCAGAAGCTTCAGCAGCAGGATTATCAGCGCATTGCGGATTATCTGCATGAATCCGAGAAATCTTCTGCCAAATTCTGGGTTGCCTGCAATCAGACAATGCAGAAGTATGTGGAAGCTGCTGCACAGGGAATGGAAAAGGTTTCTGCCGCAAATCAGGCAGGAAAAGATGTGCTTGAAGCGAACCGCAGACTGGTGGAACAACTGGATGCAAAAATGAAGGACTTTGTATCTTATCAGAAGATGACCTATGAAACAATGGAAGAGGTGCGCAAACTTTTTGCAGACATTTCTGTTCAGAAAGAGGATAACAATATTTATCTTTCCGGCGGAAAGGCGGCTCAGAGTGCGGCGCAGAAGAATCCGCAGAAGAAATACGCAGGCTTCTGGAAGAACAGAGCGAACGTCAGGAGGTACTTCTGGAGGAAATGAACAAAAATATGAAAAATATTTCCAAAAACCAGAAAGGTAAATTCAGCTTATTTAAATAGAAAAAGGAGAAAAATATGCGCAAAAGAAAGAAATCAGAAGATAGCGGATTTAATGTCTGGCGATCTTATTCTGATATGATGGCCGGTGTGCTGCTCCTTTTTATACTGATCATGTGTGTAACTCTTTTTCAGGCTCAGAAAAGCTATAATGAGAGCATAAAAGAGAGAGATGATAAAATAGCTCTTCAGGAGCAGTACACAGCAGAGATTCTGGCACAGCAGAGCGAGCTGGACGAGAAGGACAGTAAGTTGAGTTCCCAGGATGAACAGCTTGACAAGCAGAAAAAGCTTCTTGCAGAACTGGCAGCACAGTTAAAGGAACAGCAGGCCAGCCTTGATGAAAAAACATCTCTTCTTGCCACACAGCAGAAGAAAATTGATAATATCATCGGTGTCAAGGCAGATGTTATTGAAGCATTGCAGAAGGAGTTTTCCAAAAACAATGTAAGTGTTGATATTGATGCTCAGACAGGTGCTCTTACCCTCAATGCAAATGTATTATTTGACTATGATAAGTCAGAACTGACAGATGAGGGCAAACAGGAACTTGCAGATATCCTTCCGATTTACTGTAAGGTGCTTCTTCAGAAAGATTATAAGAAGTATCTGGCTGAGATCATCATTGACGGTTATACAGACACAGACGGAGACTATGATTACAATCTGGAGCTTTCTCAGAAACGTTCTCTCGCAGTTGCACAGTATCTGACGGAAATCAGGGAGAACTTCCTGAGTTCTGATGAGATTTCAGAACTTCAGAATTATCTGACTGTAAATGGTCATGGTTCAGCCAATCCGGTTCTGGATTCTGATGGGAATGTAGATAAGGATGCATCCAGACGAGTGGAAGTAAAGTTTCGTCTGAAAGATGATGAGATGATAAATGAGCTTAATCAGATTATGAATACAGATAAGACTTCTGATTCTGAAAAATCCGGCAGCAATTAAACTGCCGGATTTTTCAATTCCGGAGTGTGTTCGAAAAATGCTTTGATGCAGATGCTTTATCTTACAATTCACGAAAGATAACGAGTAATTTTACCAATAACAGTTCACATTTCCGAGAGAAAATGTGGTATGATAAAACAGTACACAGTTTCCTGTAATGGTGATGATGCGCTGTACCCTACATAAGAAAAAAGAAAGAGGAATTATCATGTCTTTGAAAATTGGAAGAAACGATCCATGTTGGTGTGGAAGCGGAAAAAAATATAAAAAATGCCATGAGGCATTTGATGAAAAAATGGAAATAATGAAGCAGAAAGGATATGCAGTGATCGATCATGATCTGATCAAAACACCCGAACAGATTGCGAAAATAAAAGAAAGCTGCAAAATCAATATCGCAGTTCTTGATTATGTGGAAGAGCATATTAAACCAGGTGTATCCACTGAAGAGATTGACAGATGGGTACATGAAGAGACTGTACGGCATGGGGGAATCCCGGCACCGTTAAATTACGAAGGATTTCCAAAGAGCGTGTGTACTTCTGTAAATGAAGTGGTATGCCATGGAATCCCGGATGAAGAGCAGATTCTGAAAGAGGGAGATATTATCAATGTTGATGTATCTACAATATATAATGGTTATTATTCTGACTCGTCCAGAATGTTCTGCATCGGTAAAGTGAGTCCGGAGAAAGAAAAACTTGTCAAGGTCACAAAAGAATGTGTTGAGATTGGTATTTCCCAGGTGAAACCATGGACTCGATCGGAAATATGGGAAGTGCAGTTCATAAACATGCAGTAGAAAACGGATATTCTGTAGTCAGAGAAATCGGTGGACATGGTGTGGGAGTTGAGTTCCATGAAGATCCATGGGTAAGCTTTGTTTCTGAAGAGAATACAGGTGTCCTGATGGTTCCGGGTATGATGTTTACCATAGAGCCGATGGTAAATATGGGAAGCGATGAAATTTATACGGATGAGATTGACGAGTGGACAGTCCGTACAGAGGACGGACTTCCTTCAGCAGTGGGAAGTAACTGTTCTGGTTACGGAAACAGGATGTGAAGTAATCTGCTGGTAAAAAATTTGCAAAAGTATTGCAATACATCAGGCTATATAGTATAATCACAACTGTTGTGAAAAAGATGGTCCTCTGTTACAGGATATGTATTAAGAACATCCATATAAGAATAGGAGAAAAATACAATGAACGAAATTATCAAAAACATCGAAGCAGCTCAGTTAAAAGCTGAAGTACCGGCATTCAACACAGGTGATACTGTAAGAGTACACGCACTGATCAAAGAAGGAAATCGTGAACGTGTTCAGGTTTTTGAAGGAACAGTTCTCAAGAAACAGGGCGGAAGCAACAGAGCTACATTTACTGTAAGAAAGAGCTCTAACGGAGTAGGCGTTGAGAAAACATGGCCGCTTCATTCCCCACATGTAGTAAAAGTAGAAGTTATCCGTCGTGGTAAAGTACGTCGTGCGAAACTGAACTACTTAAGAGATCGTGTAGGTAAAGCAGCTAAGGTTAAAGAGCTTGTTAAATAATTTCATGAATTAGCAGAAGAAGGGACAATAACTTGTGTATTGTCCCTCTTTTTCCATCTGTCAGGAGATTTGGATGAATATCAGAAAATGGAAAGATAGTCCGGCACTGAAAGAGACCCGAGATATGCTGGAAACAAAACTTGAAGATAAAAAAGTCCGGGGAATCCTTAACTGGATATTTCAGATAGCGGTAGTGCTTATTTTTGGCATTTTGGCGGGAATTGCGCTGTTTCAATCAGTGACTGTACAGGAGAGTGCCATGGAGCCCACACTGCAGGTTGGAGAACGCTTTTTTGTAAACAGGGCTGTTTATAAAGTATCTTCACCTGAACGGGGAGATATCATTGTATATAAAACCAGTGGAAGTGATGATGCGGCTCTGCATATCGGTCGTGTGATCGGTCTGCCTGGTGAGACTGTACAGATATCCAACGGAGCAGTATTGATCAACGGAGAAGTATATAATGAAAATAAGAATTTTCCTGAAATCAGTAATGCGGGATTGGCATCCGACGGAGTGTCTCTGGAAAGCGGTGAGTATTTTGTACTTGGCGATAACAGAAATAACAGTGAGGACAGCCGGTATGGTGATATCGGAAATATCAATAAGAAATATATTGTGGGAAAGGTATGGTTTGTCATTTCCCCGAAAGATAAATTTGGATTTTTGAAAGGTTAGGTGTATATGAACGTACAGTGGTACCCTGGTCATATGACCAAGGCAAAGAGACAGATGCAGGAGGACATTAAGCTGATCGATCTGATCATTGAACTTGTGGATGCCCGCGTACCTCTTTCGAGCAGAAACCCGGATATCGATGAACTGGGAAAAAATAAATCCAGACTGATTCTTCTTAATAAATCAGATCTGGCTGACGAGCGCCAGAATGAAGCCTGGAAAACTTATTTTCAGGCAAAGGGATTTTATGTTGTAAAAGTAGATTCCAGAAATGGTTCCGGAATGAAGGCAATCAATAATGTGATCCAGGAAGCATGTAAGGAAAGATAGAAAGAGACAGACGCCGCGGTATTAAAAACCGTCCGATCCGCGCTATGGTAGTGGGAATCCCGAATGTAGGAAAATCTACATTTATCAATACCTTTGCAGGACGGGCCTGTGCAAAGACCGGAAACAAGCCGGGAGTTACGAAAGGAAAACAGTGGATCCGTCTGAATAAGGGAGTAGAACTTTTGGACACTCCTGGTATTTTGTGGCCGAAATTTGAAGACCAGCAGGTGGGAATCCGTCTGGCATGTGTAGGTTCTATCAAAGATGACATTCTGAATATGGAGGAACTGGCACTCTGGCTGATCGATTATCTGCGCGAAAATTATAAAGGGATTCTGGCAGAGAGATATCAGATCACAGAGGAGGGAACTTCTGTGGAAGTTCTGGAGGCGATTGCCAGAGCCAGAGGGTGTCTGAAAAAGCAGGAAGAGCTGGACTATGCCAAAGCTTCGCTGATACTGTTTGATGATTTTCGTTCTGGAAAAATGGGGCGGATCACATTGGAGTGGGCGCCATTATGAAAACAATAGCTGAGATTAAAGCCGAGTTTGCTGCAGCAGATATGAGCAGCTACCCGGCTTTATATGAAATTTATAAAGAAGATACAAGAAGTGGTGTGCAAAAGCTGATCGCACAGTGCCGCAAAAAGGAAGCAGCTCTGGAAGCGGAGAAGCAGCGTATTGAAAATATGAAGGTATATGAGCATAAATATGAACATCTTGGTTATTTATGCGGAATTGATGAAGTGGGAAGAGGCCCCCTTGCAGGCCCAGTTGTGGCATGTGCAGTAATTCTGCCACAGGACAGCCGGATCCTTTATCTGAACGATTCCAAGAAACTCAGTGCTTCCAAAAGAGAAGAACTGTATGATGTGATTATGAGGGAAGCGGTTTCAGTAGGAATCGGTATGCGCAGCCCGGAGCGTATTGATGAGATCAATATCCTTCAGGCTACTTATGAGGCAATGCGGGAGGCGGTAAGTAAACTGGAAGTGGTTCCTCAGCTTCTTCTCAATGATGCAGTCACGATTCCTCAGATCACCATTCCGCAGGTTCCCATTATTAAGGGAGATGCAAAGAGTGTTTCCATTGCAGCAGCAAGTATTGTTGCAAAAGTGACAAGGGACAGAATGATGGAAGAATATGATAAAGTGTTCCCGGAATATGGCTTTGCATCAAATAAGGGATATGGTTCTGCCGATCATATTGCGGCACTGAAAAAATACGGAGAAACCCTGATCCACAGAAAGACCTTTATTACACATTTCATATAAACAGTCGCAAAAGGGTTACTATCCTTCAGTACACAGCAATACACTGAGTGATGCGCAGTAACAACAAAAGATGCCTACATATAATATAAAAAGAAATGGATGGAAGAATTTGCATAAAAATACCCGGTCTACCGGAAGCTGTTACGAACGAAAAGCTGCTGATTATCTGAAACAGCAGGGATTATTTATTCTGAGATATAATTACAGATGCAGATTTGGAGAAATCGATCTGATTGCCAGAGATGGAGAATATCTTGTTTTTGTTGAGGTAAAATACAGGAAAGACAATAGTTCCGGTTATTCGCTGGCTGCAGTAAATCCTGCTAAACAGAAAACCATATGTAAGGTGGCAAGGTATTTTCTTACAGTGGAATATCACAATGTGGATATCCCATGCCGTTTCGATGTGGCAGGAATTGACGGGGATGAAATACACTGGGTTAAGAATGCGTTTGAATATATTGCAATCCTCTAATAATTATAGAAACTGCTTTGATGAATAATCTGCCATACAGCAGGAAGGGAATAATGAAATATGAAGATAAAATGGAATAGTGAACAGATTCCAAAGATGAATGTAAAAAACAATAAAGATGTTACATTCTTACATATCCCGCATATGAAGAAATGAACTGGCTTGTTCATGGATTCAGCACCCGCTTTGGTGGAGTGAGCAGAGGAATCTACAGTTCTATGAACCTGAGTTTTACAAGAGGTGATGAGGAGTCCTGCGTGAAAGAAAATTACAGAAGGATTTCTGATGCTATGGGATTTGATATGAACAGCATCGTTACATCTGATCAGACTCATACCAACAATGTGCGGAAAGTAACAGAGAAAGACCGCGGAAAGGGAATTGTGATCCCGCGTGATTATGCAGATACAGATGGAATGATCACAAATGTTCCGGGGCTGGTTCTCGCAACCTTTTATGCGGATTGCGTTCCACTGTATTTTGCTGATCCGGCGAATCATGCGATCGGACTGTCTCATTCGGGATGGAGAGGTACGGTTCAGAAAATCGGTGCAGTTACCATAGAAAAGATGTCTGAAGAGTATGGAAGTAATCCGAAAGATCTGAAAGTGGCCATCGGACCGTCTATCTGTCAGGAGTGTTATGAAGTCAGCGAAGATGTGATTGAAGAATTTGAAAAGGTTTTTGATAAGAAATACCGGAACAGGCTGTTTTACAGAAAAGAAAACGGAAAATATCAGTTAAATCTGTGGATGGCAAACAAGATTATTTTTCTGGAAGCGGGAATCCCGGAAGAAAACATTTCCATGCCAAATCTCTGTACCTGCTGTAATCCTGAGTTTCTCTTTTCTCACAGGGCTTCCCATGGAAAAAGGGGAAATCTTGGGGCTTTTCTTGGCATACGTTCATAAAACCTGAAATTGTTATAAGCACAACAGTGCGAAGTGAGTAATCCTGAATTTGCAGATTAACTGTACAATACGAAAAAGGGGGGGAGCTGGTTAACAGCTCCCCCTTTTCGTATTCATCTGCCGGAAAAACTATCTGGAATTTACTTTTTCCATAAGAGACATGATCTTTTCGTTGCTGGAACGAACCTTCTCAACGGAAACATCATGATTGATGATATCAATGATGCTCGCAAGATATTTGCTCATATTTGCTTCTACATAATATGGTCTTTCGAGAAGTTCCGGAATGCGGTAATTCAGGTTGGTTGTGATCACTCTGTCAAGCCAGCCTTTCTCGTAATATTCATCAAATTTATCCAGACCGTCTGTGAACAGACCGTAGGTAGTGCATACAAATACTCTCTTTGCGTTGCGTTCCTTTAACTGTTTGGCAACATCCAGCATACTTCCGCCGGAGGAAATCATGTCATCGATAACTACAACATCTTTGCCTTCTACGGAATCTCCGAGGAATTCATGCGCAACAATAGGATTCTTTCCATTGACGATTGTAGAGTAATCACGACGTTTGTAGAACATACCCATATCTACTCCAAGGATATTGGAGAAATATACAGCTCTTGACATGGCACCTTCATCAGGGCTGATGATCATCAGATGGTCATTGTCAACACGAAGATCCGGCACACTCTTGATCAAAGCTTTTAAAAACTGATAAGTAGGGAAAAAGTTATCAAAACCATTCAGCGGAATAGAGTTCTGGACACGTGGATCATGGGCATCAAAGGTAATGATATTGGAAACTCCCATATCGCTTAACTCCCTCAGTGCCAGTGCACAGTCCAGAGATTCTCTTTTAGTACGTCTGTGCTGGCGGCCTTCATAAAGGAACGGCATAATTACATTGATACGGTGTGCCTTGCCTGTTGCAGCGGAAATAATTCGTTTAAGATCCTGGAAATGGTTGTCAGGAGACATATGGTTCTCGTGTCCACATACAGTATAAGATTCACTGTAATTGGTCACATCAACCATAATATAAAGGTCAGTGCCACGAACGGATTCTTTAATATAACCTTTACCCTCACCGGTTCCGAAACGGGGGCATTCACATTCTACAATAAATGATTCTTCGCTGTATCCCTGGGGAATAGCACTGAGCTGTTTGCGTTCAACCAGCTCTTTACGGAATTTAACAAGTTTTCTGTCAACTTCTTCTGCAAGTTCTCTGCATCCAAGAGCTGCAATACGGATAGGTGCAACCGGCATGGATTTTTCCAACAATTCTATGTTTGGCATAATACTCCTCCTAAGTAGTGATTTTATACTCAAAAAATAGATTTCAATATAATATATAACATTTGCCCTAAAATACGTCAAGGAATTTATTGATTTTTTCTTTTACAATTGTTATGATATAAAAGATAGTGGATTCTGGGCGCAGGTATATTTTGTCCGGAATTACTGTCATATGATATCAGGAGTAAATGTCAGAAAGTTACTGTGCCTGCACAGTAAATAAATCAGCGGCTCCTGAATGATCGAGAAACAAAATGTGCCGGAAAAGTTTATCCCACACACAATTTCCGGTTACATTCCAATGGAGTAAAATTCATGAAAAAAATTTACACATAATATCCAGAGTTCTTCCTGACGGTATCGGAGAAGAACTGGAACTAGAACCGGGGGATGCACTGCTTTCCATTAATGGCCAGCCGGTAGAGGATGTGTTTGACTATCGTTATCTGATGAATGACGAATTTGTCACGCTCCTTATCCGGAAGAAGAATGGCGAGGAATGGGAACTGGAAGTGGAAAAAGAATACGAGGATGATCTTGGAGTTGAATTTGAGAACAGTCTTATGGACGAATATCGTTCCTGCTCTAATCATTGTATTTTCTGCTTTATCGATCAGATGCCTCCCGGGATGAGAGAAACTTTGTATTTTAAAGATGACGATTCCAGACTTTCGTTTCTTCAGGGAAACTATGTTACCCTCACGAATATGAGCGATTATGATCTGGATCGTATTATCAAGTTTCATCTTTCACCTATTAATGTATCATTTCAGACCATGAATCCCGAGCTTCGCTGTAAAATGCTTCATAATCGTTTTGCCGGGGATGCTCTTGCAAAGGTTGATAAGCTTTATAAAGGCGATGTAACCATGAATGGGCAGATTGTTCTGTGCAAGGGGATAAACGACAGAGGCGAATTGGAATACAGCCTGGAAAAGCTGGCAGAATATGCACCTGTGTTACAGAGTGTTTCGATTGTTCCGGTAGGACTTTCGAAATATCGTGACGGCTTGTATCCGCTGGAATCTTTTGACAAAGAGGATGCGAGATATCTGATCAGTCAGGTGGAACGCTGGCAGAGAATTATGGTAGAAAAGCATGGCATACATTTTGTACATGCCTCAGATGAATGGTACATTCTTGCAGGTTATGAACTTCCTGAAGAAGGAAGATATGACGGATATCTGCAGCTTGAAAATGGCGTTGGTATGATGCGCCTGCTTGAAACAGAGGTAAAAGAGAGACTTGAACAGCTTGAAGGCGATGACAGAAGAGTAGACGCTACTGTTGCGACAGGGCGGCTTGCAGCGCCCTATATAGGTAAAATGATAAAACTGGTACAGGAGAAATTTCCTAATGTGCATGCAGAAGTATATGCGGTGAAGAATAATTTCTTTGGAGAGAAGATTACCGTTTCGGGTCTGATCACAGGTACTGATCTTAAAGATCAGCTCGCCAGGAGAGAATTGGGCGAGAAGCTTCTGATTCCCTGCAATATGCTTAGAAGTGGAGAGGATGTTTTTCTGGATGACCTTACGGTGGAGGATATCAGACAGGCTCTTAACACAGAAATCGTTGTGGTTGACGAACCGGGAGCGGACCTTGTAAATTGTCTGATCGAAGCACCCGACCATAAAAAGATAAGAAGGAGACAGATATATGAGCAAACCGGTAGTAGCGATAGTGGGCAGACCTAATGTAGGCAAATCCACATTGTTTAATGCGCTGGCAGGTGAGAAGATTTCTATTGTAAAAGATACACCTGGCGTTACAAGAGATAGAATTTATGCAGATGTGACATGGCTTGATAAGACATTTACCATGATTGATACAGGTGGTATTGAACCGGACAGCAGTGATATTATCCTTTCTCAGATGAGAGAACAGGCTCAGATCGCAATTGATACAGCTGATGTTATTATCTTTATCACAGATGTTCATCAGGGCTGGTTGATTCCGATGCAAAAGTAGCAGATATGCTTCGACGTAGCGGTAAGCCGGTTGTCCTTGTTGTTAATAAAGTAGACAGCATTCAGAAATTTATGATGGATGTCTATGAATTTATAATCTTGGTATCGGAGAACCGATTCCGATCTCTGCGGCAAACCGTATGGGACTGGGAGATATGCTTGATGAAGTAGCGAAACATTTTCCTGAGGATGCTGATACCGATGAAGAGGATGAGATTCCGAGAATCGCTATTGTAGGTAAACCAAACGTAGGTAAATCTTCTCTGGTAAATAAGCTTCTTGGAGAAGACCGTGTGATCGTTTCTGATATTGCCGGAACTACAAGAGATGCGGTAGATACCAGAGTAAATGGCAGGGTAAGGATTATATCTTTATTGATACAGCCGGACTTCGCCGCAAGGGTAAAGTAAAAGAAGAAATCGAGAGATACAGTGTGATCCGTACAGTGACTGCTGTGGAGCGTGCAGATGTCGTTATTGTTATGATCGATGCGTCAGAGGGAGTTACAGAACAGGATGCCAAGATCGCAGGTATTGCCCATGAAAGAGGAAAGGGCGTTATCATTGCCGTCAACAAATGGGATGCGATTGAGAAGAACGATAAGACAATCTACAAACATACAAACAGAATCCGTGAGGTTCTGGCATATATGCCGTATGCAGAACTGGTATTTATCTCTGCAAAGACAGGCCTTAGAATCTCAAGAATGTTTGAGACGATTGATGCGGTTATCGAAAACCAGACACTGCGTATCCAGACAGGTGTCCTGAATGAAATCCTTTCTGAGGCAGTAGCAATGCAGCAGCCTCCGTCTGACAAGGGAAAACGTCTGAAGATTTACTATATGACACAGGTGGCTGTCAAACCGCTACATTTGTTATCTTTGTAAATGACAAAGAGCTGATGCATTTCTCTTATACCAGATATCTGGAGAATAAGATCAGAGATGCCTTTGGATTTGCGGGAACATCACTGAAATTCATTATTCGTGAACGAGGTGAAAAAGAATAATCATGGAACGACTGATTTGTATTGCAATTGGATATGCATGCGGACTTTTTCAGACCGCATACATTTTAGGAAAAATTTATCATATTGATATCCGCAAACAGGGAAGTGGAAATCTGGGCTCTACAAATGTACTGCGTACACTTGGCAAAAAGGCCGGAGCATTGAATCTGTTATGTGACTGTCTGAAGTGTATTGCAGCCATCCTGATCGTAAGAGCAATATTTGGAAATTCTTATGGAGATATCCTGCCGTTGCTGAGCCTTTATGCAGCAGCGGGGTGTATTCTGGGGCATAATTTTCCGTTTTATCTTAATTTTAAAGGCGGGAAGGGTGTAGCTGCATCTGTAGGACTTGTGATTGCCTTTGACTGGCGGATTTTTATAATCTGCGCAATTGTATTCTTTGGATTGTTTTTCCTGACACACTATGTTTCACTGTGTTCGGTAAGTGCATATCTGGCTGCATTTATCAGTATGATCGTATTTGGACAGATGGGTTCTTATCATATGGATTCTTATCATATGATCGAGCTTTATATTGTTATGGGACTCTTGACAGTACTGGCATTTTACAGACATAAAAAGAACATAAAACGGCTTCTTGACGGGACAGAAAGTAAAATTTATTTAAG